>Ga0247840_10004089_pt1 | contig 23593 bp, 18 predicted proteins | sample LaCruzMarch2015__FD_192404 | JGI IMG/M metagenome (GOLD analysis project Ga0247840, IMG submission 192404) | Freshwater microbial communities from meromictic Lake La Cruz, Castile-La Mancha, Spain - LaCruzMarch2015_17m | ecosystem: Environmental > Aquatic > Freshwater > Lake | place: Spain... | reverse complement strand
TTTCTCATTTTTCCTTTTTTTTTGCAAAAAAATAGGCTAGTTTTTTTTCTAGCCTACTGTTACTTAGTTTTTATTTATTTTATCAATAAAAATTAACTTTTCTTTCCTAATGAAATGAAAAGAGCCTTGTTTTTTTGTATTTAAACAATATCTGTGATAAAGTTTATATATTGTATTATTAATTATATAATTATGAACTTTGTTAAAGTTTCTTTGTTTCAGAAGATATTAATTTTTCTAATAAATTTGGTTTTATTAATAAATATTTTAATAATTTCTGTAAGTCCTTTTTATTCAAGCCATGGTGAAAATTTATTCTTTATATGAATTTATTTGTTAAATATATTAACATTTTTTTATATTCTTAAAAATAAATTATTAGCTATAAAAATATACTGAATATTGATTTTACTAAATTTTTATATTATTTATTGAATAATCGATTATATAATTACTATTATAAATGATGTAAGTTCTATTTGATATTCATATTTTGATGCATATATTTTCTTTATAGTAGTATTTATATTATTTATATCATACTTATTATATGATTTATATTTATTACATAAAAATATAAAAAAGTGAGTTGAAAATATAAAAGAAAAGTTAGTCACTTCAAAAAAACAAGAAAAGGCATTTATTGTAATTAGTATTACATCTATAATTTTATTAATTGTTTTTCGTTTTTGATATTACGACAAAGAAAAAGATATTCTAGAAATTGATAAATCATATTATGTTACAAAATATCAAAATTTAGATATACCTGTTCAAGATAATTTATATATAGATTTAAAAAATTTTAAGTATGAAGAATTTCAGTGAGAAAAAAGATATTTAAAAGAAGAAATTGTAAATTGTTTGTATAAAAATATATGTTTTCCTTTAGGTTATTACAAGGATAAAATCGCTATTAATAAAGGTACATTAATTGATACTAATGAACTAAAAAGAGAGAGATTTAAACCAAATTGTAATTATGTAAAAGTTAGTGAATCTATTAATGAATATAGATGTAATAATAGCGTTACAGATGAAAAAAAAATAAAAATGGTAAAATATTATTTAAACAATCATAAAAATATATTATACGAATTTAAAGATGAAAAAGGTCTAAATAAAACAATCAATGATTTAATAAATACTTATTCTAAGAAAAAATATTTTAAATCAAATATAAATAAAGGTATGGTAGTATATACTGGTTTAATATGATTTAACAGAGATCTTCAATATAAAGTTTTATATTATTTAAATAACAAGGAAGAAAATAAAGCAATAGAGTTATTAGATGCTCAAATAGATACTTCTTTGACAATGTTAGATTGAGATACTTCATTAATTAGTATTTTAGTAGCCGTTACAAATTTATGAATATCATTAGATAATTTAGATATAATTTTAAATAATTTTTCTTTAACAGAGAAATCAAAAGAAGTATTAAAAAATACTTTATCAAAAAAATTAGATTATTCAGCTATATTTGAAGATATGTTTAAATCTGAGCATAATTATAAAATATTAACGATGTTTGATACTTTACCTAGTAATACAACATTATATAATCATGATTATACATTTAAGTGATTTTTTGAAGTTGAATATTATATGGCTAAAAATAAATGAGAAATTCCTGAAAATATAATTTCAAAATATGAAAAAATTAATTATTTTCAAAAGAATATATTATGACAAATTATTTGGAAAAATGGATATAGGGTTACTTATAAAAGTCAATATAATAAATTAGTAAATGTAGACACTAAAATAGAAAGTTTGTTATCAAAAATTAATACATTTAATAGATAAACTAAAAACCAAGTAAAAGTGATTTTACTTGGTTTTTTCAATTACTTAAAATTTATTTCTCCTCACTAATCCTCTTTATAACATCATGTATTGGTTTTATTGAAACTTCGCTCCCATTTTCTCAATGATCTTTATAGTCAAAAGGATTATCTAAATCTTTAATAAGGAAAATCATATAAATAAATAAAAATGAAACAATCATTGTAAAAAAAGTAGCTTCATTATTAGGTTCTATCTTCAAAATCAGTAAACCGCCTATTACCAGAAAAACTAAAATTTCTAGAATTGCGTATGCAGAGGGGATAAATGACAAATCTCTTATATTATCAATTCTAATAATCATTTTTCTTAGATTATTTTGTTCAGTTTTCATTCTTGATAAAAAATTTGGTTGAATAATACTTTCAAATTCAGCAAAATGATTATTCATAGTATGTAATTTTTTAAGTATACTTGATGTTTTTTCTTTTCTATAAAACCAATCATTTACAGATTTTATGAAATCTTTGTAGAATACAATAAAATCCTTTGTGACTTTACATCATTTATTTTTATCAAGAATATAATATTCATCATATATTGTTTCTAAACACGCTGCTATTTCTCCTGGTAATTTTTCACTTTCTTTATAATCAGAAATGACACCGTTAAGTAAAAATCATATAAGAAAAATAGTACCAGCAATCAAACTTGTAAAAAGGGCATTAATAGAAACAACTTCAAGTCAATATTTATGAAATAGAAATTTAAGAATATAAATAAACACAAGTATAGGAATTACTTTTACTGTTATATGCCATTTTTTCATATTCGGAATAATATTATTTAGTTTCATAAATTATTAAAAGTTAATATTATTATAGAAATATAATCTTATAAAATTTAACATTAATGTCAATTAAAATAACCCACCTTTGAATTTCCTCCCTAATATTAGGGAGGAAGGCTACATATTCATTTATGTGTATTTTATTCAATTTGAAGTTATCTCTAGCTAATTATAGGAAAGATTAGATAAGGAAATTATATTGTGAAACTTGTAGCCTCCTTCCCTTAGACATAAGGGAAGGAATTCAAGGATGGGTTACTAGATTGTATTCCTTAACTTAAAGTCATTGGAGGTTAGGTGGGTTACTTTACATTATTACTTGAATTTTAAATATTTATTATTAATATATTTTTGACAATATTTTCTAACAATCTCTTATGAAAAAAATATTCCTATTTGTTTTATTATTTCTTTGTTTTAGTCAGACATTTTCTATGAATCCTGCGGATTTATTAGAAAAAGTGCCCTGAAATTTTAAACCAGAATGTTATGAAAATTATACAAGAATAGATAAATCACAAGTATGAAATGATAATAATTATCAAACATATAAATTAAAATTAGACAAAAGTGAAGATTTAGTATTTACGCAATTTGGTTTTATTTTACCATATAAATATTATTCAGATTGAAATAATAGTTATAAATATGAAAATAATCTTTGATTAAATATAGCTTACTTATCGGATTATAATAATAATACCTTTATAGAATTAAATTCCAAAAATCAGCACGAAATTATTCTTGATTTCGATGAGATTCCAGAAAAAGATAATTTTTCATTTGTTTTTGATTATATCTCAGATAATTATTCTCCAAGATATTATATTAGTGATAATAAAATTAAATGGAATCTTATAAAAAAACAAGACATAGAGAGTTTTTCTTTTAAATATTTAAAAATAGATTTTGCTTCAAATACTTTAGATAGTTATTTAGAAAATATAAAATTATATGAATTAAGTTTTCCAAAAAAATCAAATACATTTTTATTTAAGTCATTCTATAATGATGATATAGAAGTTTATTCCAAATATAATTGTAAAGATAAAGATTTTAGTACAGAATTTCTAAATTATGATTCTTTTTCTATAAATAAAGATACAAAAACATTTGAATTAAACATTGAAGTAAATCCAAAATATGATGTTTATACAAAAACTGATTTGGATAATGATTGGGTAGAAGATAGTGAAGATAATTGTAAAGATAGGTATAATCCAGATCAAAGTGATATAAATTGAGATTGAGTTTGAGATGTATGTAGTGATGATGATTCAGATTGAATTCTTTGATATTATGATAATTGTATAAATGTTTATAATTCAGATCAAAAAGATTTAAATATAAACAAAGTTTGAGATGTGTGTGAATTTGATAAAGATAAAGATTGAATTTTTGACCCTCAAGATAATTGTATAAATACACCAAATATAGACCAATCAGATAAAGATAAAGATTGAATTGGTGATCTTTGTGATAATTGTAAGAGTTATAATCCTTCACAATTGGATGCAAATCAAAATGGGACATGAGATGTTTGTGAGGAAATAGAAAATAATTTAAATCATAATGATTTTGATAGGGATTGAATCATAGATTCTATTGATAATTGTAGTTATCCTGATTATATTCCTAATAGTATTAATAGAGAACAAAAAAAAGCTTGGAATAAGTATATGGCAGAAAAGTTAAATTCTGATAAAACTAAATATTATAATCCTAAGCAAGAAGATGATGATAAAGATTGAATTTGAAATATTTGTGATAATTGCTTAAGTGTCCAAAATAATAATCAACTTGATTTTAACAAAAATAAAGTCTGAGATTTATGTGAAGATAGTGATAATGATTGAATTGAATGATTAGTTGATAATTGTATAAATATATCAAATTTTGACCAAAAAGATGTAGATAATGATTGAATTGGTGATTTATGTGAGGATGATGATTGAGATAATATTTTATCTGCAAATGATAATTGTCAGTTTTCATATAATCCAGACCAAAAAGATATAGATAATGATAAAAAATGAGATGCTTGTGATACAAAAGATAACAGGTATATAGAATCAAATTCAAGCTTTTTTATATGATTAATAGTAATTATATCATTGATATTCTTTTGATGAATATACTTCATGTTTAAAAAACTAAAATAACCTCTCAGAGGTATTTATCTTTTAATTAATTAACTATGTTCAAGCTACTCAATAGAATCTCATATTTGGTTTCATTTATTATGTGATTTATTATTTGTTTTATTTTTATTTCCTTTGATAGTTATAATCTAAATTCAGATATTATTATTTCTAGTTTAGTGTTTTGAATTGTTGTATGATTGATATTTAAAAAATTATTTTTATCAAAAAAATTCATAGAATCCAGACTACAGTATTTTGCTGATACTATAAAATCATTAGAAAAAACTGTTTCTCCAAAAGTTACCACTTACCAAAAACAAGAACAGCCATTAGAAGAAATAAAAGAATTTAAATTAGAAGAAAAACTTTTCGAGAAAGAAGTAGAATTTGTTAAAAGTACTGAAAAAGTTAGTGAACCATCAAAATTTGAATTAGCTATAAAAAGTTTTTTTGCAGAAAATCTATTAGCAAAATTATGAGGTATTTTAGTCTTTTTATGAGTACTATTTTTACTAAGCTTAGTTTATACTGCTATCTGACCAGTTTGAAAACTAATTATTTGATTTTCTATATGATTTGCAATTTATTTTGCTTGAGTTTTGTTAGAAAAAAAAGATTATAAAAATGAAGGAAAAATCTTGATTGGAGTATGAATTTTGATTAATTATTTAGTTATATTATGATGAAGGTATTTGATTTGAGATAGTATAGATAATAATTTATTATCTATTTGGACTACTTTTATATTTTTGATATTTAATACTTTATTTGCTGTTGTTACCTCACTTGTTTATCAATCTAGAACATTATTGTTATTCTCATTTATATTTGCTTTTTTGAATCCTTTATTAATTTGAGGAAATTGAGATAATCCTTATACTCTTGTTTGATATAGTTTAATAGTTGCTTTTTGATGATTATTTTTATCTCTAAAACAAAAAGATTTATTACTAACTATATGAATATTTATTTTATCAAATATATTATTTTTAGTTGCTCCGATGAATTTAGAAATTCACTGGATAATTAAGTTAGTATCAAGTGCTATTATTTCGATATTTAGTATTTGAGTAGTTTATAAAATAGACTCAAATAAAGTACCTTCTTTATTAATTTGAGCATATATATTTCTTATGTTACTCCTATGAACTGGAAATGTTTATATAAAAGAAACTACTAGTTTTATATCGTATATGATTACAATAGTCTTATATTTTTCTGTATGATTATATTTTTTCTTAAAAACTAGTATTAACTCTATATTATTCTTATTATTCTCACCAATATTAATAATTTTAGGTTTATGTTTTTCTTGATTATTAATAAACATTGCTTCAGTACTTGCTTTAGTCATTTTAGTTTATCTTGTATGATTTGTATTTGTAAAAGATAAATTACGGGGTGCATTTAAATATTTCTTTTTTATTGTCCTTTGAATATATATATTCTTAATTAATCTTTATCTTACAGTTGATTTATTTAATATAAAATTAATAAATTTAGATCTTCTTAGTTTTATTACAGTAATAATTGTATCTTTTGTATTTATTTATATATCATATTATTTAAGTACAAAGAAAAATTTAGAATTTTTATATACTATATGAACAATTTGAGGTATTTTTACTTTAGCTCCTTTAATTGTTAGTAATTATAATAATAATGAAACTCAATTTTATATATCAATAATATCGCTTTCAATGTTTGCTATTTCTAACTGGATTTTACCATTTATAAATGAAAATTTAACAAATAATAGAGATAGAGGTAATATAAAGAATCTACTTATTTGAGTGATTGCTGGTTTATTATTTATCTGATTTGAGATATTTAATTATTGAAGTAATTATTTCCCTTGAGTTACTTTAGGTTTAGCTTATGCAATTTTGGCAATAATTTATTTTATATTAGCAAATTTTATGCTAGGTAAAATATGAATTGAAACAATCAAAAAACAAGAATTTTCAAAGAATGTTATTTATACTTATTTATGAGTATCTATTTCAATATTTTCTCTAGCTATTGCTTTAGTTTTTTCAAAATATGAAGAAGTGGTTAGTGCAGTATGGTTATTTGAGGCTACTTTGATGTTTTATTTTTATTATAAAACAAATGAATCAAAAATATTTTCAGCTTGAATAATTTTATTTTTGATATGAGTAGTAAAATTAGCATTATTAGTAGATATAGTTAGATCAAAAGATTATATTTTCTTGGTTTCTTTTTCACTAATATTTATCTCGTATGTATTAAATGTTAAATTTTTAGATTCAATAAATTCTTGAATAAAAAGAGGTTTTCATGATATATTACATATTATATGAATATGAACATTAGGAATACTTTTACTAGAAATTATCCCAAGCACAGGACAAGGTTGGAGTACGCTATGAATTATATTTTTCTTGTTTGTTGCAAATTTTGTTTATTCTTATTTTTCTTCAAAAATATTAAAAATATTTTTTATGACAATTTTTACAGCTTTTCTGTTTTTACAAGTATCTAGTTTGGATAGTATTTTCTGGAAAATAGATACTGATAATATGTGATATTTAAGAGTTTTACAATATTTAACAACCTTAATAGTGTGACTGATAGTTCTTTTCTGGAACAAGATTAATAAGCAGTGAGGATTAAATGTATTTGTGAATATTATATTTTCCTTTTATTTATTAATAATCACCTCAGCTTATATTTATGACATTTTTAATAGCACATTCGCAGTAACTATTTATTGGTGAGTAACTGCTTCAATATTATTATTTTATTGAATTGCAAATGACTTTATCAAATTAAGAACTATTTGATTATATTTAATAAGTATCACAACTTTAAAAATATTCTTGTATGATATTTGGTATGGCATAGATGATGCTGTTTCTAGAGTAGTTGCTTTTATAGTTATATGAATCTTACTTATAATTATTTCTACTAGATATACAAAAAAATACGGAAATAATTTAAGCTGAGAGTTTAAGTTCAGTAATTTTTTTAGAAAAAATAATTGAGAAAAGTTTTCTCCAGAAACTGATAATAGTAAAGAAGATATGAAATATTTAATTAACGAAAAAATAAAAGATATAGATGTATCAAATTTGAGAGGAGTTAAATTTATAATTAATTGATGAAATACTGTTGAAATAAGGGCAGAAAATATGATAAAAATAGTAAAGATGATTACAAAGGATTTTCAAGATAATGATTTTAATAAATGAGAATTAACTGAAACGTATGAGTTTGTTGTTTCTAATTATAAATCAGAATTGTCTAAACCTACATATGATAAAATAGTAGATGTCTTAAAACAATTTGTTGATAATTGATGAAGGGTTGAAGGGATTTATAAGAAATAGGAAAAATAGAGTTAGCCGAAAGGGTCTACAGTAACAAAAAATTAATAATTTGTTATTTAAATAAATATAAAAAAATGATTCTAAACATTCTAATGATAATCTTATTATATATCCTGACTTTTTATTGAATAATTGTTACAAATATAGTTTATATGTTTTCGTCTGATTTATCACAATATTCTACAAACTCTGTTTTTATTGTTGCTGTATATTGAGTTTTTATTTTATGGATATATCTAATCTATGTATTATTTAATTGAGTATATAAAAAAAGAATAAATAAAAATTATTTATATGCTTATTTAACTTTTTTTGTAATATTATTTCTATTTTATTTTTGATATTATATTAGATATGATAAAGAAACTATTATTCCAGAAAATATTTTTGAAACAAAATTACAAAATATAGAAGTAAAAGAAGAAGATAATTGATTGATACACTTATGAAAAATGATTCATAATAATAAGGAAAAATTATCAACACTAAATGAGTTAGATATAAAAGTATCTAAAAGGTATAGATGTATTATTTGAGATTGATGAAAAAATTGTGAAGAAAATGATTTAAGTGAAAGTATGAAAGAATATGAATTAAACAAAGAAGATATAGAATTTTTAAATAATGAAATATCAAAAATTGAAGAACTTAAATATTTCAAAATTCAATTTTGAGATTATTTACCTTACCTAGAGGGGTTAACTGCATTATCAAGAATGAGTCTTTTTAGTACTATTTATGAATTAGAAAATTGAAATGAAAATAAAGCAATAAATATATTACTAGCATATAAAAATCTATGAGATAGATTATTAGGTTGAGATAATACTTTGGTATGAATGATTGTATGAATATCTATTGAAATTAAATTTAATAATAACATAAAATATATTCTTGAAAAGTACGATTTAGATAAAACGAATTTAGTCTTATTAAAAAATGAATTAAATGAGATGTACGATTGAAAAGATATAATATCCAATGTCATAAAAATTGAGTATCAAGATAATAAATATTGATTTAATACTTGACTTAAAGATTGATTTATTAAATCAAGTATGTTGTTTAATGTGGAGGAATTTTTTAACGAAATGAGAAAAGAAAAGTTAGCAATGTTAAACTGAGAAGAAAATTATTTTGAAAAGAATAATACTAATTATTTTAAAAGAGTATATTTGTATAAATTTCTTTGATGAATTTCTAATTTTTCAGTAGATTGATATAGATGAGAATTTGAAATCTTAAACACTGAAAGAAAAAATATTTTAGAAAATATTGATAATCAATTATTAGAACAAAAATAGAGATTAAAAATCTCTATTTTTTTACATATTTTTGTTTAAATCAATTGTCTTATAAAATACTTGAGAAGTGTGCTTAAATCAAGTCATTTTTCTTTGATTTATTTAGAAATTATCACATTAAACCTATTTTTACATTATTAGTATCATCTCAATAATCATTTTTTCATTTTGTTCAAGGTCTAAATAATAAATATAACCCAATAATTACAAGTCATGCTTTAGATAAATTACTTAATATGATAATTATGTTGGAGAAATTATATAAGAATGATAAATCAACAATTAAATATATTAATAATAAGCTTGTTATAATAAATGTTATAAATAATCATAAAAAAATATTTTTTATCATTATTCAATTATTGTTAAAATCATGACATCTTTTTATAATTAACTTTGGTGCAAAAAATAGAAATATTGAATAATATATTAACATATAAACTATTGGCATATAAAAGATAAATGATATGCTCATAGCTCAAGCTATACTTGATAAAGTAGGAAAAATTAAAAATATACTTAATAATCATAATAATAATCAAGGTGTTAGAATTCTAGAAGAAAACTGTCTACTACAAATCCTTTTTTCATTTTCGAGAGAAAGAAATTTATCTTTTAAAGAATAAACTATTTTTTCAGTTTTCTCTATCATAATACAAAATATAAAAATATAAAATAACATGAGTTTTTAAAAGTTTTCTTTCTTAGTTCATTTTTTTATAACATACTCAAATTTTTATCTATTCTATTCATTATAGTTTTATTTATTTTGTTTTCATCATTATTTATCATATCAATTAAATTGTCATATGATAATATTATAGCTTCTATATTTTCCAATGCTATTACGCTTGCTGTTCTCTCTTCTTCGTTTAAGAGAGCTATTTCACCAAAAATATCTCCAGAACTTAGTTCTGCTATTTTTTTTTCTTTAATGTTGATAGACACTCTTCCATATTTGATTATATATCCTTCTCAATTTGATTTTTCTCATTCCGTGATAATCCTTTCTCACTCAAAATACTTTCTTTGCTCACAATTATTAATAATGTGATCTATTACATCATGATCCACTCATTTGAAAATTTCTAGATTATATATATTTTCGCTCATAAAATATAGTTATTATTAATATTTTTATTTTATCACATTTTATTATCTAATGCAAAAAATTACATATTATATCAATCTTTTTCATATTAAATATTAAATTTTTAAGGATTTTTTACAATAAGAGTCAAAATAATTGACTTATATAAATAATAAATTAAATTAATATAATCTTATTATAAATAACTAAGGAAATATATAATAAGCTATATAAACATAAAGCTATTTCCAAAAATACAGTTTTTATTTTGAATGGGAATTTATAGTAAATTGTCTTTTTTGAAGCTAGTTATATAATATATCATAATAATAATTTTAAAACTTAATAAAATTAAGAATGAATAAAGTTAAAAATACAAAAAGAAAGCATTCTATTTTGGACTTTTTCTCTTTCTCAAAAGAAAATAACTATAAATTGAGTATCCAATTCTTGAATAAGATACGAAAATCAAGGAAGAATCAATGTGCATTTACATTAGTAGAGTTAATCGTAGGCATTATAATTCTTGCTATTTTATGAACAATAGCATTTATTAGTTTGCAATGATATTCTTCTCAATCAAGAGATTCTACGAGAATAAGTGATATATTTACAATGAAAGAATGATTAGACCTTTTTAATCTTGATGCATGAAAATATCCTTTACCATCAGACTGAACAGAAATTACATATAGTTGAGTATTAGCCTGGACTCAGTGATATTTTTGAAAAGAAGTAGTAATTAATTTAGATAAATTGAACAAAATACCAGTAGATCCATTAACGAAAAAAGAATATGTATATAGTACAACAAATACTAGATGAGAATACCAAATAGCAATAGTAATGGAAGGAGATAATGTTTCTTATAATAAACATACTAATTCTATCTTTAGATGAGATAAAAGAGCACAAGCAAGTGAAAAAAAAGCACTAGTCAAAATTTCATGAACATATAATGGAAAAGTATTAAAAGTAAGTACTTGATTAACTGGTTATATATTAGCTTTACCAAGTATAATATCATCAAGTTGAGTTACTTTAGAGTTAATAACGGCAAATCATTTATTAGCATATAATGGGTATAAAAATTTACCATTTCAATATGAGGGGAATTATAAAACAGATTGAGAAGCTGATTTAAGTTTGGTGAATCAAGAGAAGTTAGTAGTTTATCAAGGAGAGATAAAAACATTATCTGATACAACAAGTATATGACAAGTAGCAAGAGCAAATTTGTTAACAAATTTGCAAATAGCATATTCAAACACAAGCATATCAAGCATTTGAGAAATAGCAGAAATATTAAATACAACTAGCCCAAACGAAGTAGCAAAATTAGCAACAACGATAGTAAGTAATAATTTATGATGAAGTATAGTAGCATGAACAACAATTAATGAAACAAAAACGGTTTATTGAGATGAAAATGTAGAAGCAATATGAGCATGTAATAAGTGGGTAGAAAATGCTGTATGAAGTAATGCATGATGATTCCAAAACTGGATATGGGTACCAGCAAGAAATTTTACAACAGATTGACACGGAACAGCATTAATAAATGATTTTTATAAAAGAGTAATTGCATATAATGGAATAAATTATATATGTAATTGATTTGCAGTAATGAAATATGAGGCAAAGTTTTCAGATACAAATGATAAATCACAATCTTTGGAAATAGATTATCGGAAAACTTGGAGAGTAAGTGATTATGAGACGGATAATGATTTATATCCATTAAGTCTTACCGGGGGAATAGTGTCAAAAGCATGAGATTTTCCAATAGCATATATTAGACAATGAGAGGCTATACAGGCATGTTGAGGGCTTACATATTCATGAGCCGTATCACACTTAATAACAAATAATGAATGGATGGCGATAACAAGAAATGTAGAGTCTCAAGCAGTAAATTGGTCAAATTGAGTTATAGGAAGTGGATGAATTTTTAGATGAAATGTAAATTTAAAAGATAGTTTATCATATAGTAGTTATTGAGCAGTAATGTCACGGACTCAAGCAGCGTGAATTGATAGTGATATAAGATGAACTAATAAAATATGAAATAGAAGATTACTATTATCAAATAATCAAAATATATGGGATTTATCATGAAATGTATGGGAACATGTAAATAAGTCAAATGTACCAACAACTAGTAACATTAGAACAAGTAATAGTTGATGGAATACAAATACATATTCAACAGAGGCAATGTGTAATAACTGAACATGGAATCGGTATGGTTGGTATGGAACAGATTTGCAAAACATATCAGCATGTACAATGATAAATGGTTACACTCAATCTAGTTATGGTCCATTAAATAACTTGAATGCAGATAATGGAATATGAAGAATATATACTACAAATGTGCAAGATAGGGATAATATTTTTCTTCGAGGTGGTCGTGGTAATTATGGTGCTAATTCTGGTCTTTTTACATTATATTTATCTTGACGTGCAACGACTCGGGATAGTGATGTTGGTTTTCGTTGTGGTTTTTAATACTCAAGCTATGTTTGAATATTTGTCAATTTGAATTTCTTAGAAACTACCAGTTTTTTAAATAAAAATGGTTAATTAAAGTATTTACCAAGCCAAAAACAAGAGTAAAATAGTGATTTATTTTTCATTGTGCATCAATAAAATGAATACTGGTAATTATGCAACAAGAAGACTTAAAAAATAAATTTAAGTCAGAATATTTCTGAAAATTAATAGATAAATTAATACAATTTACAAAGTGAAAATAAAATTATGTATTAGGTGCACTTTATGATGTACTAAAATGGCATACTTTTTTTCAGAAAAAACTATGCCATTTTAGAAAAATAGATGGGAAATTGAGACAATATTTAAAACAATGAAGCAGGAATATGAAATGGAAAAAATTCAAGCATGAACACTTCAAATATTTAATAATATTGTATCAATAATTATTCTTGTGTTGCTCTTGCAAAGAATATTTATGATGTATGTTCATGATTTAAACGAACTACATTATTTCAATGTTGAACAATTTTTATAAATAGGTTCAAAAAATATGCAAAACATCAATGATTAACTATGAATAAAAACTCAATAATTTGATTTATTTCAACAGTAATTCAGTGAATGTATAAAAATAAGAGAAAATATTATAAACCTAAAACTAAAGAATTATATGAAATGTTTTACATATTATCAGAATTTCACTTTACATAGTTTTTTGAATATTCAATTTCATAAACTATGTAAATCTAAAATAAAAGTTTGAAATTACATATTATATCAATCTTTTTCATATTTTTCTCTGAAATCTTTTATTAATGCAAAAAAAGTATTTTCTACAAATTTAGGTATTATTTTCTCATTTTCCCGAACTATTTCATATTTTATTTTATTTCTCATTCAGTCTGTTCATACTGGACAATTACATGCAGAGAAGGGGATGTTATTTATTTGAGCAAATCTCAAAATTTCTTTTTCTCTTATGTAGGCAAGAGGTCTAATAAATGTAATATCTCATAAACTCATCTTGTTTTTTGGAGGCATTACTTTCAGTTTTCTTCATTGAATCATATTCATAAAACTAGTAACAACTATATCATCCATATGATGACCATAAATTATTTTTGTTGCTTTATATTTTTCACACAATTTGAACATAGCTATTCTTCTAGCATAAGCACACCACTGACAACTTTGTCATAGTCATTCATTTAATTTTGATTCTTTAGGTAGACATAAAACTACTTTTTCTAAAGGAATTCATAATTCTTCTTCAAAATATTTTTGTTTTTCCAAGAAATTTATATCACAATCAATTAAAAAATCTTTGAATATATAAACAGCTTTTATATCAAATTTATCTTTTATAATTCTTCTATATTGACTTAACAAATATCAAAGTACCATAGAATCTTTTCATCCTGATACTCATAAAATAACTGTTTCTCAACCTTTTATCATATCAAAGTCCATAATTGCTTGCCTCAATTTTTTTAGTAATTTATTTTCTAAGGCACTCATTTTTACTGATTAAATATTAAATTTTTAAGGATTTTATACAATTTTTTATTATGTACAAGTTTAATTAGCTCTTTTGTATTATAATTGAAAAAAGTTTAGGAAATTATAATTTTTCATTATTTAAAAGAGTCAAAAAAAATTGACTTATATAAATAAAAAAATAATATAATCTTATTATAAATAACTATGGAAATATATTTTTACAATAAGCGATATAAACATAAAACTGTTTTAAAAAATACAGTTTTTATTTTGAATAGGGATTCATAGTAAATTGCCTTTTTCTTGGCTAATTATAATAAATAGATAAGAATATATCATAATAATAATTTTAAAACTTAACAAAATTAAGAATGAATAAAGTTAAAAATACAAAAAGAAAGCATTCTATCTTGGATATTTTCTCTTACTCAAAAGAAAATAACTACAAATTGAGTATCCAACTTTTGAATAAGAAAGGAAAATCAAGGAATAGTCAATGTGCATTTACATTAGTAGAGTTAATTGTAGTTATTACAATTCTTGCTATTTTATGAACAATAGCATTTATCAGTTTGCAATGATATTCTTCTCAATCAAGAGACTCTGTTAGGTTGTCAGATATATCTACAATGAAATCATGATTAGAACTTTTTAGTCTAGATGCATGAAAATATCCAATACCATCAGAATGAACTATGATTACATATAGTTGATCATTAGCATGGACACAATGATATTTTTGAGGAGAAGTAGTAACAAATCTAGATAAATTGGATAAGGTACTACTAGATCCATTAACAAAAAAAGAATATGTATATAGTACAACAAGTACTAGATGAGAATTCCAAATAGCAGGAGCTATGGAATGAGACGAAGTATCGGTAGTTAATAGAAAAAATTTGAAATTGGATAGTGTTTTAGCTTCAGAAAAAACTGCTCGTTTGATAATTTCTTGAACCTATAATGGAAAGGTGTTAAGGGTAGGTGGATGTTGAATAGATTATTTATTAGCTGTCCCAAGTATAATAACATCAAGTTTATCTACATTAGAATTTATATCAGCAAATAAGTTATTAGCATATAATGGTTATAAAAATTTACCATTTCAATATGAGTGAAGTTATAAAACTGATTGAGAAACTGATTTGAATCTGGTAAATACATGAAGTATAGTAGTATTTAGTTGAGATATAGATATATTATCAGATATGACACTTTCATGACAAATTGAAAGAGCTGATTTGTTAACAAAATTACAAACAGCATATGGTAATACAAATATATCTAGTGTGTGGGAGATAGATCAAATATTGAATGTAACAGAACCAAATCAAATAGAAGAACTAGCAACAGCAATATTAAGTAATAATTTGAGAGGAAGTATATTATCATGTATAACTAGTAGTTGAACAAGAACAGTTTACTGAGATGAAGATGCAGACTCAATTAGTGCATGTAATAAATGGGTAGAAACTGCTATATGATCAAGCGCCTGATGATACCAAAACTGGGTATGGGTACCAGCAAAAAACTTCATAACAGATTGACATTGAACACCATTAACGGATCCATTTTATCAAAGAGCAGTTACATATAATGGGGTAGATTATATATGTAATTGATTTGCAGTAATGAAATATGAGGCAAAATTCACTGATACAAGTGATAAATCACATTCATGAGGGATTGATTATTGGAACACATGGAGAGTAAATGATTATGAGACAGATAATGATTTATATCCATTAAGTATTACAGGTTGAATAGTTTCAAAGGCAGATGATTTTCCTATAGCATATATTAGACAATGAGAGGCTATACAGGCGTGTTGAGGGCTTACATATTCATGAACGGTATCACATTTAATAACAAATAATGAATGGATGGCAATGGCTAGAAATATAGAATCACAAGCTGTAAATTGGTCATGATGAAGTGTATGAAGTGGATGAATATATAGATGAAATGTAGGTTTAACAGATAATTTATCATATCGTAGTTATGTCACAACTTTTCCTTATCATACAAAATGAGCATGAATTGATAGTGATACAAGATGAACAAATGAAATATGAAATAGAAGACTTTTGTTATCAAATAACCAAAACATTTGGGATTTATCATGAAATGTACGGGAACAAGTAAATAAGTCAAATGTACCTGCTACAAGTAATATTAGGACAAGTAATAGTTGATGGAACACAAATGTATATTCCACAGAAGCAATGTGTAGTAATTGATTATGATGGGAACGGTATGGTTGGAATTGATCAGATTCTGGAGGTATATCGGCTTGTAATATGATAAATGGATATACAATATCTAGTTATGGTCCATTAAATAATATAAATGCTGATAATGGAGCATGAAGACTTTTTGCAACAAATGTAGAAGAGATTATTAATGTTATTATGCGTGGTGGTGGTGGTAGTCTAGGTTTAACCTGAGGTATTTTCTCATTGTACACTGGACGGAATGCATCAACTTATACTAATCATGTTGGTTTCCGTTGCAGTTGGTAAAATTTAATTAAAATCATAAGGCATAATCTTGTAAATTTAATAACATTTATTTTAAGTTGAATTTTTATAAATAATACTTATTATTAGCAAAATAATTTTTATATTTTAAATATACATTTTTATGAACGTTAGAAGGTGAAACAAAATACAGAAATGATTGAAAGATTATTTAGTTCCAATTATAGGTGTATTCTTGCTTATTATTTTATTGTTTTCATTATTTTCATGATGAAATGAACCTGAAAAAATTGATCCTGAAAATATGGTATGATTAAGTGTTGTTTTAGGTTGATCAAATAGTGAAAGTTATATAAAATATCCTTGAGACTATAAAAAGAAAATAGAAGGAGATATTTCTCTTTATAAATGAGAAGAAGTAATGGTTAAAGAATGAAATGTTAGTTTATCTTTAGATTGATTATGAGATTTGAAATTGGATAAACTTTGAGAATTAGAGTATTTAGAAAATTGAGATTTTGCATTATCTTCGTCTGATTTATGGTTAAACTCTATTTCAGCTGTAAATATTAATATGAAATTCGCAACTGTTAAGATTTGACAGAATTCTCATGTATCATTTTCACAAAATGAAATGTGAAGTACTGTTTATTTAATTTCATGACAAGCTGAAATAATTAATTTAGCTTGAGAATCAACTGTATTATGATCTGGACAAAAAATAACCGTTTCTAGATTAGATGCTAATAATAAAGATATTGATTTATCAATAAATAAAGAGAGTATAGATGATTATTTTAAACAATCTGATTGGTACATACTTAATAAATGAGAGAGTTATTTAGTGGTTGATGATAAAATAGATTGAGATAAATCTTGATCTTGAACAATAAACTGAACATGATCTACAGAGAGTGGTTTAGAGGTTTCTTCTGATGCAAGTATACTAAATTTTTCCAATTTATATGATGAATCAAATGTTTCATCAAATAGTATAAGTGTTTCTTGAAATTTTAGTGATGAAGAAATTACGAAAATTTCTTTGAATGGTAAAGATGCAGTTATAAATACTGAATTAAAAACTTTTAAATTTGATAATGTTTCTGTTCCAAATAAAGAAAATGACCTAGTTTTTAAAGTTTATGATGGTGCAAATGATTTAATATCAAAATTTATTTATACTATTTATTATGCTTGATGACAGACTGCTGGAACAACTGGTGTTACTAGTTCTACTGGATGATGATCATTTAAAGTTCAGACATATGATGTAGATTGATCACAATTTACTTTCACTGAACCTACTACAAAAGATGCTTATACAACAACAGAAGATTTTGTAACAATTAGATGAAAAGTATTAGCTGAATGAATTTCAGAAGTTAGAGTAAATGATTTCACACTTAGTTCATTTAATTGAAGTACATGGAGATACCATGCATCTACAAGTAATAATAATTTAAGTGTATGAACTAATCAATATGAAGTTAAATATTTTGATTGAGCATGAAAAGTAGTATACACAAATTATTATACAATTATTTTGAAAGATTGATCAACTGTTAGTTCTGATACATCTAATCCAACAGGAATAATTACTGAATAAAAAAAAAATGAGCAAAGCTCATTTTTTTTAACAACTACAACCACTTCCACATCATCCAGGAGCGCATCCTCCTTCAGATTCAGAACCTCAAATAATACTTATAAACATAGATTTTAATTCATCATCGCTTGGTATTATTCCTTCAAAAATAGTATCTTTAAAATCAATAGATTCTTCTTCAATAATTAAAGCAGGCTCTTTTGTGATATTTAATTCCTTTTTTAATTCTTCATCTAAAGTTGTTTCAACTTGTATAAAATCAGATAATCATAATTCTTCAAGTGAATATTTCACTTTGTTTAGTAATTCCATAGTATTACTCTCAGTTCAATAAATTTTAATTTTCATAAATAATTTAATTAATAATAAAAGAAACATTTGAAGTATACTTCAAATGTTTCTTTTAAAAAAACTTTTTTTAATTAAACTGTAGGTTTTTCAGTTCCTTCAACAGGAGCAATAACTGTTTCTACCTCTACTTTAGCTGGTCTAGAAGCTGAAACTACTACATCATCAGGAGTAATAACTTCAATTTTTGAACTATCAATATTTAATTCTGATAATCTAATAGTATCTCAAATTTCTTTTAAAATACTTAAATCAACCTCAATAAAGTCAACTAAGTCTTTAGGTAAAACTTTAACTTCCACTTCTTTCATGTGTTCATCTATTATTCATCATTCTTTAACTGCTTGAGAATCTCAAACAAATTTTAAAGGGATTTTAGTATGAACTTTTTCTCATTTTGTAATAGCAAAAAAGTCTATATGTAAAAAATCTCAAGAAATAGGTTCTTTTTGTATCTCATGTACAAGTACTTCTAAGTCATCTTTTCCTGCTTTTAAGTTTATGATATGACTTTTACCAGATTTTCTAAAAGTTCTCAAAAAATCAGAATAATCTATTTTTAACAAAATAGGTTCTTGATGTTTACCATAAACTACTGAAGGAACCATTTTTGAAGCTCTTACTTCACTTAATCTTTCCTCTAGAGTTCTTATTTCTGCATTTAAATTTAGGGTTTCCATAATCTATGAATTTGATATATTAAATAAAAAGTGAGCAAATTTTATCTATAAATCAAATATTTGCAAACTTTTCTTTAGTTTTTGTATTTTTGAGCTATCCCCCCTAATTTTAAGGCGGTTAAAGGGGTTATCTTATAAGCAATCTATCATCACTTATTTCAAAAATTATTTTATAAATTCATTTATCATTTAATACTTCTATTTCTCAATCATGATTTACATAGAAATCTTTAATCATTTGACTTCCTCACTCTATTTGTCATACATAAGTTAAACTTTTTGTGCTTTTATAATCGTTAGTATTTGTTTTAAAAACCCATATTTTATCATTTAGTAGTAAATATACATAATTCAAATCAGATCTAGTTTTTAAATCTATAATTGAATTAGGTTTTTCTATATCATAATTATCAGGTAATTTATTAATAGTGATTTTTTCTAATCTATAAGGATTTGAATAAAATTTGATAATAGACAAATCTTTTTTCAATATATAGAATCATCAATCAATTGCAATTGATAATATTTCTCAAATTTGTTTTAAATCATTATCAAGTAAGTATTTTGTTCAAGCTTTAAACTCATTTCAATAGATAGCATGTTTGTATATTTGATTATCATCTTTTCAAATTAGATAAATATTTTGTGCATAAGAATCTATTTCTTTTGATTTTTCCCATGTAGCTTGTCATGATACATCAATGTAGTTAAAATATCCATTTTTATTAAATTCTACTACTTTTGATGAGCTTGTTAAAATATACATATTATCTCATATAAAAGTCGCTTTAGTAAATGTTTCATTCTCTTCTAATGAACTAAATATATTTATCTTAGGACTTACTCCTGGCATAATAGGTCAAACAACACTATTAGTAGTAATTATATATGTCTTGAGATTATTTTTTAATATTTCTACAGGATTTTTAAAATCTCATGCAAAAATAATATTTTCAGTTGTTTCTTCAAATATTTCGATTTTATTGAATTGTTTTTTTAATATATTTATGTCATCATTTATTTTTGCAATATCTGTCAAAAATAATTGGTTTTCTTGAATCTCATCTATTAGTTTTTTAGATTTATCAATATTTAGATTAAATATTTCTGGATTAGCTATGTTATCTGATGCTAATTTCAAATAATTTCTTGCAGCTATTATATTTTCTTTAGATATAGATGTTACTTCTGTTTGTGTAGATATTCAAACAACAGTTGATAATATTGAATATAAAAATATTATAGAAAATATTATTCAGGTAACAAAAATTATATTTTTGATCATTTTAGATTGTGAATTTATTTTGTCTTTTAAAATAAGCAGGTATCAAATAATATTTTTTGATATTTTATTATCTATTAATCTCATTAATTGTTCTTTTACGACATCTAGTTTACTAGCTTTTTCAGTATCTTGTAAAGTATTATATTTCATTGAACTTACTAATATATTTTCTTGCGTTATTTCACTCATCAATATATTATATATATTCTTATTAAATACTTTAATATCTTCTGATAAAACTAATCAATCAATTAAATCACTTTTTGATAAATAATTAAGTAATCTTCTTGTAGATGATATTATTATATCATTATTAAACAAATCTCAGCTAGAAAGGAAACTAAAAAACTTTTTATTTTCATCTTTATTTGTAAGTTCTAAAAGTTCATTTTTACTATTTATTAAGTAACATGATGAATTTCATATATTTGAGAATATATAAGTATTGTCATTTAATATAGATATAATAATGTCCAAATTTATTTCTTTTTCTGGTTCAGATTCCCATTTTTTGATGAAAGAATTAATACTTTCAAGAGCTATACTAAAGTCATTATATGCATTTTTTTTAGAAATTTTATCTATGAAAAAATCTAGTATATTGTTGATTAATAATTCTCAAAAACTGTCATTATCAGTACTGATTAGGATAAAACAATCTAGGTTTGTATCCAAGTTTATATTTCTTTTTATTAAAGTATTCTTTTTTTCAAAATCTACTTTTTTTGAACTTATTTCAAACATTTTTTATTGTTTATATATTATTATATATGATATAAAAAAATTATATATAAAATACAATAAATACAAATTGAAAATTTAAAATTGTTAAATTATCTTATGAGTGAGAAAAAATCTTAGTTTCAAAAAGCACTTACAATTTTTGTAAGTGCTTTTTTCTTTATATTATATTTTTTTTAAATTGCAATTAAGCAAATATTCATATAATTTATATACAAGTTTTTACATAATAATTATATAAAAAATTATTATTATTAACTTAAAATTAGATTCTAAAATAATATAATATGTTAGTAATTAAATGACAGAAAGGATTATCATGAGTAGTTAGTGTAAGTTGATCAAAAAATGCAGCTTTACCAATTTTGTGAGCTTCATTACTTATTAGGTGAAAAATAAAGTTAAATAGAGTTCCAAAAATCTGAGATGTTAATACATTTTTGGATATATTAAGCTGAATATGAGTAGAATATAGTTGGGAATGAAGTTCTTTGAATTTGGATACAACTAATATTTCTAATAAAAATTTAAATTTTGAAAAAATAAAAAAAATTAGATCATCAATATTTCTTTTAGCACCTCTTTTATATCATTTTTGAAGTATTAAAATACCTTTTCCTGGTGGATGTAATTTAGGGAAAAGACCAATAGATGACCATTTAAATGGATTAGAGGCTATATGATTTAGTTCTAGTTTTGATTGAGAAGAAATTATTTTAAGCTGAGTATTAAAAAATTGAGAAAAAGTATTAAATGCCGGTTTTTGAGTAAGTTCTACAGAAAATTTAATAGTTGCAAATGTAATGAGACAGTGAGATACTATTATTAGAAATGCTGCAAATGAGCCACATGTTATGAATTTGGTAGATTTTTTTAGAAAAGCATGAGCAGATATAAAAATAAGATATAATCATGAAATAATCATATCTTGAGTAAAATCGTTGAAATCAGAAATGGAGTTTGATATAATTACTGATTATATAGAATCAGGAACATATATGGTTATATGAGCATTAGCATCTGATAAATATATAGATATAAAAAATGCTAGAATTGATGATTTGTACACATTTATAGAAAAATTAAAAGATGCTTGAGTAAAAGTTGAAGATTTGTGAGATGATACACTTAGAGTATTTAGGGCAAAAGAATTAAAATCTGTATCTATACAAACAAATATTTTTCCAGCATTTCCAACTGATTTACAATCTCCATTTGCTATTTTGATGACACAAGCAGAGTGAATAAGCAAAATACATGAAGTTTTATTTGAATGAAGATTAAATTATTTAGTCGAATTAGAAAAAATGAAATGTAATGTAGCTATAATGAATCCACATGAGGCTTTAATATTTTGACCAAATAATTTGAGAGGATGATCTACTGTTACTTCTTGGGATTTAAGAGCAGGAGCAGCAATGGTTATAGCTTGACTTATTTCAGACTGAGAGACAAAAATAACAAATGTTGAATATATTTATAGATGATATGAAAAATTTGTAGAAAAATTAAAATGACTTTGAGCTGATATAAATGAAGTTGAAATGAAAATTGTATAATTACATTAATATTTAATAAATAAATTATGAAATTATTTCCAATGTTTTTGATAATATTTTGAGTAATTATTATATTTGCCCCTGCAATTTTAGCATGGTTGATTTGATGATTTTTCATATTTGTTTGAGTTTCTCTTTTGTCATTATTTAAAAAAGTTAAATCAAATAAAGAAGATTATGTGAAATTTGGTAAATATAAAATTTATAGATAATTAAAAAGCGATAATTTTCATCATAGGGTAGTATGTCAAAACATTTTGTGCATAAAGTTTCAAATGAGGATACATAGTAACTAAATCGATAGAAGTTTTTCTGTCGATTTTTAGTTTTTGTAAAGGAGTACACTTTAAGTCTCTTTGAAAA
>Ga0247840_10004087_pt1 | contig 23596 bp, 24 predicted proteins | sample LaCruzMarch2015__FD_192404 | JGI IMG/M metagenome (GOLD analysis project Ga0247840, IMG submission 192404) | Freshwater microbial communities from meromictic Lake La Cruz, Castile-La Mancha, Spain - LaCruzMarch2015_17m | ecosystem: Environmental > Aquatic > Freshwater > Lake | place: Spain... | reverse complement strand
CCATCTCGGGGGCGAAATCACCCTGGAGATGATGGCCGGCTTCCGGGATGCCTTCGTTCCTGCCGAGACGAGCCAAGATCCGGTGGCCCTGTGGGAGGGGCTTTCAAATATCCTCGCAGAGGCGATCCGGACGCTGACAGAGATGAGGGAAAAGGAAGGGGAAACCCTGAAGCGCGATCTGGTGGCGCGTCTGGAGTTGATTGCCGGTTTTCTGGAAGGGATTGCAGGGAAATCGCCGCAGGTGGTTTTGGACTATCAGAAGCGGCTCACTGATCGGGTACGGGAACTGACGGGCGGGATGGTGGTGGATGAGGCGCGTCTGCTTCAGGAAGTGGCGATCATGGCAGAGAAGAGTGATATTACAGAGGAGATCGTCCGTTTTCGCAGCCACATTGATCAGTTCAACGACCTGCTTGCGGTGGCGGACGCCGCCGGAAGGAAGATCGATTTTCTGATCCAGGAGATGGGCCGGGAGATCAATACAATCGGTTCCAAGAGCGGGGATGCGGAGATCTCGCGGAGTGTCATCGAGATCAAGAGCGAACTGGCAAAATTGCGGGAGCAGGTACAGAACATTGAGTGAGATGGCGGTTGAACAGTCCAAGGGTTTGCTGATGATCGTCTCTGCCCCTTCCGGCGCCGGGAAGACGTCGATCTGCAGGGAGATGCTGCGGATGTTTCCCAATGTCCGCTTTTCCGTCTCCTGCACCACCCGTTCGCCCCGTCCCGGGGAGATTGACGGAAAGGATTATCACTTTATCTCCACGGAGGAGTTTCGGGAAAGGATTGCCCGCGGGGAGTTTGTCGAATGGGTGGAAAATTACGGTCAGCTCTATGGGACGTCGAAAAAGACGATGAATGCCTTTCTCAGCCAGGGATACGACCTTATTTTGGATATTGAGCCGCGTGGCGCGAAAGTAATTCGGGAGCAGTGTCCACAGGGTGTCTTCATTTTTATTCTTCCCCCTTCGCTTGCCGAGCTGACGTCCCGGCTGTCGAGAAGAGGGGAAAGCAGCGCTGTCATGGAACGCCGTCTCCGGAGTTCTCTGGATGAAATCCGGGAGGCGCTGTGGTATGATTACATTGTTTTCAACGACAGGCTGGAAGAGGCCGTCGACCGGTTTCGGGCTGTTTACATTGCCGAAAGATCCCGGCGAGATCGTTTTACGGAAAGAATAGAGGCATTTTTCAAAGCCGAATAGCTTTAACTAATTTGGAGGTTATACCCGATGGCCAGAATTACCGTGGAAGACTCTTTGCTGATGGCAAAGAACCGTTTTGCCCTCGTTCTGCTGACCGCTCAGCGAACCCGGCAGCTTTTGAAAGGATCTCAGCCCCTGACGGATACGAGAAACAACAGGGAGATTGTGATTTCCCTCCGGGAGATTGCGGCGGGAAAGGTTTGTTATGCCCACCCTGAATACCTGGAGAGGGTTAAAGAAAATTTCAAATCGATACCGCACGACACCGAATTTAGCGGCGATGATGAGTATGCCGAGTAACCTCCTGCGAGGAAAGTTGACCTTTGTATTTGCCGTCGAAAGCGGCGGGGGGATGTAATGCAGGTGATTTACGGCATCAACCCTCTCCTGGAGGTCGTCCTTTCGCATCCCGCGATGCTGGAAAAAATCTTCGTTGCGGAGGGACGGGGAGGGGAAGCGGTGCAGAAGATCCTGAAGCTTGCCGCGGATCATCAGATTCCCGTGGAATGCAGCGGCAGAGACCGGCTGGAAAAACTGGCGCCCCGCTGTGTCCACCAGGGGATCGTGGGGCTGTGCCGGGAGCATGCGTATGCCACGGTTAATGAGGTCATCGCACATCGCCATGAGAAGTCAAAGTATGACTTGGTGGTCCTGCTGGACAGTGTTACCGATCCCCAGAATCTCGGTTCCATCATCCGGACGGCGCATTGCTGTGGGGCGAACGGTATCATTATTCCGGAAAACCGCGCTGCTTCGGTGACGGCTTCCGTAGCAAAAGCATCCGCGGGGGCCTTTCAGTATCTTCCGGTCGCGATGGTGGTCAATCTGGTTCGTACCATCGAATACCTGAAAGAGAGGGAATTCTGGATTTACGGCGCCGATGCGGACGCCAAATCGGATATCAGGATGCCGGACTACGAAGGACATATCGCACTGGTCATGGGGAGCGAAGGGCGGGGAATCCGGCCGCTGATCCGGAAGAATTGCGATTTTCTGGTATCAATTCCCATGCGGGGGCGTGTGGCTTCCCTGAATGTTTCGGTGGCGGCGGGGGTTATTCTCTTTGAAATTCTCAGAAAGTGGGGGAATTAGCTATGCCGGTATTTTTGTGGCAGGCGGAAACGAAAAAGGGCGAATCCAGGAAAGGCGAGATCGATGCCGCCGACGAAGCAGCCGTTCGGGGCCAGCTCCGCCGACAGGGATACAAAACGATCACCGTCAAGAAGAAGCCGAAGGATCTTTTCGAAAATATTGCTTTCTTCCAGCCGAAGATCACGGAAAAGGACGTGGTGGTTTTTTGCCGGATATTTGCCACCATGATCAATGCAGGCCTCCCTCTGATCCAGTGTTTGGACCTCCTCGGCAAGCAGGAGCAGAACAAGACATTCGCCAAGGTGATCGGGGGTATCAAAGGGGATATTGAGGGGGGCTCAACGCTGACCGACGCCCTCAGGAAATATCCGGCGATCTTCGATGAACTTTTCGTCAATCTTGTGGCGGCGGGGGAGAGCGGTGGCATTCTGGACGTTATTCTTCAGCGTCTCTCCGGTTACATGGAGAAGGCCATGAAACTGAAGGGCCAGGTCAAGGGGGCCATGTCCTATCCGATCATCGTTCTGGTTATCGCGACCTTAATCGTAGCCGGACTCCTGATCTTTGTCGTCCCGACGTTCCAGAAAATGTTCGAAGGGATGGGTGGAGCCCTGCCGGGACCGACGCAGTTTCTGGTGAACGTAAGCCAGGCCGCGCAGGATTACTGGTTCCACGCGATAGTAGGTGTCTTTGCATTCCGTTTTGCACTCAAGAAGTACTATGCGACCGAAAAGGGGACACTCGTCCTCGATGGGCTGATCCTGAAAGCCCCGATCTTTGGTCCGCTTCTGAAGAAAGTGGCCGTGGCCAAATTTTCGAGAACCCTCTCCACGATGATGCAAAGCGGCGTTCCAATCATCGAAGGGCTCGGCATTGTTAGCAAGACTGCGGGAAACAAGATCATCGAGATCGCCCTGATGAACACGCGGAAGTCTATCAGCGAAGGGAAAACGATCGCCGAGCCCCTGGCGGAGACGGATGTCTTTCCTTCCATGGTTGTGCAGATGATTGCCGTTGGTGAAGCCACGGGCGCCCTGGATACGATGCTTGCGAAGATCGCCGATTTTTATGACGATGAGGTGGATGCGGCGGTTGCAGCGCTAACCGGGATGCTGGAACCTCTCATGATGATGATTCTGGGGCCCATTGTCGGCTTTATACTCATCGCCATGTATTTGCCCATCTTCAAGGCGGCCGGTTAGCCGCAGGATATAGAAGAAAGATAGGCTGGGGTGCTCTCAAAGCGGAAGCGGTGCGCATGAGGAAAGCCGGTGTCCGGCGGGAAAGATGATAAAAAATGGTCGGGATGGCGCGATTTGAACGCGCGACTCCTGCGTCCCGAACGCAGTGCCCTACCAAGCTGGGCCACATCCCGACACGGCGCTTCATAACCAATTCGGAATGGATTGTCCACCATTATTTTTAGAATCATCATGATAAAAAAGTATCCAGCGGTCAGTGAACAGGAGAAAAGGCGTGATCATCTACGATCTTAAATGCCGTGATGGCCATAAATTCGAGGGTTGGTTCAAGGACAGGGGTGCCTTCGATGAACAGCGGCTGCAAAAACTTATTGCGTGTCCCATCTGCGGAACTACGGAGACGGTGTTGATCCCTTCTTCCGTTGCGGTCATGGGACGGGACAACCGTTCCGCTTCGACAGCGATGCAGAAAGGCGAGCCGCCTCTGAAACTCATTCGTGCCTTGCAGGAATACATCCATAACAACTTTGATAATGTGGGTGGCAAGTTTGCAGAAGTCGCCCTCCGGATTCATCATGGAGAGGAAGAGAGCAGAAACATCAGCGGGACCGCCACCGGGAGCGAAGAAGAAACCTTGCGAGAAGAGGGTGTTGAGTTCATCAAGATGCCAATGCCGAAGTTTGACGATTAGGTTTTTTGAAAAAATAATAAAAAAAATCTTGACAAACGACGACATAAAAATTAGTGTCCCTTGTTTCACAGGGGAGCTGTTTCTCCGTTTGGGTGGCGGCACGGCCCGTTATATGTGGAAATTATGTTTGATATTCGGTGTTTAGCAGCGCTGGCGTAGCTCAATCGGTAGAGCAGCTGATTTGTAATCAGCAGGTTGCGGGTTCAAGTCCCATCGCCAGCTCCAGGAAGATGTTTTGCCCGATGGGTCACCATGGAGGGGTTCCCGAGCGGTCAAAGGGAGCAGACTGTAAATCTGCCGGCGAAGCCTACGGAGGTTCGAACCCTCCCCCCTCCACCAGTTTGATGCGGCGATCCGTTCTTTTAGAAGCAACAGATGGCGATAAGCGGGAGTAGCTCAGTGGCTAGAGCGTCAGCCTTCCAAGCTGAGGGTCGCGGGTTCGAATCCCGTTTCCCGCTCCAATTTTGTTTGGCATGGGGCTGCTTGCTTCCCCGATAGATGATTCAACCGGTCATGATGATCAGGGATTCTGATCGGTTCGGGGGAGCGGCGCTTCGATTCAAGAAGCAACCAGCCCACGTAGCTCAGTCGGTAGAGCACATCCTTGGTAAGGATGAGGTCACCAGTTCGATCCTGGTCGTGGGCTCCATTGAGGTTAGGTGGTTTAATTATGAGAAATATCATTACATTGGCTTGCACGGATTGCAAACAGCGGAATTATACGACGACCAAGAACAAAAGGACCATGCAGAATCGGCTGGAGATGAAAAAATACTGCAAATTTTGCCGGTCCCACAAGCTGCACCGTGAGACGAAATGAAAGAGGTGCTGTCTTGATCGATCGGATAGGCCAGTAGCTCTAATGGCTAGAGCGCCGGACTCCAAATCCGGATGCTGGGGGTTCAAGTCCCTCCTGGCCTGCCATTTTTAGAAAACGGTATCGGGTGTTGGGGAATCAGGGGTTGCCGGATGGACAAAGTACTGGACAGAGTAAAAGTTATCGCGGAGAAGATTAAGCAGTTTCTGGCCGGATCGAAAGTCGAGCTGAAAAAAGTCACATGGCCGACACCGAAGCAGACCCTTGCCTCCACTTCCGTTGTCATCATTGTGGTGATTATCGTGTCCACTTTCTTGGGGATCGTCGATTTCGGTTTGACCAAGGTTGTAAAACTGGTACTGGGTTAAGACTATGGCTTTCAGATGGTACGTTGTTCATACCTATTCCGGCTTTGAAAACCGGGTAAAGCTTTCTCTGCAGGAGAGGATCGAAACGGCCGGGAAGCAGGCCTTTTTTTCGGATATTCTGATCCCCGAGGAGGATATCGTCGAACTGGTGTCCGGTGAGAAGAAGACATCGAAACGGAAGTTTTTCCCCGGCTATATCCTCGTCCGGATGGAGTTGAACGACGACACTTGGCATGTCGTGAAGGATACGCCCAAGGTGACCGGTTTTATCGGCAGCAAGGACAAGCCTTCACCTATTCCCGACAAAGATGTGGAGACCTTGCGAACCCGAATCGACGAGGGGACGCTGAAACCCAAACCGAAATTCAAATTCGATGTGGGGGATCATGTGCGGATCATGGACGGCCCGTTTACCAATTTTGACGGAGTCATCGACGAAGTCAAACCGGAGAAGGGGAAGCTGCGGGTGATTGTCAGCATCTTCGGTCGGTCGACGCCCGTGGAACTGGATTTCATTCAGGTTACACAGACGTAAGGCAACAATAGGAACAATGGCGAGGGCGTCTGGTTCTGTTTCTCCGCCGGCCATGATTCTTGAATTCAGACAGAAACAAAGGTGATCAGAATGGCAAAGAAGGTAATCGCGAATATTAAACTTCAGATCAAGGCAGGCAAGGCTACCCCTTCGCCGCCGATCGGTCCGGCTCTCGGTCAGCACGGTGTCAATATCATGGAGTTCTGCAAGGCATACAATGCCATGACACAGAGCCAGGAGGGGATGGTAATCCCGGTTGTTATCACAGTTTACGCGGACCGGTCGTTTACCTTTGTGACCAAGACGCCGCCCGCGTCCGTATTGCTGAAGCAGGCGGCAAAGATCGCCAAGGGTTCGGGTGACCCCAAGCGGGATAAAGTCGGGCAGGTGACGCCGAAACAGGTTCGGGAAATTGCCGAGCTGAAGTACAATGATCTTAACGCCGTCGATATTGAGGGAGCGATCCGGATTGTTTCGGGGACGGCGCGATCCATGGGGATTGAAATCGCGGGCTGATGTGGGGATACCATGCGGCAAGGTGTTCCCGCTTTCCGGCAGAGCACCGGGGGATGTGCCGGCGGGCGTCTTAAGCGAAATGGTTTTGGAGAATCCCCGTCCCCGGCGGTGGGTTTCGATTTGAGGGTTGATCATGGCCAAAAAAGGCAAGAAGTACATCGAAGCGAGGAAAAATATCGAGGTGGCAAAACGCTATCCCGTCCAGGAGGCTGTTGCGCTGGTGGTCGGTGCGGCCAGGGCGAAATTCGATGAGACCGTTGATGCCGCCATCCGGCTTGGGGTAAATCCGGCGCATGCCGACCAAATGGTCCGGGGCTCTGTTGCTCTTCCCAATGGACTGGGAAAAGCGGTCCGGGTGCTGGTTTTTGCCAAGGGCGAAAAAGAAAAAGAGGCCCTTGAAGCCGGTGCAGATGTGGTGGGTGCGGATGATATTGTTGAAAAAATCAAGGGGGGATGGCTCGATTTTGATCGGGTGATCGCAACGCCGGATATGATGGGGAGTGTCGGAAAACTAGGAAAGGTCCTCGGTCCTCGCGGCCTCATGCCAAATCCGAAGGTCGGGACGGTGACCTTTGATGTGGGAAAGGCGGTTTTGGAGCTGAAGGCCGGCAAGGTTGAATTCCGCGTTGAAAAGGCGGGTATTGTCCATTGCCCCATCGGCAAGACCTCTTTCGGGACGGAGAAACTGATGGAGAATTTTCTTGCGCTGGTGGAGATGGTCGTCAAATTGAAACCCGCATCAAGCAAAGGTATTTATATCCGGAGTCTTTCCCTCTCGACCGTAATGGGTCCCGGAGTGAAGGTGGACCCTCTCGGCCTCCGCGGTATTTAATGCCATAGCCCTACCGGGTTATGATGGTAGATAAAAACGGGTCTGAGACAGCAGGTACAGGAAGTTTAAACGGGGTTGGCCTGCCGAGACTGGGATAAGTGGCCTTTGGGGCCAGAAAAATCGTCCTGTATGTCGCTCGTGTTCTCTGACTTTTTCAACAGGGTTTTTTAACGGGGATATTTTACCGCAAGGTCTCCCCATCCGGAAGTTACGGATCAGATGAGGAAGGAGGTTGAAGATTGGATCGGAGAACGAAAGAGCAGGTTGCTGCTGAACTCCATGAAAAGCTAAAAGATTTCAAGCTGGCGGTTCTCACCGGTTACAGCGGGATGGATGTGGCGAAGATAACGGCGCTGAGGGTTGTGCTGCGAAAATCGAACGCGGAACTTCGGGTCGTCAAGAATTCGCTGCTCTCTATCGCGTCGCGCGACACGGATTTTTGCGCACTGGAGGAGCACTTCCGAGGGCCTTTGGCCGTGGCGATCGCCCGCGGTGACGTGGTCGAGACCACCAAGGCGCTGGTCGAATTTGCCAAGAAGAATGCCAGCCTTGAAATCAAGGCGGCCGTGATGGGCGGCAAACCCCTGAGCAAGGAACAGCTTGCGACGCTGGCCGAACTGCCGAGTCGCGAGATTCTGCTCGGGAAACTGCTGTCCGTAATGGTTGGGACACAGACCTCTCTCGTGAATGTCCTGAGTGGGGTACCAAGGAATTTTGTACAGGTTCTTAATGCCTATCGTGAAAAAAAGGAATCAGCAAACTAAATAATACATACAGGAAGGAATAGAACAATGGCGAACGAGATTACCAAAGAGGATGTCGTAAAATTCATTGAAGGGATGACGGTTCTTGAACTGTCGGAACTGGTGAAGGAACTGGAAGAGAAGTTTGGCGTGAGCGCCGCGGCACCGGTGCCATGGTTGCCGCCGCTGGACCGGCACAGGCTGCTCAGGTCGAGGAAAAGACTGAATTTGATGCTATTTTGACAGGGTTTGGCGATCAGAAAATTCAGGTGATCAAGGTAGTCCGGGCAATCACGGGCCTGGGACTCAAGGAAGCAAAAGATCTGGTGGATGGTGTTCCCAAGCCAATCAAGGAGGCCGTTTCCAAGGATGAGGTTGCCGATATCAAGAAGAAGATCGAAGAGGTCGGTGGTACCGTTGAGATTAAGTAGATAGTCGTCTTGGTTACAAAATGGTAAGGATTCGAATCCCGGATGCAACAGGTTGTCTGTGCGGTTTTGCAGAAAGACAGGTTGAAAGGGGTTCCTTTCCCTTATGAATATTGGTGAAAGTTTAAGGTCGCTGCCGGCATAAGCCGAAAGGATGTTATGGGCGAATTTAGAAAGAATTTTGGCCGTATCCGGAAGATACTCGATATTCCCAACCTTATCGACATTCAGACCGATTCCTACCGAAAATTTCTTCAGCAGGATGTCGATCCGAACAAGCGGGGGAACTATGGTCTGCCGGGCGCCTTCAACAGCGTTTTCCCTATCTCCGATTTCAGTGGGAAGTGTTCCCTCGAATTTGTCAGCTACAAGATTGGCAACGTCCGGTACGACATGCAGGAGTGTGTTCAGAAGGGGATGACTTATGCGGCGCCGCTGAAGATTGTGGTCCGTCTGGTTGTTTTCGACACGGATCGTAATACGGAGCCCAAGCCGATCCGTGACATCAAGGAACAGGAGATCTATTTCGGTGAAATCCCGCTGATGACGGAAAATGGCACCTTCATCGTGAATGGTACGGAAAGGGTGATCGTTAGCCAGCTTCACCGTTCACCGGGGATTTTTTTCGACCATGACAAGGGTAAGACCCTGTCCAGTGGAAAGCTGATCTATTCGGCGAGGGTCATCCCGATCCGCGGATCCTGGCTTGATCTTGAGTTTGATTCCAAGGATCTGCTCTATGTGAGGATCGATCGCAGGCGGAAGATGCCTGTAACGATCCTGCTGAAGGCGATGGGGAATTCCACACAGTTTATCCTGAATTATTTTTACAGCATTGAACAGATCTTCCTGGAAGGCGGCCATCTCTTTATGGCTGTGAACGAATCACTGTTGGGAGGAAAAGCCCCTGCAGATGTTGCGACGAAGGGAGGAGATGTTGTCGTCAAGAAGGGGAGAAAGATTTCCAAACCCCTGCTGAAGAAGATGGTCGATTCCGCTGTGACGCGGATACCCGTGAATGACGAGGATATCATTGGCAAGGTCTTCTCTTCCGATGTAATCGATCTTGATACCGGTGAAATTCTGATTCGGTGTAACGAAGAGCTCACGGCGGAAGGGTTGCAGCTTCTCAAAGACAAAGGGATTTCCTCCTTCCATTTCATCCACATCGACGAAGATCGGGAAAATGCATCGATACGGGACACGCTTCTCATGGACCGGATCGAGACGGCGGAAGATGCGATTATTGAAATATATCGGCGACTGCGGCCAAGCAATCCGCCCACGCCTGAGACCGCCCATAAATTTTTTAACAGCCTCTTTTTTGAACCGGAGAGCTATGATCTCTCCGATGTAGGACGGGCGAAGATGAATTACAAGCTTCGCCTCGATGTTCCCACGACCGTAACCGTCCTGCGCAATGAGGACATCCTGGCGGCGGTCAAGTACCTGATCGATCTGAAGAACAGCGAGACGGATTGCAGTGTCGACGATATCGACCATCTTGGCAACCGGCGTGTGCGTTCGGTTGGGGAATTGATCGAGAATCAGTACCGGATCGGTCTGGTCAGGATGGAGCGCGCCATCAAAGAGAAAATGAGTCTCCAGGACATCGAAACCATGATGCCCCATGATCTCATCAATGCCAAGCCGGTCTCGGCGGTGGTGAATGAATTCTTCGGCAGCAGCCAGCTCTCCCAGTTCATGGATCAGACGAATCCACTGTCGGAAATCACGCACAAAAGAAGATTGTCGGCCCTCGGGCCGGGAGGTCTGACGCGCGAAAGGGCGGGATTTGAGGTCCGTGACGTCCATCCCACCCATTACGGTCGTATCTGCCCGGTGGAAACCCCGGAAGGTCCGAACATCGGCCTGATCGTCTCCCTGAGCACCTTCGCCCGGGTGAACGAATTCGGTTTCATCGAAACGCCTTATCGCGTCGTGAAAGAGGGGCGGGTACTGGACGAGATACGTTATCTGACGGCGATTGAAGAGGAAAACCGGATTATTGCCCAGGCCGACAGACCCCTCGACAAGGATGGGAGATTCGTCGGTCAACTGATTTCCGCGAGAAAAGGGGGCGACTTCCTCTCCGTCGTGCCGATGGATGTCAACATGATGGATGTTTCCCCCAACCAGCTTGTCAGTGTGGCGGCCACCCTGATCCCTTTTCTGGAACATGACGATGCCAACCGCGCCCTGATGGGGTCCAATATGCAACGGCAGGCGGTCCCGCTGATGAAACCTGAGGTTCCTCTGGTCGGAACCGGAATGGAATCCGTTGTGGCGCGGGATTCCGGCGCGGTCATGGCGGCCCGGCGCGCGGGTGTTGTTGAGAGTGTGGATGCTGCGAGGATCGTCGTCAAATGCGACGCACCCGAGAAGGAAGGGTTGGACACGGGGGTGGATATTTATAATCTGATCAAGTATCAGCGCTCCAACCAGGATACATGTTTCAACCAGAAACCGATCGTCGCCATGGGGCAGCAGGTAAGCAAGGGAGAGATCATCGCTGACGGTCCCGCTACGGACAAAGGGGAGCTGGCCTTGGGCAGGAATGTAATGGTTGCCTTCATGTCCTGGGGTGGTTACAACTACGAGGATTCCATCCTGGTTAGCGAGAGAATCGTCAAGGATGATATCTATACTTCCATTCATATCGAAGAATTCGAGACCATGGCCCGGGACACCAAGCTCGGCAAGGAAGAGATCACCCGGGATATTCCCAATCTGGGAGAAGAGGCTCTGCGAAACCTCGACGATAGCGGTATTGTCCGCATGGGTGTGGCGGTGAAGCCGGGTGATATCCTGATCGGAAAGATCACCCCAAAAGGGGAAACGCAGCTCTCTTCCGAAGAGAAACTCCTGCGGGCCATCTTTGGAGAAAAGGCCAGCGATGTTCGTGACACCTCACTGCGCGTTCCTCCCGGCGTCGAAGGCACGGTGATCGACGCAAAGATCTTTGCCCGGAAGGGGACGGAGCGGGACAGCCGCTCCCAGTATATCGAGGAAGAGGCCATATTGCTGTTGAACAAGGATCGCGACGACGAGATCCGGATCATCGCAGAAGGGGTGAAGAGGCAGATCACCGGCATGCTGATCGGAAAAACGTCAGCGGTGAAGGTTTCCGATCCGAAGAAAAAGCGAGTTCTGCTGAAGAAGGGCGAGATCATAACCGAAGAGATCCTTGAGCGGACTCCTTTTGATCTCTGGCGAGAGATCTTCCCGGAAGACGAAGAAGAGACGGAGACCCGTATCGGTGTTCTGTATGAGAACCTCTCCCGGAAAAAGGAGTTCGTTGAGTCCTATTTTGCGGAGAAAATCGAGAAACTCAAGGCCGGCGATGAGCTCCCTCCAGGGGTGATCAAGCTGGTCAAGGTATACATTGCCATCAAGCGGAAGCTCTCCGTCGGGGACAAGATGGCGGGCCGTCATGGAAACAAAGGCGTGCTGTCCAGGATACTCCCCGAGGAGGATATGCCCTACTTCAAGGACGGAACACCAGTGGACATCGTTTTGAATCCGCTGGGCGTCCCCTCCCGGATGAATGTGGGACAGATCTTGGAGACCCATCTGGGCTGGGCTGCCAAGGGCATGGGGGAAAAGATCAATGCCCTCGTCGAGCAGCATTGCAAATTGGATCTCCTCAAGAAGGAGATGAAGGCCGTCTATTCCTCTCCCGAATTTGACAGGTTCATTAACGGCGCCGAAGAAGAGGAGATCCGCCAGCTTGCAAGCCGCCTAAAAAGGGGAATTCTGGTATCGACGCCTGTTTTTGACGGCGCCGATGAACAGGAGATCAAGAAAATGCTTAAGGCCGGCGGCCTTCCTGAAACCGGTCAGACCACCCTGTTTGACGGGAGGACCGGAGAGCCCTTCGACCAGGAAATTACCGTGGGCATGATCTACATGCTTAAACTGCACCACCTGGTGGATAATAAGATTCACGCCCGGTCAATCGGTCCCTATTCTCTTGTGACGCAACAGCCTCTGGGCGGCAAGGCCCAGTTCGGGGGACAGAGGCTGGGTGAAATGGAAGTATGGGCCATGGAGGCCTACGGCGCCGCTTACACTCTTCAGGAGTTCCTGACGGTCAAGTCCGATGATGTGGCCGGCAGAACGCGGATCTATGAAGCGATCGTCAAGGGTGAGCATACGTCGGAGCCTGGTCTGCCAGAGTCCTTCAACGTCTTGGTAAAAGAGCTTCAGAGCCTCTGCCTTGACGTGGAATTGATCGAAGAGGATTAGGATCGGGCTTGAGGTGTCCCTCAAATCCCTTTTCTTTCCAATATTTAGGAGATATCATCCGTGGAAGACGTCTTTAGTTATTTTGAAAAACCGAAGGATCCGATCAGGTTCAATGCGATCAAGATATCCATTTCCTCTCCGGAGAAGATTCTTTCCTGGTCGAAGGGAGAGGTAAAAAAACCTGAGACGATCAACTACAGGACCTTCAAACCGGAACGTGATGGGCTTTTTTGCGCGAAAATTTTCGGTCCCGTTAAGGATTATGAATGCCTTTGCGGTCGTTACAAGCGGATGAAACACCGTGGCGTTGTCTGCGAAAAATGCGGGGTCGAGGTTATTCAATCCAAGGTCCGCCGGGAGAGAATGGGGCATATCACGCTGGCGACGCCGGTTGCCCATATCTGGTTCCTCAAGAGTCTGCCCAGCCGGATTGGAAATGTTCTGGATCTAACCCTGAAAGAGTTGGAAAAGGTTCTCTATTTCGAGTCATGGATCGTTCTTGACCCCAAGAACACCCCGCTGAAAAAGAAGGATCTCCTGTCTGACGAGGAGTATATCGACCTCAGGGATCAGTATGGCCCGGATGCCTTCGAAGCCGGCATTGGCGCCGAGGCGGTCCGCGGCCTTCTCGAAGAGGTGGATCTTGTCAAACTGGATGACGAACTTCGTTCTGAACTAAAGAACTCCGTTTCGGAGACGAAGAGGAAAAAGTACGTCAAGAGATTGAAGGTGGTTGAAGCCCTGCGGAAGTCGGGAAACAAACCGGAGTGGATGGTACTGACCGTCCTTCCTGTGATCCCGCCGGACCTTCGCCCGCTGGTGCCACTGGACGGCGGACGTTTCGCCACCTCCGACCTGAATGACCTTTACCGGAGGGTCATAAACCGGAACAACCGCCTGAAGCGCTTGCAGGAGCTCAATGCACCGGAAATTATCATCCGCAACGAGAAGCGCATGCTCCAGGAAGCGGTGGATGTCCTGTTTGACAATGGCCGACGGGGAAGGGCCATAACCGGAACCAACAAGCGTCCGCTCCGTTCCCTATCCGATATGCTCAAAGGAAAGCAGGGCCGGTTCCGTCAGAATCTCCTCGGCAAGCGCGTCGATTATTCCGGACGCTCCGTCATAACTGTGGGTCCGAATCTGAGGCTCCACCAGTGTGGACTTCCGAAGAAGATGGCCCTGGAACTCTTCAAACCTTTCATTTACCGGCGTCTCCAGGAAAAAGGGTTTGTGACGACGGTCAAAAGTGCAAAGAAGATGGTGGAGAAGGAGACAGCCGAGGTGTGGGACGCCCTCGATGAAGTGGTCCGGGAATACCCCGTCATGCTGAACCGGGCGCCGACGCTTCACCGCCTCGGTCTGCAAGCGTTCGAGCCCATCCTTATTGAAGGGAAAGCCATCCAGCTCCATCCTCTGGTCTGTACGGCCTTCAATGCCGATTTTGACGGCGATCAGATGGCTGTTCACGTGCCGCTCTCCATCGAGGCCCAGACTGAAGCCAGGGTACTGATGATGTCGACCAACAACATCCTCTCCCCGGCCAACGGGATGCCGATCATCGTTCCCGGCCAGGATATCGTTTTGGGGATTTACTTTCTCACCAGGGTGCGAAGCGGTGTGAAGGGTGAAGGGATGATGTTCGCCGATCCGGCGGAGGTCCGGTCCGCGTTGGATGCCAAGGCCGTTGACCTGCAAGCTAGAATCAAGGTCCGCATCGACGGGGAGATGAAAGAGACCACCGTCGGACGCGTGGTTCTTTACGAAGTGATTCCCGAAAGCATCTCTTTCGATGCGATCAACAAGGTGATGACCAAGAAAGAGCTGGCCGACCTGATCAACCATTGCTATCGTACCCGTGGTGATAAAACAACCGTTCTTCTGGCCGATCGCCTGAAGGACATCGGGTTTAAATATGCCACCCATTCGGGAGTTTCGATTGCGATCCACAATATGGTGATTCCGGAGAACAAAAAAGAGATCGTCGGGCAGGCCGACAAAGACGTTCTGGGAATCCAGAAGCAGTACATGGAAGGATTGATCACCTACGGCGAACGATACAACAAGGTTATTGACATCTGGGCTCAGGCCACGGAGAAAATTGCCGCAGAGATGCTGGGCGGAATCGGTACGGAAGAGCGGACCGGACCGGATGGGAAGAAGTTCAGGGCTGAAAGTTTCAATCCCATCTACATGATGGCCGATTCTGGTGCAAGGGGCAGTGCCGTTCAGATCCGCCAGCTGGCCGGGATGAGAGGGCTGATGGCGAAGCCGTCTGGCGAGATCATCGAAACCCCGATCCGGGCGAATTTCCGGGAGGGGCTGACGGTTCTTGAGTATTTTATCTCCACGCACGGCGCCCGGAAAGGGCTTGCCGACACCGCACTGAAGACGGCCAATTCGGGGTATCTCACCCGGAGGCTCGTGGATGTTGCCCAGGATTGTATCATCTCTGAGGATGATTGCGGGACGATCGACGGGATTTACGTATCCGCATTGATGGAAGGCGGGGAAATCATCGAGACGGCGGGCGAGCGCATCTTGGGAAGGGTTGTGCTGGAAGAGATCCGGGATCCCTTCACCAATGAAGTGCTGGTCAATGCGAATCAGGAAATTGATGAGGCTTTGGCGAAGAGGGTCGATGATGCCGGAATCGAGAGAATCAACATCCGGTCGGTGCTCACCTGCAAGTCGAGGCACGGTATCTGCGCCATGTGCTACGGCCGTGACCTCTCCCGCGGTCGTCTTGTCAATATCGGTGAGGCGGTCGGCATCATTGCGGCCCAGTCGATCGGAGAACCCGGGACCCAGCTGACCATGCGGACCTTCCATATCGGCGGGACGGCAAAATTTGAGGAACACTCCACACTGGAATCGAGACATGACGGGACCATTCGATTTGTGAATCTCAATACGGTGAAAAGCAGATCCGGTGGGCTTGTCGTGATGAACCGCAACGGCGAGGTGCATGTCCTAGATGAACAGGATCGGAGCCGCGGCAAGTATCCCGTTCCCTACGGTGCGCATATCAAGGTGGAAGATGGCAGCCGGGTGAAGGGGCCCAGGGATCAGAAAAGAGGCGACCTTATTGCGGAGTGGGATCCCTTCTCCATCCCGATCCTTGCCGAAGTGGACGGGACAGTGAAGTTTGGGGACATCACCGAAGGGAAGACCATGCAGGAGCTGGTGGACGAGGTGACCGGCCTCTCGCGAAAAGTCATCGTTGAGTTCAAGGGAACGGATATGCGCCCGCGGGTCTCGATCAAAGACAAGAAGGGCAGAACGGCCAAGGTTCCGGGGGCGAGCACCGTTGCCCGGCACCTCCTGTCGGTCGGGACCAACCTTGTGGTTTCTGAGAAGGATACGGTCTTTGCCGGTGACATCCTCGCCAAGATTCCCCGGGAAACGACGAAAACAAAAGATATCACGGGTGGTCTTCCCCGCGTTGCGGAACTGTTTGAGGCGCGTAAACCGAAAGAATTTGCGGTGATCAGCGAGATTGACGGTGTTGTCTCCTATGGCAAGGATTCCAAGGGGAAGAGAAAGGTCGTGATCACTCCCGACGCCGAGGATGAGAAGGAATATCTGATTCCCAAGGGGAAACATGTTAGCGTCCAGGAAGGGGATCGGGTGATGGCAGGGGAAGCCCTCATGGACGGTGTCAACAATCCCCACGATCTGCTGATGATCAAGGGGGAAAAGGAGTTGGCCCGTTACTTGGTGGATGAGGTACAGGAAGTCTACCGACTTCAAGGGGTCAAGATCAACGACAAGCACATGGAAGTGATCGTTCGCCAGATGCTCCGCAGGGTGATGATCAAGGATCCCGGGGATGCATCCTTCATGGCCGACGAGCAGGTAGAGCGGCTCCGCTTTCAGGAGGAGAATGACCGGGTTGTGGCCATGGGTGGGAAACCGGCCCAGGGTGAACCCATTCTGATGGGGATCACCAAGGCGTCGCTCTCAACGCAAAGCTTTATCTCCGCCGCGTCTTTCCAGGAAACAACGCGGGTTCTTACGGAAGCCTCCCTCGCCGGGAAAACCGATTATCTGCGCGGCCTCAAGGAGAATGTCATCATGGGTAGGCTGATTCCTGCAGGCACGGGACTTGCCATGTACAAGAAGCTGGGGATAACAACCGCTGGTCAGTCTCTGACCCCGCTGGATGAGGATCCACTTGAGATTCCGGCGAATGAAAAAAGTCGTGAGAAAGTTCTTGACATCGAAGCGGTGAATTGATAATTAGAGCGTCTTTTGTTGAACCAAAGAAATGAACAGCCCAATGAATGGCTGGGAGGGGCGATGCCTACAATAAATCAGTTGGTTAGAAAAGGAAGGGCGAAGATGGTCAGGAAAGCGGCGACACCCGCTTTGGCCAGTTCGCCACAAAGACGGGGGGTTTGCGTCCGGGTTTACACGTCAACGCCCAAGAAGCCGAACTCCGCCTTGCGAAAAGTTGCCAGGGTACGACTGACCAGCGGTTACGAGGTCACTTCCTATATACCGGGTGTTGGTCATAACCTGCAGGAACATTCCGTCGTTCTTGTTCGAGGTGGTCGTGTCAAGGATCTTCCGGGTGTTCGTTACCACATCATACGGGGGACGTTGGATGCTGTCGGTGTCCAGGACAGAAAACAGAGTAGGTCAAAATACGGGGCCAAGAGACCGAGCTAAGCGGGGATAGAGTCATGCCGAGGAGAAGAGTAGTTACCAAGAGGGAGATCCTTCCGGATCCGAAATATAACAACCGGCTTGTGGCGAGGTTTATCAATAACCTCCTGAAGCGGGGGAAGAAGAGTATTGCGGAGTCCATTCTGTATGGGGCCTTTGATATTATTCAGGATCGGGTCAAGGAGACGCCGGTTGATATTTTTGAAAAGGCAGTAAACAATGTCAAGCCAGTCATTGAGGTTAAATCGAGGCGCGTTGGTGGATCGACGTACCAGGTGCCGACGGAAGTGATTCCGTCCCGCCGGGTTGCCCTCGGGATACGCTGGTTGATTACCCATGCGCGGGAGCGCTCTGAAAAAACAATGCGGGAAAAACTGGCCGCGGAACTAATGGATGCGGCGAACAATCGGGGTGGGGCGGTCAAGAAGAGGGAAGCTGTCCACAAGATGGCCGAGGCCAATAAAGCCTTTGCCCATTACCGTTTTTAACAACCCATTCAACGTTTAAGGAGGTTAGAGATGGCTAAGAAAAAATTTGAGAGGACGAAGCCGCATCTGAATATCGGCACCATCGGTCACGTTGATCATGGAAAGACTACATTGACGGCCGCGATCACAAAACACTTGGCCTCCAAGGGATTTGCCGAGTTCAGGCCCTTTGATTCCATCGATAATGCTCCGGAAGAAAAGGAGCGAGGGGTCACCATCAACATCTCGCATGTGGAATACCAGACGGATAAACGACACTATGCCCATGTCGACTGTCCGGGCCATGCCGACTATATCAAGAACATGATTTCCGGTGCAGCCCATATGGATGGCACGATCCTGGTTGTCGCGGCGTCAGATGGTCCCATGCCTCAGACCCGGGAGCACATTCTCCTTGCCCGTCAGGTTCAGGTTCCTTATGTCGTAGTTTATATGAATAAGGTTGATTTGGTGGATGATCCGGAGCTTCTCGATCTGGTGGAGCTTGAACTGCGGGAATTGTTGACAGCGTATGATTTCCCGGGTGACGACATCCCAATTATCAGAGGGTCGGCCTTGAAGGCCTTGGAGGCCGACGATCCGAAGTCGGCGGATGCGAAGTCCATCTGGGATCTTCTGGATGCTGTCGATAACTACATACCGGAACCGGTGCGTGATCTGGACAAGCCGTTTTTGATGCCAGTCGGCGATGTTTTTACCATTTCCGGTCGTGGAACGGTTGTTACGGGTCGTATTGATCGTGGTATTGTCCGGACGGGTGAAGAGGTTGAGATCATCGGGATTCGCCCGACCTTCAAGACCGTCTGCACAGGAGTCGAAATGTTCCGCAAGACGCTTGATGAAGGGCGCGCCGGCGATGATGTCGGGGTTCTCCTCCGGGGCACGAAGCGTGAAGAAGTCGAAAGAGGACAGGTCGTGGCCAAGCCGGGTTCGATAACGCCGCATACCAAGTTTAAGGCGCAGGTCTATGTGCTGACGAAGGAGGAAGGCGGCCGGCATACTCCATTCTTCAACGGTTATCGTCCACAGTTCTATTTCCGAACCACGGATGTGACGGGTGTTGCCAACCTCCCGGAAGGTGTGGAGATGGTCATGCCCGGCGACAATGTTGAGATGGAAGTGACCCTGATTACTCCGATCGCCATGGAAGAGCAGCTCAGGTTTGCAATCCGGGAAGGTGGCAGGACCGTCGGTGCCGGGGTTGTCAGTAAGATTCTTGAATAGAACAGTCATCAACTTGGATTGAATGAAGCCATGAAAGATCAGAAAATACGGATTCGTCTTAAGGCGTACGATTATAAGCTGCTCGACCGCTCAGTGGAGGATATTGTAGAGACCGCAAAGAGGACCGGTGCCCGAATAGGTGGACCTATCCCGTTGCCCACCGAGATCAACAAGTATTGCGTTAACCGGTCGCCGCATGTGGACAAAAAATCGCGGGAGCAGTTTGAGATCCGGACGCACAAGAGGCTGATTGACATCGTTGAGCCGACGCAGGCGACGGTGGATGCCCTGATGAAACTCGATCTGTCAGCGGGTGTGGATGTAGAAATCAAACTTTAGATGAGAATGATAATGACAAAAGGACTGATCGGTAAAAAATTGGGGATGACTCAGATATTCTCGGATGAAGGGGTTTCCGTTCCAGTGACGGTTATTGAAGTGGAGCCCTCCGTAGTCATTCAGAAAAAAACGGCCAAGGCGGATGGTTACGACGCCGTGCAACTGGGATATGGCCGCACCAAGCAGCGCAATGTGACCAAGGCCCTTCAGGGGCACTTCAAGAAGGCGGACAAAGGGCTGTTTCGGGTTCTCCGGGAATTCGAAATGGATCCGGATGGTTGCGAAACGGGTCAGGAACTGAATGCCGAAATGTTTGCTCCCGGCGATTATGTGGATGTTGTCGGAACGACCAAAGGCAAGGGATTTGCCGGGGTCATCAAGCGCCATGGTTTCCACGGTGGCAGGGCGACGCACGGTTCCATGTTTCACCGGGCCCCCGGTTCGATCGGAGCAAGTGCCGATCCGTCCCGTGTTTTCAAGGGAACGAAACTTCCGGGTCACATGGGGTGCGCTAGAAAGACTGTTCAGAATTTGCTTGTATGGGCTGTTCGGCCGGATATGAATGTGATTCTGATCCGAGGTGCTGTTCCAGGTAACAAGAACGGATATGTGCTGATCAAGCAGGCGATCAAGAAGGGTTAATAAGCAAGGGCTTTTTTAGGTGGGAAAAATGCCGATAGCAGGTGTGTACGACATTGAAAATAAAAGAGTTGCTGAGATTGAGCTCAGTGAGGCCGTGTTTGGCGCGCCGGTGAATGAGGACGTTATTTACGAAGTGGTCCGCATGCAGATGGCTTCCCGGCGGAGTGGAACCGCTTCGACCAAGGGGCGAAGCGATGTCAGTGGAAGCAACAAGAAGCCGTGGCGTCAGAAAGGAACGGGGAGGGCCAGAGTGGGGAACTCACGCTCTCCGATCTGGAGGGGTGGAGGAATCATCTTTGGTCCGACACCGCATGGTTATGCCTTCAGGGTTCCCAAAAAGGTCAGGCGGTTGGCCCTTATTTCGGCTCTCAGCATGAAATTCAAGGAAGAACGGATGACCATTCTTCGGGACTTTCCGATGGAAGAGATCAAGACCAAGAGGTTTCAGGAGGTGATCGACCGCTTCGGATTCAAGAAGACCCTTTTTGTGATCGATCAGCAAAGACCGGTTCTGGAGAAATCCTCGCGGAATATCCCGAATGTCAAAATGGTCCGCTCAGAGGGGGTCAATGTCTACGATCTGCTGAAATATGATCATGTCGTCCTTCTTGAACCCTCTGTTCATAAAATCGAAGGGGCGTTGATAGCATAATGGAACTGTATCAGATCATCAAGAAGACGTTGATTACGGAAAAAAGCACCATCGCGCGGGATGCCGCGAACCAGTATAACTTTGAAGTTCATGTCAAGGCGAACCGCATCGAAGTCGAACGCGCCGTTGAGAAGATTTTCAAGGTCAAGGTGCTGGCCGTCCGGGTCATGAATGTACGCGGCAAGAAGAAGAGATCGGGGAAAGCCATGGGCCAGAGAAGTGACTGGAAGAAAGCAATTGTGACCTTGGCGCCGGGTAACCGTATCGAGACCGGAGATGGTGTATAACCTGTCTTCACGAGCGGGTTTAAGACAGCAAGGATGAGGGAATAGAGGGGATGGGAATCAAAAAGTACAAACCGACGTCACCGGGAAGAAGGTTTCAGACCTGCTCTGCTTTTGAGGAGGTGACAAAATCGACGCCTGAGAAGGGTCTTTTGCGGCCCCTGAAGAAGTCCGGTGGACGCAATAGCTACGGCAGAATGACCAGCCGTCACATTGGTGGTGGGCATAAGCGGCGTTATCGGCTGATTGATTTTCGGCGAGACAAGGATGATGTTCCGGCGCGTGTCGCCTCCATTGAATACGATCCGAACCGCTCTTCGCGGATAGCGCTGCTGAATTATATAGACGGCGAAAAGAGATATATTATTGCCCCGAACAAGGTGACCGTGGGGGATGCAATTGTCAGCGGTGAAAAGGCAGACATTAAGCCAGGCAATACTATTCCTTTGAAGAACATTCCGCTGGGAACCCTGATTCATAATGTGGAACTCAAGGTTGGCCGGGGAGGGCAGTTAATCCGCTCTGCCGGAGCTTACGGACAGCTGATGGCCAAAGAAGCGGGCTATGCCCAGGTGCGGCTTCCTTCCGGAGAGGTGAGGAAGATTTTCCTGGAATGCAGGGCTACAGTCGGTCAGGTAGGGAACATAGATTCAGAGAACCTGAGCCTGGGCAAAGCGGGGCGGAAACGATGGCTCGGACGACGGCCGAAGGTAAGAGGCGTTGTGATGAACCCGGTCGATCATCCCATGGGCGGAGGGGAAGGGAAATCGTCCGGTGGCCGTCATCCCTGTACCCCTTGGGGTGTGCCGACAAAGGGCCATAAGACGCGGACCAATAAAAGTACCGATAAATATATCGTAAAACGAAGAGGTTAAAAGGTGGCACGTTCAATTAAGAAGGGCGCATTCATTGAGGAAAGTCTTCTGGAAAAGGTCAGGAGGCAAGAATCCGCGGGGAGCAAGACGGTCATCAAGACTTGGTCGCGCCGTTCCACCGTTACCCCGGAATTGATCGGACAGACCTTCGCGGTGCATAACGGGAAGAAATTCATTCCGGTCTTTGTGACCGAAAATATGGTTGGTCACAAGTTGGGCGAATTCGCGCCGACCAGAACTTTTTACAGCCACGCAGGAGACCGCAAAACGAAGCTGCGCAAGTAGAATCAGGGGGATAGAGTTGTAATCAGTCCCCTATACCGGGATCATTCACGTTGGCGGTTTGGAGTCAGTTATGGAAGCAAGAGCAGTTGCCAAGTATATTCGGATGTCGTCGCAGAAGGTGCGGCTGGTTGTTGATCTCGTCAGAGGAAAGAAGGTCGGGGAGGCGAAGCAGATCCTCCTTTTTACGCGTAAATATGCGGCCGAACCTGTGAGCAAGGTGATCCTGTCTGCGCTGGCCAATGCGAAGCAGAATCCCGACATCGATGAGAATATTCTTTACGTTAAGGAGATTTTCGTCGATCAAGGTCCCTCCCTAAAGAGATGGCGGGCGAGAGCACAGGGAAGAGCGGCTTCGATCAAGAAGCGGATGAGTCACATCACCGTAGTTCTGGATGAACGGTAAGACTTGAGGAGGTGAGAGGTTGGGGCAGAAGGTTAACCCGATCGGGTTGAGGTTGGGTGGTATCAAGACGTGGCGCTCTCAATGGTTTTCGGAGAAAAATTACTCCGAATTGCTCCATGAGGATCTGAAGATCAGGAAGTTTCTCAAGGAGAAACTCTACCACGCCGGTATCTCCAGGATAGAAATCGAAAGGGCTGCCAACAAGGCCAAAGTCAATATTCACGCGGCCCGCCCCGGGATCATTATTGGAAAGAAGGGATCCGAAATTGAGAAGCTGAAAAAGGATCTCGAGACCATCACGAAGAGCGAAGTGATAATCAATATCCTTGAAGTCCGCAAGCCGGAGATTGATGCGCAGCTGGTGGCTGAAAATGTCGCGCAGCAGTTGGAAAGGCGTGTTGCCTTCCGCAGGGCGATGAAGAAATGTGTCACATCGGCGATGAAGTTTGGCGCCAAAGGGATCCGCGTGAACTGTGGCGGTCGGTTGGGTGGTGCTGAGATGGCCAGATCGGAATGGTACAGAGAGGGCCGTGTACCTCTTCATACACTAAGAGCTGATATTGATTGCGGTTTTACGGAGGCCCACACGGCCTATGGTCTGATCGGTGTCAAAGTTCTGATTTTCCATGGAGAGGTATTGCCGGTCAAGAAAGATGCGGTAAAGTAGGCCTTTCAAGAACAGCCGGCCTCCCGGAAGGTCATATCAGGAATGCAGCGAGAACAGGGGTTTTGAACGATGTTAATGCCGAAAAGGGTTAAATATAGGAAACTGCAGCGTGGCCGTATGAGTGGAAAGGCCACGCGGGGGAATACTGTTGCCTTCGGAGAGTATGCCCTCCAGGCGACCGAATGCGGCTGGGTTACGGCGCGGCAAATCGAGGCAGCGCGTGTGGCCATGACCCGGCACGTCAAACGGGGTGGCAAGATCTGGATACGGATTTTTCCGCACAAGTCCGTGACCAAGAAACCGGCCGAAACCCGTATGGGAAAAGGTAAAGGCGCCCCGGAAGAGTGGGTAGCGGTTATCAAGCCAGGCGTCGTGCTCTATGAGATTGAGGG
>Ga0247840_10004086_pt1 | contig 23598 bp, 21 predicted proteins | sample LaCruzMarch2015__FD_192404 | JGI IMG/M metagenome (GOLD analysis project Ga0247840, IMG submission 192404) | Freshwater microbial communities from meromictic Lake La Cruz, Castile-La Mancha, Spain - LaCruzMarch2015_17m | ecosystem: Environmental > Aquatic > Freshwater > Lake | place: Spain... | reverse complement strand
CAGATACAACCGCTCCAGATCGCTGCGCGCGTCAACATCGCGCCAGTCAAATAAGCTCGGTTCAATGGCCGCCATGGGGTCCTCCTGCAAAGGATCGTCTCGATAACGATATGATCCCTTGGCGGCCGCCTTTTTGCACGACCCCGCCGCCGCGTTGGGGTGAATTTTCGTCCGTCGCTCAAGACCACGCGCGTAAGTGACTGATTGTTCGTTCCGGGCTGGGGTAAACGAAAGTTTTCCCCCGCCGGGCGGCTTTTCAGTTCAGGGGGTTGCGGACACCGCTAGAGGCTCTATCTGCGCCTGATGAATCTCCCACTCGGGCTTCTCATTAATTTTGGTGCGTCAGCTTTCAAGGAAGGCGTTAAGCGGGTCGTCAATCATCACCTTGATACTGCATCGTCGCGGCTCCGGATTAACCGGGGACCGGAATAGGTTTCGCGCGAGCACGGGGAGAAAAGTATCTCGCGCGAAGACCTTGATCTTAATCCCGGCCAGCGCCAGCAGGCCGTTGTGCCGCTCAGGGCGCGTCGCCCTTCGCCTCGAACGGGAAAGCGGCGGCCCGGGCGGCGCCTCGCATGACGGGGTCGAGACCCCAGAGGACGTGGTCGAGCGGATAGGTCGAGCGGACGCCGAGATCCTCCCAGTGTTCGCTGATCCAGCGCTCCGCGGCGCGCCGGCCGATGTCGTGCAGGTGTTCGAGAAAGGCCCACTCGGCGTTCATCTTCGAGGACACACCGAGATCGGCCAAGTCATGCTCAGCGTGAATCCGGTGGATCGCCAGGTCGCGCAGGCGTTCATCCTGGTGCTCCGGGGCGGCACCGAGCATCTTGAGCATGAGGATGGCGCGAATGTCCTTCAGCAGACTGGAATTGAAGTCGATTTCATTGATGCGATTGAGGATGTCGCGGGCGGTCCGGGGCACGCCCTCGCGAATCAGCGGGTTGATCTGGACGATCACCAGATCGCGCGCGGTGGTCTCGTCGATCAGCGGATAGAGGACGGGATTGCCCATGAAACCGCCGTCCCAGTACGCCTCACCGTCGATCTCGACCGCCTGGAAGACGAACGGCAGACAGGCCGAGGCCATGACCGTATCGACCGTGATGTCCGGTGACTTGAAGACATGCGGCCGGCCGGTGCGGACATTGGTTGCGCTGATGAACAGTTTCACGGACTTGCAGTGGTTGACCCGATCGAAATCCACCAGACTTGCCACCAGGTCGCGCAACGGATTGAGGTTCAGCGGGTTCATCTCATAGGGCGACACCAGCCGGCTCATCAGATCCATCGCGATATAGCCGGGCGAGTAATCGAGCGACCAGCGCCCGAGCATCTGGTCGACCCAGGTGCGCTGGATCGGGCTGGTTTTCCCGGCCTCGCTGACCGCGCGCCAGAACCGCTTCAGCGCGTCGCGCGCGCCTTCGCGCCCTCCCTGCGCGAGACCATCGGCGACGACCACCGCGTTCATCGCCCCGGCCGAGGTGCCGCTGATCCCCTCGATCTGAATCCGCTCTTCGCTCAACAGACGGTCGAGTACGCCCCAGGTGAAGGCGCCGTGGGCGCCGCCGCCCTGGAGGCCGAGGTCGATCTTCTTGACTGCGGTGGTCATGGCGGCCCCCGAGGGCTCTGTAAAGTTTGACATGGGATCAAGGTTACTCGACCCCTACGCCATGTGGCAATCTTGCAGGTGTGACAGCGCCCGGTCCGCGGGAGAGGGTATTCAGGGATCTCGATCATCGTCGCGGCCGGTGCCCGGCAGTCGTTCATACCCCCGTGGGAGCGGCGTCCCGCCGCGATGCGGTGCCGCGGTAATCGTAGCGCTGCGGCTTCGCTCCCGGCCCGTCGCGGCGGGACGCCGCTCCCACGGGGTCGCCGGGCGACTTGCACGGGAAAGCCTCAACCGGTTTTCTTGTGGCTGGAACCACGATCGAGACCCTTTATGGCGACGCCCGCCAACCGATGTTAGAGTTCAGGCCCGTCGCGGCGCGACCAACGTCCCCACGACCAAAGTCTGTTTTGGAGTCTGTAGCAAGGGGGATGTTCACCATGGGCCTGATCGGTATTCTGCTGGGACTCGCACTCCTCATCTGGCTCGCTTATCGCGGCTGGAGCGTGCTGCTGCTGACCCCGGTCGCGGCCCTGATCGCCGCCCTGTTCGCGGGCGAGCCGCTGCTGGCGCATTGGACCCAGACCTTCATGGGCGGTGCCGCCGGATTTCTGGCACAGTTTTTTCCCATCTTTCTGCTCGGTGCGCTGTTCGGCAAACTGATGGAGGACAGCGGCTCGGTGCAATCGGTGGCCCGCTTCATCGGCAACAGCCTGGGGCCTCGGCACGCCATCCTCGCGGTAGTGCTGGCCGGGGCCATGGTCACCTATGGCGGTGTCAGCCTGTTCGTGGCGTTTTTCGTGCTGGCACCCATGGCGCAGACGCTGTTTCGGGATGCCAACATCCCGAGTCGACTGATGCCGGCCGCCATCGCGCTCGGCACCTCGACCTTCACCATGTCCGCCCTGCCGGGCACCCCGGCCGTCCAGAATGCCATCCCCATGCCCTTCTTCGGCACCACGCCCTTTGCCGCGCCCGGTCTCGGTCTGATCGCCGCGGCCATCATGCTGTTGTTCGGACTCTGGTGGCTGGGCCGGGCGGAAGCCTCGGCCCGCCGCAAAGGCATCGGCTATGGCGGCGCCCTGGGTGTCGCCCTGGCTCCCGATCAGGCCGCGAATGACCCGCTGGTGCGGGAGCGCGCCACCACGGCGAGCGCTTTCGATCCGGCCGAGGTACAGCGGGGCCAGGCCAGCCCCGCGCTGCCTCCGGCTTTCATCGCCTTCCTGCCGCTGCTGGTGGTGGTGGCGGTCAATCTGGTGATGAGCCTGCTGATCCTGCCGCACCTGGACCTGAGCTACCTGGCCGAAGACCGCTGGGGTCCCACCTCGCCGGCCGCGGTGAGCGGCATCTGGTCGGTGATCGTGGCACTCATCGCCGCCATCCTGACCTTGCTCGCATTGAACTGGAAGCGCCTGCCCAAGCTGCGCGAGAGTGTGGACGCCGGCCTCAACGCCTCGGTGCTGCCGGTGATCAGCGTGGCCAGCCTGGTCGGCTTCGGCACCGTGGTGGCCGCGCTCCCCGCCTTCGAACTGGTGCGCGCCTGGGTGCTCGGGATCGAGGGCGGCCCGCTGGTCTCGCTGGCGGTCTCCACCAACGTGCTGGCCGCACTCACCGGCTCGGCCTCGGGCGGGCTCACCATCGCCTTGGAGGCACTCGGCTCGACCTACATGCAGCTTGCCGCCGAACTGGGCATCGACCCCGCGCTGATGCACCGAGTGGCGGTGATCGGCGCCGGCACCCTGGACAGCCTCCCGCACAACGGCGCCGTCGTCACCTTGCTGGCGGTCTGCGGCTCGACCCATAAGGAAAGCTATTTTGATATGGTGATGGTCGCCATCGTGGGCGCCATCATCGCGCTGGCGGCGATCATTGTGCTCGGCACGCTGTTCGGCTCGTTTTGAGCGGTTGATGGCGATTCCCTGGAATCAACATCCCGACGGCGCATGGACGGTCGCGGCTTTACCGTGAAAGTCGCGCAGCGACCCTGTGGGAGCGGCGTCCCGCCGCGATGGGGTCGGGCGTGGCACCGCAGCGTTCGCGGTCACCGCGGCACCGCATCGCGGCGGGACGCCGCTCCCACGGGGGACTTTCATCTTCCGGGGTGGCTTGATGTTCCTTCCATGGTCATTAGCCGGATCAGGCCCGCGCAGGAATCTTATCCACCCATGAACTCTAGTAATCCTGAAGCATGAACTCTTGCTCCCAGCGAAACCGCCCAGCCGCACTGCTCACCCTGATCGGACTCGGCGCGGCCTGCTGCGCCCCGGCCGGAGCGCGGTCCCTGCCGGCCGACCTCGCCGGCTGTGCCGCGGTGACCGCCGATCGGGAGCGGCTGGCCTGTTACGATCGTGCCAGCGGACGCCCCGCTGCTCCAGCCCTGGACACGGTGCCGGCGAGCACACCCATGACGGCGCCGCCCGCCCCGTTGACCGCCGGTTCCACCCAGACCGCGACGCCGGCGCCGCCGTCAATGATCGACAATGCCTGGGGCTTCACTCCCGACTCCAGCCGCTACACCATTGCGTTCTATCGACCCAATTATCTCCAGGTTGCGCGGTTTTCCAGCCAGCCGAACAATACGCCGTTCAAGCAACTGTTCGATGCGGCGCAGGCCCCGGACGCCGAGCTGGACGCGACCGAAGCGCGCTTTCAGATCAGTTTCAAGGCGCGGCTATGGAGCACCGAGGATCGCCGTTTCGGCGTCTGGGCGGCCTATACGCAGCAGAGCCAGTGGCAGGTCTATAACGGCGAACTCTCGCGCCCCTTTCGCGAGAACAACTATATGCCTGAGCTGATCGGCAGCTTCCGGCCGGCGATCGCCTTTTGGGGCTGGCGTTGGCAGTTGTTCAATCTTGGCTACACCCACCAATCCAACGGCCGTGCCGACCCGATCTCGCGCAGTTGGGACCGTCTGATCGCCGAGTTCGGTGTCGAGCGCGACAACCTCGCAATCCTGCTGCGGACCTGGTATCGCCTTCCTGAGGACGACCAGGACGATGACAACCCGGACATCGAGGACTATTTCGGTTACGGCGACATCACGGCGGTCTACAAATGGCACGGTCATAGCTTTGCCGTCACCGGCCGCGGTAATCTCGACACCGGCAAGGGTGCCGCCCAGTTCTCCTGGACCTCGCCGCCGCTCTTCGGCCCCTTGCGCGGCTATCTCCAGGCCTTCACCGGTTACGGCGACAGCATGATCGATTACAACTGGAATCAGAACTCGGTCGGCATCGGCGTCGCGCTGAACGACCTGCTGGATGGCCCGGAGCCACAGGAATGACGGCCTTGATCACGGTTCCAGCCACGCGGCCTCATAGGGTGGACAAGCGCAGCGCAGTCCACCGCCGATGGCGCGGGATTCGGTGGACTGCGCTATCGCTTGTCCACCCTACGGCCAGACCGCTGATCAAGGCGGGAAAGACGTCAGCCGCCAAGGGTTTATCCTAATGCACACGAATCGACTACAAGGACGCCTGAAGTTCACCGATGCGGATCCAACGGCCGCCGCGCCGTCCGCGCTCGCCGCACTCGCGCGGGGTGCCGGGTTCTTCGGCTTCTGGCTGCTGCTGGCTCGCCCCGGCACGAACGCCCCGAGCACGCCGGATCTGGCCGCCGATCTGGTCGTCGGACTCCTGGCCGCCGCCGCGGCCACTTGGGTCAGCCTGCGCCTCCTGCCGCCCGCCCGGAAAGGGCTGCACGTCGGGGCGCTCGCGCGGCTCGCCGTCCATTTCGTTTGGCAGTCCATGGTCGCCGGGGTGGATGTGGCACGCCGCGCCTTCGACCCGCGCCTGCCGCTGAACCCCGGCTATCTGGCCTACCCGGTGCGCCTCGCGCCGGGTTCCGGGCGGGCGGCCTTCGGTGCGGTCACCAGTCTGCTGCCGGGCACCCTGCCGGTCGGCACCGCGGCCGATGACTCCCTGGTCTATCACTGCCTGGATCTCGATCAACCCGTCGCGGCCGGGCTCGCCCGTGACGAGGCGCTGCTCGCGCGGGTGCGGGGCGGCGGCGGGGGCTGTCGATGACCGCGTTTCTGCTCGGCGCCGCGGCCTTTATCCTGGGGACTGTCGCCTTGGGGCTGGTCCGGATCCTGCGCGGCCCCGGCAATGCGGACCGGATGTTGGCCGCCCAATTGCTCGGCACCGGCGGCGTCGCGGCCTTGCTGCTGCTGGGCGTCGCCACCGGGGTCGGCGCGGTGTCCGAGGTGGGACTCCTGCTGGCCTTGCTCGCCGCCTTCGGGTCGGTCGCGTTCGTCACCGGCGCCGGCCGTGCGAGCGACGCGTCGGCCACGGACTCCGGCACCCAGGGCGCGGCGCGGAGTGAGCCCGAATGAGCCTCGCGCTGGATCTCTTCACCATCGTCGCGGTCACCCTGGGAGCCATCTTCTTTCTGGCCGGTACGGTCGGACTGCTGCGCTTCCCCGACACCCTGACCCGGCTCCATGCCCTGACCAAGGCGGACAACCTGGGCCTGGGACTGGTGGTGCTGGGCCTGCTGCCCCAGGCCACGGCGCCCTTGGGCTGGATCGGCCTGATCGCGGTCTGGCTGCTGGCGCTGCTGTCCGGGGCCACGGTCGGTCAACTCCTGGCCGAGGCCGTGCGCCCGCCCGAGTGGGACCAGACCCGGACGCCGGATGCGCCGCCGGATGTTCACCCGAATGCTCCTGAGGCGTCGTCCCATGACTAGCGCACTGGTGGTGGATGCCGCCCTGATCCTGCTGGTCCTGGGTCTCGCCCTGTGGATCACCGCCGCCCGCGCGGCTTACGGCGCCGCGGTCGGCTTCGTCGCCTACGGGCTCTTGCTCACCCTCGTCTGGGTACGGCTCGCCGCGGTGGACGTCGCCATGACGGAGGCGGCCCTGGGGAGCGGATTGACCGGGCTCTTACTGCTCGGCGCCGCGGCCCGACTGGCTCCCTACGAGGCCGCCGAGCACCAGCGCAGACCGGGCCTTGGGCTGCGCGTCCTGGTCGGCATTCTGTGCGCGGCCATTGCCGCCGGGCTCGCCGCCGTGGTCCTGCTGCTGCCCGATCCGGCCCCCAGCCAGGCGCTCGCGGTGGCGGCGCACCTGCCCGCGACCGGGCTGGGCAATCCGGTGACCGGCGTGCTGATGGCCTATCGCGCGGTCGACACCCTGCTGGAATCCGTGGTGCTGGTGCCGGCCCTGATCGGGGTCTGGTCCCTGTCGACCGAGATGAGCTGGGGCGGGCGGCCGGGGTTCCTGACCCCCTGCCGTTCGGGCAGCGCACTGCCCCTGCTGGCCAGGATGCTGCCGCCCTTTGGCATTCTGGTCGGGATCCACCTCGTCTGGGCCGGCGCCGACGATCCCGGCGGCAAGTTCCAGGGTGCCGCCGTCCTGGCCGCCATGTGGATTCTGGTCATGGTGGCGGGTCTGCGGGAACCGCCGCCGGTGAGTGATCGACTGATGCGCTTCCTGCTCGTCGTCGGCCCACTGTGTTTCATCGGCATCGGGGCGGCCGGCATCCGGCTGGCCGGCGCCTTCCTGGCCTATCCGGAGGCTTACGCCAAACCCCTGATCATCGCCATCGAGGTCGGCCTGACCATCTCGGTCACCGCGGTGCTCGGCTTGCTGCTCGCCGGACCGCCGGTGCCTGAGCCCCAGTACCAGCGCCAATCACGGAGGCGGTCATGAGTGGTACGACCCTGTTCGGTCTCTGCGCCGCCGCCCTGGTCGGATTGGGCCTCTACGGGCTGATCTGCCAGCCCGGCGCACTGCGCAAGATCCTCGCGTTCAACCTGATCGGCAGCGGTGTCTTCCTGCTGTTCGGCGTGATCGCCCAACGCGGCGGCGGCGTCCTGGCCTTGGCCGGAACCGGCGCCGACGGCGACCCCGTCCCCCAGGCGCTGGTCATCACCGGACTGGTAGTCGCCTTCGCGGCCACCGCCATCGCCGTCACCCTACTGGTGCGCCTCGCCGAGACCAGCGCGCGCGGGACACTGGAGGGCGATGAACCCGCGCCCCCGGCGCCCGCCGGCGAGCGGCGGCCATGATGGCGCTCCAACCGCTGTTCGCCGCGTGGTTCGCGGACCTGATGGACCTGGGCGGCCTCCTGCTGGTCATCCCGCTGATGCTGCCGGTCGTCGGCTTGCTGCTGGCGCTGATCGTGCGTGGGCGGTCCCTGGGCCGCTTCGCCCTGGCGCTGCTGCTGCTGGGGCTCACCAGTGCGGCGGCAATCACCGCCGCCGTCGCGACCGGCGACCAGGCCCTGCATTACCAGTTGGGCGGTTGGGCGCCGCCCCTGGGGGTGGCCCTGAAGGCCGATGGGCTCTCGGCCGTCATGCTCCTCACCACCGCGGTGGTGCTGCTGGGCGTCGGCATCTATGCCCAGCGGGGCTTCCAGGTCCCGGCCGGCCTGCCCGAGACCCGCCGATCCCTCGCCTTCTGGACCCTGCTGTGCGGAATTTGGGGCGGCATCAACACCGTCTTTCTTGGCCAGGACCTGTTCACCCTGTTCGTCGCGCTGGAACTCCTCACCTTCTCCGCGGTGCCCCTGGTGGCCCTCGACGGCCGGCCCGAGACCCTGGCGGCGGCGCTGCGTTATCTGCTGTTCGCGCTCCTGGGCTCGGTGCTCTATCTGCTGGGCGCGGTGCTCTTTTACGGCACCTACGGCACCCTGGATATCGCCCTGCTGGCTGACCTGATCGCGGGGGCGGACACCTTGCCGCCCGCCGTGCCCGTCGCCGCCGCCCTGATGACCGTCGGCCTGCTCGCCAAGACCGCGCTCTTCCCATTGCATCTGTGGCTGCCGCCCGCCCATGCGGGCGCACCGCCGGCGGCCAGCGCGGTGCTCTCGGCGCTGGTGGTCAAGGCGTCCTTCTTCCTGATCCTGCGGATCTGGTTCGATCTGATGCCCGCACTGCTGACCCTGACGGCGGCCCAGGTGCTCGGTGCCCTGGGCGCCGCGGCCATCCTGTTCGGCAATCTGGTCGCCCTGCGGCAGACGCGGCTCAAGCTGCTCATCGCCTATTCGACGCTGGCGCAGATCGGCTACCTGTTCCTGATCTTTCCGCTGGCGGCTGGCGGCAGTTCGGTGGCCCTGACCGCCGGAGCGCTCCAGGTCGTCGCCCACGCCTGCGCCAAGGCCGCCATGTTCATGGGCGCCGGCCTGATCGCCGCCGCCCTGGGCCATGATCGGATTCGCGGGCTGGGCGGTATCGGCCGCGCGCTGCCGCTCACCGTCCTCGCCTTCGGACTCGCCGGACTGTCGCTGATCGGCCTGCCGCCGAGCGGCGGCTATCTGGTCAAAACGCTACTCTCCGCCGAGGCGATCGGTACCGGGCAATGGTGGTGGTACCTGGTGGTGCAGGCCGGCGGACTGCTTACCGCCGCCTATCTGTTCTTCGTATTGAGCCAGGCCCTGTCCGGACCACGGCAACCGGCGACCCCGCACGAACACCCCCGACTGGCGCAGCAACTGGTCGTCCTCGCCCTCGCCCTCTGCGCCCTGCTGCTCGGGTTGCTGCCGCTATCCGCCGTCGATCTGCTCGACATCGGCCGCCCGGCCGCCGCCGACAGCGGCGCCGCCTCCGCTCTGCTGGCCGACGCCTGGAGCCTGGACAAACTCTGGTCTGGTCTCTGGCCCGTACTGATCGTCGCGGCCCTGGTCATCGCCGTACGGTACCGGCAGCAGCGCAAACCGGTGGAGCCGGAAGGGATCAAGCCAACCGCCGCGCCGGGACGCGCACTCGATCAACTGGACAGCCTGTTGCGGCAATGGCCGGTCGGCGGGCTCTTGCTGTTGGTGCTGGTTGCGGCATTGGTGCAGACGATGTTGGTTGGGCGGTGAGGAACCATTGACACATCAACTGAACAAGTCGGTTAGGAAACGCCTGTGACATCTCGGTCGTTGTCGTTATCGTAATCGAGGTCTTTGATGCTCGCGAAGATGCCCCCACACCGCGTCCTTTCGCTATCCGAGCAACCGGAGGCCGAGGCTTTAGCCGGTCGAAATCGCGTTTTCGCGTACCTGGTCCGGCTAACGGCCATGGCGCCCGCGCCACCCCGGGACATGAAAGTCCTCTCGACCACTGTCGCAACTGCCGATATGCGAGGCTGCGTAGTCAGGGCTTCCAGCCCTGACTGTTCCAGCCCCGACGCCGCCAGGCCAGGATGGCCTGACTACGCACGTTCACGGTAAAGCCTCAACCTCCAGGCCGATGGTGGATGCGCTGCGCTTATCCACCCGAAACCGGCTCCGTTGTAGGGTGGATAAGGCGCGCCGCTCGGTGTCAGGGATTTGGCACGGCGGTCGCGCGCGCCGCATCCACCAGAGGTCGCGCGGTGCCGCCCAAATTAGGAATTGCTGTCCAGGCACTGGGCGGAACGCCGGCCCCTATCAATAGTCCGCCTACCCCAGGCCCGCGTGACACCACTCCAGAAACTGGCATAGTATTCGCCATCACTGCGGCGAAGCCGCGAGTGGGACCGCCGGCAGCCTGCCGGCCCGCCGCCGTCAGGCGGCGTCCGGAACCGATGAAAGCCTGATAAATCGCTGTAAAAACGACAAAAAACCCGGCGCTTCGCACCGGAGCCGACAGGCTGTCGGCGGTCCCAGTCGCCGCCTTTCGGCGGCGGATTGACTGCGGCGGCGAATTCATGACAACAGGCATCCACCATGAATGACTATGCGCAATACGAAAAGGACTGCGAGGCGATCAGGAAAGCGAACAAGCAACTGCTGACCGAGTTCAGCGCCTGGCTGAAAACCGCGGGCCTTGCCGCCGGCACCATCAAGAATCACTGCTCCAACATCGAGTTTTACGTAAACGAATTCCTGCTATACGAAGAAGCCATAGAAGCAAAAGACGGCGCCTCCGAGGTCGACGCGTTTCTCGGCTACTGGTTCATCAAGAAGGCCATGTGGTCAAGCCAGGCAAGCATCAAGAGCAACGCCGCCAGCCTCAAGAAGTTCTATACCTTCATGCAGGAGAAGGGCCTGATCGATAAACAGGCACTGGCTGACCTGAAAGAGGACATCAAAGATGGCCTGCCCGAATGGCTGGCAACCCTGGCGCGTTATGATGATCCCGATGAAGACGAGGTGTGGTAATGCGCTCAGCGCAATGATCAACGACCTCGATCAATCATTGTCGTAGGATGGGTAGAGCGCAGCGAAACCCATCATGTGTCCGACTCCGCCAGCAAGTGGTCGATGGAGTAATCGTGTACAAAATCGCCCTGGAGCGCCTGCATCTCACCCTGCGCCAGATGTGCGCGAAGCGCCGTCAGCTTGCTGTTACGTTCCTCCATGTAACGTAACGCGTCCTGCACGACCTCGCTCGCAGAACCGTAACGCCCACTGACGACTTGGTTCCTGATGAATACCTCCCAGTGTTCTTCCAAGCTGAGACTCGTCGTTGCCACGGCACACCTCGATGATTCGATCTTGAGAATTATGAATAGACCAAGCCCGCCATACGATCAAGCAAGACCCGCCGGATACCGATAAGAGTAGCCGTCAACCGACCACAAAACCAGAGACTAACCCCCGAGCCCCCCATGGACGACGACACGACCGCCTACTACCGAGCCAACGCCGACACCTTCTTCGCCGACACCCTCGCGGTGGACATGGCGCCGCTCTATGCCCGCTTTCTGCCGCACCTGCCCGTCGGCGGCCGGATCCTGGACGCCGGCTGCGGCTCCGGCCGCGATGCGCTGGCCTTCCGTGAGCGCGGCTATGCGGTCACCGCCTTCGATGCCTCGGCCGAACTGGCCGCGCTGGCCGCCGCCCATCTCGGTCAGCCGGTCCAGGTCCTGCGCTTTCAGGATCTGGAACGGACTCAGGCCTTCGACGGCATCTGGGCCTGTGCCAGCCTGCTGCATGTGCCCGGTGCCGAGTTGCCGGAGGTCTTGCGCCGACTGGCCATGGCGCTGCGGCCAGGCGGCGTGCTCTATGCCTCGTTCAAGTACGGCAGCGGCGAGCGCGAGCACCATGGCCGCCGCTTCACCGACCTCGATGAAGCCGGCCTGGCGACCCTACTCACCCAGGTCCAGGGTTTGACCGAACTGGAAACCTGGACAACCGGCGACCGCCGCCCCGGCCGCGAATCAGAGCGCTGGCTCAATGCCCTCCTAACCACGACGGCGGATGCATGGCCCAACAGCTGACCACCGGCGGCGTCCGCGATCCCTTTCTGCCCCGACTGCTGGCCGCCATCCGCCGCGCCAACCAGATCGACCTGGCGGTCGCCTTCATCAAATCCAGCGGTCTGGCCCTGCTCTTCAATGCGCTGACCGATGCGGTCGAGACTCGCGGCGCCCGCCTGCGTGTCCTCACCAGCGACTATCTGGATGTCACCGATCCCCAGGCGCTGCGCCGGCTGATGCTGCTCGCGGAGCGCGGCGCCGACGCGCGCATCTTCCAGTCGGACGATCAGAGCTTTCACCTCAAGGCCTACATCTGTGTCCATGGCGACGAAGCACGCGAGGTCTGGGGCGCGGCCTTCGTCGGGTCCAGCAATATCAGCCGCACCGCCCTCACCGACGGACTGGAGTGGAACTACCGGATCGACCGGACGACCGATCCCGCAGACCCCGCCGACAGCCGTTTCCGCGAGATCCGCGACGCCTTTCAGACCCTGTTCGATCACCCGTCCGTTTACCCACTGGACCACGACTGGATCGAAGCCTACGAACAGCGACGCAAGGTGCAGCGCCTGCCGATCGCGCCCGGCAGCGATGACCCGGAGGACGCCGCACCTTGGCCCACGGAGGTCCAGCGGGAAGCCCTGACCGCGCTGGCGGATTCACGGGCGGCCGGGTTCCGCCGCGGCCTGGTGGTCATGGCGACCGGACTGGGCAAGACCTTCCTCGCCGCCTTCGACAGCGAACAGATGCAAGCCGGGCGGGTCCTGTTCGTCGCCCATCGAGAGGAAATCCTGCTCCAGGCCGAAGCCAGCTTTCAGCGCGTCCGGCCCCGCGCCCGGATCGGGCGCTATACGGGTGCCCGCAAGGACGCGGGCGCGGACCTGCTGTTCGCCTCCATTCAGACCTTGGGACAGGAATCGCACCTGCGGCTCTTTGATGCCGGGCATTTCGATTATGTCGTGGTCGATGAATTCCATCATGCCGCCGCGCCCATCTATCGGCGCTTCCTGCAACACTTCCACCCGCGCTTTCTGCTCGGCCTGACCGCCACCCCGGAGCGCACCGATCAATCCGACATCCTGAGCCTCTGCGACGACAACCTGGTCTATACCCGCCCGCTGTTCGATGGAATCGAACTGGGCTTGCTGTGTCCATTTCATTACTTCGGCATCTATGACGAAACGGTGGACTACCAGGAGATCCCCTGGCGCAACGGCCGCTTCGATCCGACCGCCCTGTCGAACAAGCTCGCCACTCTGGGCCGCGCCCGCCACGCTCTGCGGCACTGGCGGGACAAGGCACAGGCACGCACTCTCGCATTCTGCGTCTCCGCCGCCCACGCCGACTTCATGGCCGAGCGCTTTCTCCGCGAAGGCATCCGCGCCGCCGCCGTCTATTGTGGATCGGTACTCGACCGCAGCGCCGCCCTGGAACTCCTGGAGTGCGGCGACCTGCAAGTCATCTTCTCGGTGGACCTGTTCAGTGAAGGCGTGGACCTCCCGGCCATCGACACCGTGATGATGCTGCGGCCCACCGAGTCCAAGATCCTCTTTCTGCAGCAACTCGGCCGCGGCCTGCGCCGCCACGCGGGCAAGGAGCGCCTGGTCGTGCTGGACTTCATCGGTAACCATCAGGGCTTTCTCAACAAACCGCAGGCACTCTTCGACGTCGGTTCGCGCTACCGGGACCTCGCTGTCTTTGCACGCCAGGCGCGCGACGGACAACTGAAACTCCCGCCGGGCTGCTACGCCAACTACGATCTGACGATCATCGAATTCCTGATCCGGCTCCAGGGTCGGGGGCCGGAAACCGACTATCAGGCACTCAAGGAATCATTGGGCCGCCGCCCGACGCTTGCCGAGGTCTATCGCAGCGGGTCGAACATATCGGATCTGCGTCGCCTCCATCGGCACTGGTGGGCGCTCGTCGACAACCAGGCGGACCTGACAACCGCTGAGACCGATTGCCTGACGCGCCACGCGGAGTTTCTGCGCGAGGTGGAAACCACGACCATGACCAAATCATTCAAGGTCATCCTGTTGGAATCCCTGCTCGAACTCGACGGCTTCCGGAACCCGCCGCGCATCGAAGACCTGGCCGCCAAAGCGCTGGAAGTCTTCCGGCGCCGCCGCCGATTCATCGCGGACATCCGTGCCGATTTGCAAGACCTCGATGAGATCCCACCCGGCAAATGGCTTGCGTATTGGAAGGGCAACCCGATCAATGCCTTGATCGGCGGCAATCGGGGTGCGGAAGCCCAGCGTTGGTTCGAGATCCGCGACGGCCGATTCCAGCCAAGGTTTCAGGTCACCGATGATGAGCACGATGCTTTTCAGAGCATGGTTCAGGAGTTGGTCGATTATCGCCTGGCAGCCTATGAGCCCCGCCTGTCCACCCCGGAGCCATCGACTAAAGAAGAGCCCGTTGAGCATTCCGCCGCGATCCTCCCCTTTCGCAAGCGGGCCGGCGAACCGGCAGCGGTCGATGAAATCCCGTATTTCCCGGATCTCCGAATCGCCTGCGGCCACTTCCGCAGCGGCCGGAGCGACGCTGATGCATCCTGCCGAATCGGTCCAGGTTTCGGCCGCCTCGACCCCGCCCGTCATTTCGTCGCCCGTGCAGTCGGAAACTCAATGAACGGCGGCAAGCAGCCGGTGCAGGACGGGGACTATCTGCTGCTGGAGTTGATCGACCCCGCCAAGGCCGGTTCGATTACCGGGAACATCATGGTCATCGAGCGTCAAGGCGTGGACGGCGCGGACCAGTATCTGCTGCGCGTCGTCCACAAGAGCCCGGAAGGGCGTTACATCCTCAAGGCCACGAATCCCGACTATCCGGATTACGAGGCGGATGAGGGGATGCGGACGTTGGCGCGGCTGAGATCTGTGCTGACGGCTGAAGATCTATTGATAAATCCGGACCAAGGCAAAACTATGGACGACCCATAAGCCGATAAATGAAACTCAGAGTCATTATCCGCGATAGCGCTGCAATCTTAAAGGCGTTTTAAGTCATATATTTATCGAAGGTTTCTTTCGGTTCTACGGGGCTGCTCCTTCCAGATTACAGGTCCACCCAAGAACATTCTAATCAACTCGCGCTCCCTAATTCAACCTCCAGTTCAAGTAGATACTTGGCAAGCGTAGGGCCGTTCATCAACCACAAACCCATAACTCGCGCATATTCCTTCGCACTAGGATCGAAGTCTGATGTTGTCCAATAGGAGTACACTACAGGAGAGAGCACGCCGAAATCCTGCCTGTCTCTTAATGCGTGAACTTTCTTCAATGCACCACCCACAAACTTTCTTAAGTCGTTTTCGGTTACAATATTACTTTGTCGATATCTCTTCGCCTGCCCTACCACTATCGCTTGAGATACGACCGATGTTGGTAGCCCGCGTCGGTCTAAAGGCGAAAAATTATACCCGATGAAATCGACACCATCGTCCGCAACTTTCCCTGTTGCTTCCGAGTTAGCACCAAGCTTCTTGAGAATCTGGGCGCAAATTTTCTCGAAGTCTGAAGGATCCATTTCTCTAATTAGAGCAAGAGTCGGTTGATGTAAAATATTTCTGCCTCTAATATATGGAGACGGCTCTTGGTCAATTTCAAACGTCTCAAGTTCGCCATCTTCGCGCAATCGCGAAGCCCGGTTACGAAGTTCCTCCGCGATGTGAGGAAGATAGTCTTCAATACGCTCCTCTATTTCTGAAGGGATCGAGTTTATCAGTTTTTCTTTGACGCACGCAATACTAGCAACCTGCAATAAAATCCACTCTTTACTTTGTAAGGAGGAGACTACCCAACTAGCTACTGTTTGAGAGGAAGGAAAACCCATCGTTATTGCCTATTAAGCAGTAGTCTTTACTACGTCTGATGCGCATATCGACAACTCATTTAAGAGCCGGACATCTGTGCCGATCTGAGTGCTGCAGCAATCTGATAAATCGAGAAAGCTCTGGCGGCTATCGTCCGGCGTGTTCGCATATTAGATGAGTCCTAGATAATCGCTGTAATTTCTTTATTATAAACCGCTGACGGAGGTTACAGAAAATCTAGCAAACCTATTCGCATGCCTTCATGGATGGCAGGAATGCGGATCAGAAATTAACAGATTAAGCAAGCAATTTACTTCGATCCTCGAGTGCTTGTTCTACAGCCTCCCGAAGTTCAGTCAATGACTGAATAGACGCGCCATCCAAATGACGTAATTTATCTGGAGTCAATGAGCGGATGGCCCCCACTGCAGCAGCAATCTGTGGAAACCAGTCAGCCGGGTGATCTAGTTCGTATCTCGCTAGAGCCCGAGAAAGAGATCCATCTTTGGATCGAAATATGGAAACCGCAGCAGGGTCGTCAATAAAAGTGCTCAACTCACGAATATTCACAGCCTTCGGCAGTTTCGCCTCCTCTTCATCAGAGCCAGGTACAATCCATGAGTAAAATTCGATCAAGCTAGATTCGTTTCCGAATTTATACGAATTCTCGTCCCAACCGAGCCAGTCCTTTACATTTCGCTTCTTGAATATCTCTTCAAAATAGCTATACATTTTCGGCTCCGCATACTCGCCGAACTCCTCGTCGGCTTTCATTTGTTCTAACGCCATAAAGCAGCGATAAGCAGTATTGGCCGCACGCGTGGATAACCCTAGACTTTGAGCAACTTCTTGGGGACTCATGCCGGTTTCCCGCAAAGCGAAAACTGCTTTTGCCTTCTGATATGGCCCCCACTCTTTAATACCAGATACATGCCGCAGGCCCGGCAAAATGATCTGGGCAGTGTCTGGTGCATTTTTGTCATCAAGTAACAGACACTCAAGGATCTGCATATTATTTAACTGGGCTTCACTCAGCGTTTCCTTGCCTTCAGAGTGGAGATCCAATAGCCACCGAATGGCCGTTACCCTTCGATTACCCTCTATAACAACATACTTTTGAACGCCCTCCGCAACCCCCCCTTTCCAGGGACGTATTACTAGCCTATCCATTTGCAAGAAGCCCAGCGCCCTGATGGTATCCCGAAGCTCCTGAACATCAAAAGCAGGGGTCTTCATCTTATCAAAGGCGGTTCGCTGCACTTTTTCTTCCGCGAACCGACCCTCGGGGATTGGCCGAACTTCTTCCCCTAACTCAGAAAATCGAGGATTATTGGGATCAAGCAGCAAATCGCTGAGGGCGACATTAATTGGTGAAAGGTACTGGTATAGATTCTTCATTTCGCGCAAACCGATAAAAAATCAGGAGCAATGAAACCATTGCCGAAAAAATTCTGACGCTTATCCGACGACTCTTGGAAGCCTTGACTATTTCAGTCAGGGAATAATCGGCAGCAAAAGCGCTACGAAACACAGGCAAAGGTGGGGTTTAGCCCATCTGCTAACATCCAAGAACATATCCCACAACGTCTTGGGTGCTAACAATAGACAGATTATCTCCGATAGCGGCGTCCGCGTCTCCAAAGGTGCTCCTAACGACTCATAGATTGCCGCAGGCATTACAGGTACAGATCCGCAGGCCACAGAAAATACGGCCCAAACTTCCCGGACACCCTGAACTCCCCTCCGGCCGCCTTGCCCTTTGCGGTGAGCTTCAAATGCTCTCCATCTCGCTCGACCAGCCCCGCGCTCAGCAACTTATCGCCCAGTTCGCCAGACCGTATCCCAAGCGCCTTGGCAAGGCGGGAGGTGGTGAGCTTTTCGAAATCCCTTGCATCGGCGGACTCAGCAACCGGCTCGCGTACCTCGTCCTTCGGCTGTTCCACCTTCTCGGCTGCGAGTCGGACCTCTTCGCTGACGCGGATCAGCCTCTGCGCCTCTTCGTAGGTTTCCCGGTACAGCTCAGGCTCTTGTTCCCGGTCGACGAACACGCCCATCTCGTTGTTGTTCACCTGACTGAAGTCGTAGAGATTCATGGAGGTGATGATGGCGGAGCGCTCGTTCAGGTAGCACTTGGCGTGCAGGTTCTGGCAGAAGCTGGTGCGAACGAAGGGCAGGGATCGGAGCCAATTGATCTCGTGCGGCGCCAGTTCGCTCTTGCCGTAGACGATCCGCACGTCGATCTTCATGCGGTCCTTGTCCTGGAGCAGTTCGCGGATACGGTCGTTGAACTTGAGGAAAGGACTGATGATGATCAGTCGCTCGCGAGCGGCCTTGATCAGCTCTTCCAGAAAGTAATTGGTCGCGCTGGTGTTTAGGAACTTAGCCATGGTCAGGGTCCTTACCTCGGGGACGGGGACAGTGCAGTGGGCGACGCCATTGGACCGTCTTGCCTTGCGTGATTATCTCCAATGTGGCTCTGACTGTCTGCCGTTTCGTTTACCGAGATGCGACGAAGCGCGCAATTTCTCGCGGTGGTCTTGCGGTTGCCGGTTGCGGATCCGCCGGTTCAAGCGGATAGGCGTCGCGCTGGAACGATTCCGTGACCGTCGCCCTTGCGCCAATGCGCAGATGCATCCTCCTGCCAGGGGCGCCGGATTAGGTCGGGTTATCGTGAAAGTCAGACAGCGACCCTGTCGAAGCGGCCTGTGGCTGCGACGCGGTGTTGTGGTGAACGCCGATGGTCACGATCCCGCGAGGCCCCATCGCGGCCGGAGGCCGCTCCCACGGAACACGTCCAACGGAAAACGTCCAAGTGCTCGAAATTCTCGACCAGACCGCCGGCGGTCTCGTTGGCGGAGCCCGAGAAGCTGACGTGGTGGCCGGTGTCGTCAGAGAAGACGCCGGTCTTGGCATGAAACAGGCCGCGGGCGTAGCTGCCCTGGGCCGTCACCCGCAGGGCGAGCTTGATTTCCAGCAGGCCGGCGGCGGCGAGCCAGGCCAGGGCGTTGAGCCGGTCCTTGAGCAAGGCGTCTTCGATCTCGGCCAGGCTGCGGGCGGCGATGGTGCGCAGCACCGCGGCCGGGGTGTCGCGGGCACGCTCCAGGGCAGCGCAGTCGTCGGGCTCCAGATGCGGGGAGACGACCAGGCGCAGGTGTCCGCGGCGCAGCGCCAGGCTGGCGACGCCGCGGGCAGCCAGCGCCAGGCCGGCACTGGTGAAGTACCCGGCGGCCCGGCGGTAGAGCACCGCGGTTTCGAGACAGGGGACAAAGAAGCCACGCACCAGGTCGTCGCGACCGGTGCGGTAGGTGAGTTGCAGCGGGAGTTCGGTGAGGTCGCGTGGATGTCCCGCCACGCCACGCGGCTCGCCCGTTCCGGCTGGGTGTCGCGACCCGGTCACCGACTGCCATTCCAGCGGAACCGCCAAAGATCACCTCCAGGTGGCCGGCGTCCTCATCAACGCGTGCGTACGTGTTCGATTCGTGATACCCGTGACGCCGCGGGCTTGGCTAGCGGGTCCGCGCCTCAGTGTCGCACCGGGCCGTATCGTCAACGCGAGGGCGATCCGCGGACCGGCGTTGATCATGGCGCGTTCCGGCGGTATCAGACGAACTCGTCCGCGAGATCTTCGCCCTCCAAGTCGACCACCGGGACCCCGGCGCGGCTGGCCTGCAACAGAAATTCAACGCGGCCCATGCCGCACAAGCGGCCGGCCTTGCCCGAGGACATGCGGCCCTGCTCGAAGCCTTTGAGTGCCGACAAAACGAGGGAGTTGAAGTCCAGTAGGTCTTCGCCAAGTGCCTCGACTCGCTCCAGCGGCAGGGCCACGATTTGATCCTCGGTTTCCTGAGCAAGCGGGCCGAATCGGCGCCGGAGTTGCCTTTGCACCAGGGCACCGGCCTCCTCTTGGCGACCCCGTTGGTACCCGATCCGTTCGACAGAGGTGACGTAAGGCATACGCTTGTTGCACTCCAAGGTGGTGAGTTCTTGCCAGCCGCGGACGGTCCGCACAGCGGACCCTACGGTAACACCGTAACCCGTAGGGTCCGCTGTGCGGACCGACGACCGTGCAGATCCCGCGATGGCCGGATTTACGACCAAGGTCCGATCGGGCCTTGATCAAGATTCCGGCCACTTGGGCTCGCCGGGTGCGTAGTCAGGCCATCCTGGCCTGACACCGTCAGGGCTGGAAGCCCTGACTACGCACGCCGCGGGCGGGGATTACGATCAAGGCCAACATGCATTTCGCGAAGGCGCTGTCGTGGCCGCCCTGGAACTCGATATGGATATATCGCCTTCGGACGTGATAACCGGATGTAGGGGCGGGTTTCAAACCCGCCCCTACACCAATCGCCTTAACGCGAATGCACCGCTGCCGGCGGCTGTGTCGGCGGATGTTGCCCGGCCGCCGCCTTCAAACGGGGCAAGAGATCATAAAGCGGCGGGTTGTTCGGCGCGAATTCGGTCTTGACCTGCGGGGGATATTTGACGAGATCATCCATGTAGGGCTTGAGCGCCCCCTGAACCAGCACCTCCAACGGGAGGTGGCGCAACCCGACCGTCACGTCCTCCCGCGGATCGGTGTAGAGGTTCACCATCACCACCCCGCCGGTTTCCGTGGCGATGGGGCCGCTGAAGCCGCCGGTGAAGCCTTTCTGGAAGAAGCCGTCCTCGATTTCGGCCGTGAAGATGTATTTGAATTCGTCAACGCGGATCGCCGAGAGATATTGCAGCAGGGTATAGATGCGGCTGCGGCGAGCCGACTCACCCTGATCGGCGAGCAACAGGCCGGTTTGGTCGATGCCGTCGATATAGGTCGACTTGGGTACCAAGTCCGCGACCTGGGCACCGGGCTTGCCGGCGAGCGCGATGCTGGTATTGAAGAGGTCTGCGAGGTCGAACAGCCCCTCCGAGCGGCGCGGCTGAATCATGCCCGGCCAATAGACGAAGGTCGGCACCCGCTGCCCGCCCTCCCAGCTCGACCCTTTACACCCGCGGAACGGGCTGCGCCCGGCCGGCGGCACCTCGCACTCGGGGCCGTTGTCGGAGCTGAAGAAGACCAGGGTGTTCTCAAGCTGCCCGGTCTCATCCAGGGTCTTCACCAGTTGACCGAGGATGTGGTCCATTTCCACCATGCAGTCGCTGTAGACGGTGCGGGCGCGCGAGCGGCCGGCCCAGGTATCGGACGGGTAGTTGTCGAAGTGACAGCCGCGGGTGCCGTGGTAGAGAAAGAACGGCGCCTTGCTGTCCTTCATCTTGCGGATGAAGGCGATGCTGTAGTCCATCCAATTGCGGTCGAGATCCTTGATGCTGTTCAGATCGATGACCCGGCCATTCTCGCACGCCTGTTTGTTGGCCGGGGTGCAGTGGACCTCGGTCTTGTTGAACGGCATCTGCTCCATCATCCGGAACCGGGCCGGGCTCAGCGCAACCTCCGGATTGAAATAGATGTCCCGCCACTCGCTGTACATGTCGGAGACGCTGAGGAAACCCAGGAAGTCATCGTAGCCGGTGTTCTGCGGCAGCGAGCCCTGGTTCTCGCCCATGTGCCACTTGCCGACCGCCTGGGTGACATAACCAAGCTGCTTGAGGATCATCGGGAGCGTCGTCGCGCCCTCCAAGCCGCCCGGCTGGCCGTACATGGGCGGATAGAGCAGACCATGATGCAGGGGGTTCTGGCCGGTGTGGATCGAAGCGCGGGTCGGTGAGCAGGAGGGCGTGGAGTAGGCCGAGGTGAGCACCAGGCCCCCGGCGGCCAGCCGGTCCATGTTGGGTGTCTCGTTGCCGACCGCGATGCCGCCGCCGTTGAAGCCCGGATCCATCCAGCCCACGTCATCCAACAAGAAGATCAGGATGTTGGGCTTCTTGCCGGCTTTCTTTTCCAAGGCCGCGAGCTTGTCGCGGGCTTGCTGTTCCTGCGCCGGGTGTGCGATGACCGGGTACATGTTGTCCGCCGGCTTCACGTCCTTCAAATGAATGAACTGGTCCGGGTGGTCATAGCCCGCGGCGGTCGTCGGACCGGTGGCGGCGCCGCGCGGGTTCGCTGCCGGTGCGTCGGCCAGGGTCCCGCTCGCCGCGAGCGCCAGGGCCAGGGCCAGGGCCAACGTCAGTGCCGCCGCACCATGCCGGGGCGAGCGGGTCGGAAACCATCGGCTCATGATCGGTGTGTCCTCTACATGCTTGATTGAGAAAGGATGCGCGAGGCGTCCGCCGACTGACACGGGGGTTGACGGTGGATCGGTCGTCGTGGTTGGACGGGGCACCTGATGCGCAACGACACGGACTTCTTCGCGAATCGCGGTATGATGAGGCGTCGCAAAACCTCAGTAAAGACGAGGCTTCGCAATTTGTTCGATTGAAAGCCGGCCTGGATTCAACAGGCGGGCTCACGCCGATGTTACGCGAGGAGAGCAAGCCATGCGCCTATTCGACGCCGAGCCATCGATTATTCAGGATCTAAAGGACGAGAGCGACGTTCTGACCGAGAAGTCGGGGGTCTCCTTCACCGTGGTCACCGCCCGACACCCGACACTCGGCAAGCTGGTCATCGTCATCGGCAAGGATGGTTCAGGGATGGTCGTGGAAACGGACGAATAGCCGGTCGTCGACCGGTTTAGGCGATTGCCGGAAAATCCTGTGCCAGATCGCGAAGGATTTTCGTCTGCCTTCAAGGAGCGCCGACAGGAGCATAGCAGGGCTATGTGACTGTCGGCACGACGCGGAAGGCGGGCGAAAAGACGAGCGAGATGGTATAGAATTTGACAGAAATCGCCTTAGTCGTCCGCCTGGTGACGCCCGCGCAGTTGCTTGGTGGCGGAGGTGGCGCGCTTGGTCTCCAACCGCCGCTCCTTGGACGCGCGCGTCGGCTTGGTGGCTACGCGCGGCTTGGGCTTGTGGGCGGCGAGCCGGATCAGTTCCACCAGCCGCTCGCGGGCGTCCTCGCGGTTGCGCTCGCGGGTGCGGAAGCGATGGGCCTCGATCATCAGGACGCCGTTGTTGTCGACGCGCCGGCCGCCCAGCCGGATCAGCCGCCGCCGCACGTCTTCCGGCAGCGACGGCGAGCCGGCCACGTCGAACCGCAGTTGCACCGCCGTCTCGACTTTGTTCACATTCTGGCCGCCGGGTCCGGGCGAGCGGATAAACCGCTCTTCCAGTTCGAGCGGGTCGATGCGGATGCGGGGAGTGATCTGAATCATGACGCTTGCGCTGCTGCCGGCGGGCGCGGCGCTACCTGATCCCCAGCCGCACCGTCATTCGCGAGGTGCTCAACCGGGTTGGCCCGGGGCGCGCTGGATCGCGCGGAGCAGCGCCGGCATAGCCGCCGCTAATGGCTCCTGGGATCGCCGAGACAGCGTGAACCAGGGGCGCAATGAACAAAAGCCGCATATTCCCGGACAGACCAATAAAGAGCAGATACAAAGTGGACATGACCGTGATCCCTGCAATCGCCAGGCAAAAGAAGATAGCGACGATCTCACTGGCCTTATAATTTGATGCAGACACGGCAAATTTCGCCATCTGGTATGGAACCAGCGTGGTCATTAGAAGGGCGAGCAAAAATAAGGCCCATCCTTCACTGAGTTCGTTGCGGTCAACGAAGAACGTAAAAAATCGCCCATTTGTACTCCTCGCTACCGTGACGACATGCCTAGCCGGCGAAGTTCACCAAGAACCCCGCAGTTTGTCAAAGGCGGTCCGCTTCCGTGGTCGCGCAACCTCGAACCAGTCACCGTCCACGGAAATGGGGAAGGTACCACGAAATCCGGCGCTCGCGCCGCCCCGGATCGGTGCTGCCCCATCCTCACACAAGTCCCCCGGCGGAGGCGACTTCTAGCGTCAAGCTCGCCGAGCCGGGATCGATGGGTAGGAGGTCGTCGCCGCGCTACGCTTGGCGCGTGCCCCGGCGGGGGCCTCGATCGCCGTCCCGGCCACAAGAAAACCGGAGGCCGAGGCTTTACCGTGAAAGTGCGTAGTCAGGCCATCCTGGCCTGGCGGCGTCGGGGCTGGAACAGTCAGGGCTGGAAGCCCTGACTACGCAGCCTTGCATGCCGACAGTTGCGACCGTGG
>Ga0247840_10004081_pt1 | contig 23622 bp, 22 predicted proteins | sample LaCruzMarch2015__FD_192404 | JGI IMG/M metagenome (GOLD analysis project Ga0247840, IMG submission 192404) | Freshwater microbial communities from meromictic Lake La Cruz, Castile-La Mancha, Spain - LaCruzMarch2015_17m | ecosystem: Environmental > Aquatic > Freshwater > Lake | place: Spain... | reverse complement strand
TTAATATGAACAATTCTAATTTTGCTTCTGAAGTTACTAAAAAAGGATTTATCAATCACATTGGTGGAATTGATTTTAAAAAAATTTCAGAAAACACTTTTGAATTTAATGTAATAGTAAAAAATTACAATTTAAATTCAGGTGGTATCAGTCATGGAGGATATATAGCGGCAATACTAGACAATGGTATGGGTTCAGCTGCCTATCATGTGATTGATGGGAAAAGATGCGTAACTATTGCATTAGATATAAAATTTATTTCAGCATCAAAAGAAGGTGATGTTTTAATTGGTAAAGTAAAAATATCAAAAAAAACTAATTCTCTAGTTTTTGTAGTTGCTGAATTATTTGAAAAAACAAATTTAGTTGCAACAGCTTCTGGGACTTGGAAAATTATATAATACTATTTCCAAATTTCTTTTAATCTAGCCGGTCTTCCACAGCCAAGTAAATAAGAATAATAACGCGTTGCATTTTCTTTATAATAATTTTGATGATAATCTTCTGCTGGGTAAAAATTCTTAAATTCAACGAAAGCTGTTTTAATTTTTTTTCTATTTAATGATTTCATTTCATCAATAGATTGGTCGATTAACTTATTTTCCTCATTATTTTGATAAAAAATTACTGAAGTATAGCTGTTGCCTTTGTCACAAAACTGGCCCTTACCGTCATATGGATCAATATTAATCCAAAAATTCTTAAGTAATTCCAAATATGAGATTACTTTTGGATCATAAGTTATTTTAACAGTTTCAATATGTCCCGTTCGACCCTTTAAAACCTCTTCATATGTTGGATTTGCTTTTGTACCTCCACTATAACCAGAAATAACCTCACTTACTCCATCAATTTTTTCAAAAGCAGCTTCCATGCACCAAAAACACCCTCCTGCAAAGTATGCATATTTTTTATCTTCAGAATAAGAAACTGATGTAAAAAATAAAATAAAAAAGAAAATTAATAATTTTTTCATTTAATTAATGTAAAAATTTAAAATTCCAAATAAAATAATTCCAAAAAAGGATGACAATAAAACATTCTTTTTTGAAAGAAAAAGAACAACAATAGTAAGGCCTGCTACAAAAATTCTGATAAATGTTGATGATTGTTCTAAAGCACCAACTGGATGAATAAAAATTCTGGCAATCAAAGCGCTTAAAATTCCATAAGAAATACAAGAAACAAACTTAAATAATTTTCCTTCTTCATTTACATATTTTGAAGATAATACTCCTAAAAACCTTGATAAATAAGTTGCGGCAGCTGAAATTAGGATTGCAATATAAATATAATTTGCTGACATATTTTACCTTATAAAAATTAAATAAGAGGTTATTCCTGCAATTAATCCAGCGATTAATACAGACCAGCTTGGTGTTACTAAAAATAAAAGAGGAGATAAAATTACTGATAAAACAACCGTTAAGATAATGTAATTTTTATTTAATCCCGCAACAATCATACACATAAAATAAATCGGATTTAAATAAATAATTGCTATAAAAATATTTTTACTAATAATTCCAGCGGTATAAAAACCAATAACAGTTGTAATAGTCGACATAATCCAAAGTGTTGCACTAAGACCTAAAAAAAAACTAAAACGGTTTTCTTTTTCAACTGTTTTATAATTGTTGAGCATATAAACCCAGCTTGTGACTGCTATAAAATGTGCAACTATATAATAATGCCATTTTGGTCTATTTTGCTCTTTAATAACTGGAATTAAATTTATAGTCATCGGATATAATCTTGCATTAGTTAAATACACAGAGAGGAAAATATTTAAAAAAGTTCCTTGAACGATAAGTGTCTCAGCCATTACTACCTGCCCTGGCAAAGCAAAACTAATTAAAGTTGAAAGAAAACTTTGCGTAGCATTTAGTCCTGCATTTTTAAAAAGAGCACCTAATGCAAAAAAACTTGCTGCTAAACTAATTCCTGGAATTCCCAGTCCAACAATACATCCTTGTCTAAAATGCTGATTAAATGTTTTTCTCATATATTAATTTTAGTACTCAAAATTCTATAGGCCAAAAATAATAAAACGCATCCGGACAGTCTGCTTATCAAATTTGGATAATTTTTAAGAAAAATTGCAATTCTGCTTGAAATGCCTGCATAAATTGTCAAAAAGAAAAAATCCAAAAATACATGTGTTGTCATTAAAATAGTAAAATGGATTATAAAATTATTATTAGGATCTAAAAAAGTAGGAAACATAACTAAAAAAAAAACTATAGCACCTGGACTAAATAAAGCAGAAATAAATCCATCTTTAAATAAATCGAACGCTGATCTAGTACCGAATGTTTTGTCTATTGTAAGGCTAGTTTTTCTTACTAAAAACTTTATTGCTAAATAAATTAAATATAATCCTCCAATCCATTTAAAAATATCTAAAATTTGCGGATTTGGCTTCATTAGCGAGTAAACAAAAAATGTTGCACAGATCATTTGAATTGCATTGGCAGAAACATCTCCTAAACCTGTCCATAAACTTTTTGGAAAACCATAGTTCATGGAATTAGTAATAATTAGAATTCTTTGGGGCCCAGGAGTTATAAAGAGTATGATTGTTAATTGAACAAATAGTAAATAATTGTTTGGTATCATTGATAAATCTAGATCTATATTGACTAATTATCTTAATAAAGTTATTTAATTTGTAGCGCTGAGTTATTTCAAATTGCGGGCGCTATATAAATCCAGCTAAAGCGAGGCATCTATAACCGCCGCTTTATCTGGTGGTTTTTGAAAAATTTCCAAAAACCTTTGTTATAAAATAAATTATGAACAAAGATTTAAGTATTAGTTTCGAATTCTTTCCTGCTAAGGATGAGACAGGCCATAACAATTTATGGCTAAGTTTAAAAAAGTTAGAACAATTTTCTCCTAAATTTTTCTCAGTAACCTTCGGTGCAGGAGGTGGAGAACGCGATAAAAGTGATTTTTTAGTTAAAAAAATAAAAAATCAATCCACTATTCCAGTAGCGGGACACCTTACTTGTGTTGATATGAGTAAGGATGAAGTTAACTCAGTTGCCCTTAGTTGGTTAAAAAATGGAATAAATAAAATTGTTGCACTACGTGGTGACGTCAGAACTAAAAACTCAAAATATGCGCCACATAAAGAGGGATATATTAATGCCGCTGATATGGTTAAAGGTCTAAAAAAGTTAGGTAACTTTGAAATTGCAATAGCTGGATATCCTGAAAAACATCCGGAGTCTGAAAATGAGATTAAAGATCTTGAGAATTTAAAAAATAAAGTTGATCAAGGAGCAGATAAAATAATTACACAGTTTTTTTTTAATTACGAAAAATTTTTAAAATTTAGAGATAGAGCAGTTTCTCTTGGAATTAAAATTCCAATCATACCAGGTATTTTGCCTATAGATAATTTTGAAAAGGTAAAAAATTTTAGCTCAAAATGTGGAACAACAATTCCTAATTGGATTAAAAAAGAATTTGCAGGCCTTGAAACTGATAGTGAAATTCAAAAGATTGTTGGCGCAAGTATTGCATGTGATTTAGTCAAAAAATTACACGCTGAGGGAGTTGATGAATTTCATTTTTATACCCTTAATAAATATGAACTTAGCTATGCAATATGTAAAAGACTTGTCGGCGATAAAATAGCAACCCAAAATAAACAACAGAAGGAGTTATACGCATAATGATAAAAGTAAATTGTATTGGTTACCCAAGAATAGGTCCAAAAAGAGAATTAAAGAATGCTTTGGAAAAATATTGGAAATCTGAAATTTCTGAGGCTGATTTATTAAAGTGTGCTAGTGAATTAAAAAAGAATAATTGGCAAACACAAAAAGATTATGGTGTAGATTATATTTGCTCAAATGATTTTTCTTTTTATGATCAAGTTCTAGATACTATTTGTTTGGTAGGCTCAATTCCAGAAAGATACAAACATAAAGACGATAAAGTTTCTTTTAAAACTTATTTTGCAATGGCACGTGGCTCTCAAACAAAAGATTTAGATGTTCCAGCGCTTGAAATGACAAAATGGTTTGACACTAACTATCATTACTTAGTGCCAGAATTTACAAAAAATCAAAAATTCAAATTAAGTTCAAACAAACCGTTTGATGAATTTGATGAGGCAAAAAAATTTGGCTTTAATACCAAGCCAATTATTCTTGGCCCTCTTACTTTTTTAAGTCTTGGAAAGACTACAGATGAATCTTTTAAAAGCATTGATTTATTAGATAATTTGCTACCAGTTTATGCTGAAGTTTTATCTGGCTTAAATAAGAAAGGTGCTGAATGGATTCAAATTGACGAGCCTATTTTAGTAAAAAATCAAAATGCTGATTTTACTAAACTAATCAAAAAAACTTTAAATCAATTAAAGAAATTTGCAGGTTCATCTAAAATTATCTTAACGACTTACTTTGAAAAGTTGGATGCTGAAGTTGAAAAAGAAATTTTAGAAAGCGATGTAGATGGTATTCATTTTGATTTAATACGTGGAAATATTTCAAATATGAATTCTTTAAAAGATACTAATAAAACAATTTCTATTGGAATTGTCGATGGAAGAAATATTTGGAAATCTGATGTTAATAAAAAAATTGAACAAGTAACAGAGTATTCAAAAAATATAAAAAACCTATGGATCTCATCTTCTTGTCCATTACTACATACTCCCTATGATTTGGGTTTAGAAACTAAAGTTCCTGAAAAAATTAGAAGATGGTTATCATTTTCTAAACAAAAACTTATTGAACTTAATCATATTAAAATTTCATTAAACAAAGGTAACAATGAAATCAAAAATTACTTAGATGATAATAAAAAAGATATCACAAGCAGAGCAACATCTGAGTTAATTCATGATGATAAAGTTAAACAAAGAGCCAAAAATATTACAACGCAGATATTAAATAGAAAATCTAACTTTGTTAAAAGATCTGAAATACAAACGAAGGTATTTAATTTACCTTTATATCCAACGACAACTATTGGATCTTTTCCTCAAACATCTGATGTAAGAAATGCCAGAGCTAAATTTAAAAAAAATGAATTAAGCTTAAAAGAATATGAGGATTTTCTAAAAGTTAAAACAATCGATGCTATTAAAAAACAAGAGCAAATAGATATCGACGTTATTGTTCATGGTGAGTTTGAAAGAAATGACATGGTTGAATACTTTGGTGAACAGCTTAAAGGATTTACATTTACATCTAGTGGCTGGGTACAAAGTTATGGATCGCGATGTGTAAAACCTCCAATTATATTTGGTGATGTTTCTCGTCCGCAATCTATGACTGTACAATGGTCAAAATTTGCACAACAACAAACAAAGAAAATCGTTAAAGGAATGTTAACGGGCCCAATAACGATTTTACAATGGTCTTTTGTTAGAGATGATCAACCAAGAAAAGATACTGCATTACAAATTGCTTTTGCAATCAGAGATGAAGTTGAAGATCTTGAAAACAATAGTATTAAAATGATTCAGATTGACGAACCTGCTTTGAGAGAAGGTTTGCCTCTGAAGAAAAGTGATTGGAAACAATATTTAGATTGGGCTGTTAAAGCTTTCCAAATTTCTGCTGCTGTAGCAAAAGATGAAACTCAAATACACACGCATATGTGTTACGCTGAATTTGAAGATATTATTGATGCAATTGCTGCTTTAGATGCTGATGTTATCTCAATAGAAACATCAAGATCTAGAATGGAATTATTAAAAACATTTGAAAAATTCAAATATCCAAACGAAGTGGGACCTGGTGTGTATGACATTCATTCTCCTAGAGTTCCTAATAAAAATGAGATGAAAGAACTTATTCAAAAAGCTTCTAAGTTAATTGATAAGAAAAGAATTTGGGTGAATCCAGATTGTGGACTTAAAACTAGAGGCTGGCCTGAGACAATAGCTGCGCTTGAAACTATGGTGCAAGCGGCAAAGGAATTAAGAACTGAGAAATGAAAAAAATAAAACTTGGAACTAACACTAATTTAATTCGAGGAGGATTAAACAGAAGTCAGTTTAACGAGACTTCTGAAGCATTATTTCTAACATCAGGGTTTGTTTACGATAGTGCTGAGCAAGCTGAAGCTATCTTTAAAGGTAGCAAGAAAGGCTTTCAGTATACTCGTTACTCAAATCCTACAGTTGAAATATTTGAAAAAAGATTAGCGCTACTGGATGGTTCTGAAGACTGTTTTGCAACAGCAAGCGGAATGGCTGCTGTTTTTTTTTCATTAATGTGCCAATTAAAAGCTGGAGATCATTTAGTTTCTTCTTCTGCTTTATTTGGATCTTGCAAAGAGATTGTTAAAAATATTCTGCCTAGATATGGGATTGAAGTAACATTTATAGATGGAAAAAATATAAATGAATGGAGAAAAGCTATTAAAAAAAATACAAAGATTTTTTTCTTTGAAACTCCTTCAAATCCACTCTTAGAATTAATTGATATTAAAGCAGTTTGTAATATCGCAAAAAAACATAAAATTAAAACTGTTGTTGATAATATTTTTGCAAGCCCTGTTTTGCAAAAACCGGTTTTATTAGGAGCAGATATTATTGTTTATTCTGGCACAAAACATATTGACGGACAAGGACGAGTTTTAGGTGGAGCAATATTATCTTCAACAAAATTTAAAGAAAATGTTTTAAAACCTTTCTTAAGACACACGGGTCCTGCTATTAGTCCGTTTAATGCTTGGGTTTTGCTAAAAGGTTTGGAAACTATTAAAATTAGAGTAGAGGCACAGTCTAATATTGCTTTAGAAATTGCTCAATTTTTAGATAAGCATTCAAAAATTGAAAAAGTATTTTATCCATTTTTAAAAAATTTTTCTCAATACTCACTTGCCAAAAAACAGCAAACTCTTGGTGGAACAATTTTAAGTTTTAAAATTAAAGGAAAAAAGAAAGATGCTTTTAAATTTATTAATAAATTAAAAATATTTGATATTTCCAATAATTTAGGAGATACAAAATCTATTGTAACTCACCCAACTACAACAACTCACCGTATTTTATCTGGAAATGAAAGATTATCTCTTGGTATTACTGAAAATTTAATAAGACTTTCTATTGGTTTAGAAACAGTTTCTGATCTAAAAAAAGATATCTTAGCCGCGTTAAAATAAAAATTATATTTTTAATCTTTCAACAATCTTATTATTCAATAAATGAGAATTTAAAATCTCATCAATATCTTCTGAGTTTTTAAAAGAGTACCAAATACCCTCTGGGTAAATGACCATTACTGGACCAGATTCACATCTATCTAAACAACCGGATTTATTAATTCTAATTTTTTTATTAAGTTGTAAGTCTTTTATCTTGATCTTTAATTCAGTTTGCAATTTTTCCGAATTCTTTGAACTACAGCAACCTTTTGGATTAGAGTCGGGTCTTTTATTAATGCAACAAAAAACATGTTTTTCAAAAAACATTTAAATATTCTTAGTTAAAATTCTTACTAAAAAAAAATAAATTGGTCTTGGTAATATTTGTAGAATTTTAAAAATAATTTTCATCTGTATTGGAAAAGTAATGTCATATTTTTTACTTAACAGTCCTTCAAAAATAATTTCAGCAGCTTTATCTGCTTCCATAATAAATGGCATATCAAATGTATTTTTTTCTGTTAGTCTTGATTTAACAAAACCAGGATTAATAATACTTAAAGAAATATTATTTTTATCACAATCAATTTTAATAGACTCAAAATAATTAATCATAGCAGCTTTTGAAGGTCCATAAGATGAAGAGTTTGGTAATCCTCCAAGTCCTGCAAGTGAACTAATGGCTGCAAGATGACCAAATTTTTGTAACTTAAAATGAGGCAATAAAATTGAAAAACAGTTAATCATACCAAAAAAATTAACTGCAAAAGTTTTTTCAAATAAATCTAACCTAATATCAAAAGTATCATGCGGTTCATAATAACCAGAGCAATAAACAGCTAGATCAATAGTTTTAAATTCTTTTATAATTTCATTAATAATTTTCTGAGAATTTACTTTATCTGTAACGTCTAAAGAAAATGTTGATATTTTTGTTCTTTTCGAATTGAATTCTAATTTTAAATTTTTTAATTTTTCTTGAGTTCTTCCCAATAAAATTAAATTATCACACTGATCTAAGTATTTTTTGCCAAGTTCGTAACCTATACCGAAAGTAGCTCCTATAATTACAACATTCATAAATTTTACTTGATTAGCAACTATTAAAAATTATCAATAGTGATATAAGATAATACTGATATGGCATCAAGAATTGAATCTGACAGTTTTGGTAAAATCAAAGTTCCAGGAGATAAATATTGGGGAGCTCAAACAGAACGTTCATTAAAATACTTTAAAATTGGAAAAATATTAGTCCCACTAGAGATTATAAGAGCTATAGCCATTGTTAAAAAAGCTGCTGCTATCGTTAATTTTAAATTCAAATCATTAGATAAAAAAATTTCTCAAGCAATTATCAAGGCCTCTGATGAGGTAATTAAAGGAAAATTTGACAATCATTTTCCACTTAAAGTTTGGCAAACAGGTTCTGGAACTCAAACTAATATGAATGTTAATGAGGTTATTTCTAATCGAGCAATTGAAATTTTAGGTGGAAAAATAGGATCAAAAAAACCCGTTCATCCAAATGATCATGTAAATAAATCTCAATCTACAAATGATACTTATCCAAGTGCTATTCACATAGCAGTTGCTATTGATGTAAAAGAAAGACTTCTTCCTTCTTTAAAATTATTGGAAAAAGAATTATCTGTAAAAGTAAATAAATTTAAAAATATAGTAAAAATTGGAAGAACACATCTTCAAGACGCAACTCCACTAACTTTAGGGCAGCAATTTTCTGGCTATCACATGCAAATCAAAAATTGCATTAAACGTATAGAGATAGCTTTAAAGGAAATGTATTTTTTAGCTCAAGGAGGAACAGCTGTTGGTACCGGTATTAATACTAAAAAGGGCTTTGATAAAAAAATTGCATTAGAGATTAAAAGATTACTAAACTGCCATTTAGAACTGCTCCAAATAAATTTGAAGCACTTGCAAGTCATGAACCAATAGTTAATTTGTCTGGTGCATTTAATACTCTTGCTGTTGCTATGATGAAAATTTCAAACGATATAAGATTTCTTGGGTCAGGTCCGAGAGCTGGTTATGCTGAGCTTATTCTTCCAGAAAATGAGCCAGGTTCATCAATTATGCCTGGCAAAGTAAATCCAACACAGTGTGAAGCTGTAACTATGGTTTGCACAAGAGTCATTGGTAACCACACAACAATTACTATTGCTGCATCAAACGGACATTTTGAATTAAATGTTTTTAAACCAGTGATTGGCCACAGTATGATTCAATCAATTGAATTATTGTCTGACTCTATTGAATGTTTTGTAAAATATTGTCTAAAAGGTCTTAAAGCAGATACAAAAAGAATTTCTCAGCTATTAAATAGTTCATTGATGCTAGTAACTGCTCTTGCTCCAAAAATCGGTTACGATAATGCTTCTATGATTGCGAAAAAAGCGCACAAGAATGGAACGTCTTTAAAAGAAGAAGCTCTGAAAAGCGGATTAGTTAATGAAAAAGAATACGATCGATTAATTAATCCAAAAAAAATGACTCATCCAAATTAGAATAAGAAACTATAAATTCTTGGGTCTAAAACATTCATAATATCTTTATTTAAACGCAGATTAAATTCTTCCTGAACAATATTAAGATTATTTTTATTAAATTTTTTATTACTATTTCCAATAATTTCATTGACCACCACTCTTCCTTTTCTCATATTTAAATCACCTTTCATTATTCCAGAAAAACCATCATTGGGTAAAAGGGCTATCTTTTCCCTTGTTCCATTAGTTTTTTTATAAAAATTTTTAATATTTACGAGATTAATTTGTGAATTAAAAAAAAATATTGTTTCTCTATTCTGAGTAATAAAACGACCATTTATTTTTAATAAATCATTAAATTTGGAAATTAAATTTAATTCTTTAATATTTACATCACCGCCTTCAACGACAATTATAGCGTTAGCATCAGCAAAGAGATCATGATTAGTAATCATATTTTTAAAATTTAATTTAAAGACACCATAGAAATCTTCATGAATATCAAATAATTTATTATTTACTAAATAATTTTTAAGATTGTCATTAGATAATTTTTTAAAATTTGCATCTATAAAATTAAACTCACTAACTAATGAAAGTCTTGGTTTAAAATCAATTTTTGCAGAACCTTCACCTTTATATACAAAAGAATTAACTAAAATATTTTTTAAATCTACATATTCATCTTTTAAATCAAAATTAAACTGCAAAGTTAAATTATTTAATCCAATTGTGCTTAAAGAATTTGCAAATCTAATTTTTGCATTTCCTAAAAATTCACTTTTTAAAAAATTAATATCAGTCAAATCTGCATCAAAATAAAATTTTAGATCATTAGACTGTATAGATAAATTACCAATACTTTTGTCTTTATTTTTTGCGCCTTGGAACTTGCTTGTAAAAGGTAAATTAAAAAAATTTCCCGTCAAATCAAATCTTTTGACACTCCCTTTGTCAAAAATAATATCACTATTAATATCACTAATCTCAATAGAATTTTTATTTGAAGAATATTTTAAATCTAAATTGTTAACCTTAATCACCTTAAGGCTTTTAATAGAATCTATGTTTTTAAAAAAATTATCAAAATAATTATTTTCTATTTCAATAATACCATCATTAACTTCAACATCCGTAATATCAAATTTTCTAAGGATTATATCAAAAATATTAATTCGAAGATTAATTTTATAAATATTGCCAATATAAACATCTTCTTTGTTGTTAGTCTCAAAAATATCTACTGAAAATAATTCAATGTGAGGCCTTAAAAAAGGTTTATAAGTAATCTTTTCATTAATCCTAACCTTGATAAAAAATTTCTCCTGAATCTGATTTTCTATCTCAGGTTTATATCGTTCAAGATCTATAAAAAATGGTGATAAAAAAATAATAAAAAATATACCCGCAAAGGCAACCATCGCTCGGCTATAAACTTTATGGTTATAAAAAGAGTTTAAAGTGATTAATAACTTTAAAGACTTTAATTTCCTAAGAATCATTTAATTTTTGATATATTATGTTAACTACTTGATCTATTTGATTTTATGAATTCTACTAGCCAAAATTACTTATTAAACCTCAATAATCAACAAAAAGAAGCTGTCATTCATACTGACGGACCATTGTTAATTTTGGCTGGAGCAGGATCTGGCAAAACTAAAGTTTTAACAACTCGTGTTGCTCATCTCATTGAAACTCAAAAATGTTGGGCTAGTCAAATTCTTTGCGTAACTTTTACTAATAAAGCTGCAAATGAAATGAGAGAAAGAATATTAAAAATTCTTAGTGCTCAATCTTCCTCTCTGCCTTGGCTTGGAACTTTTCATTCAATTAGTAATAAAATTTTAAGACGCCATGCTGAAGCGGTAGGTTTAAAATCTAATTTTACAATTTTAGATACACTTGATCAGTTAAGACTAATAAAAAATATAATTGAATCGGAAAACATTGATATAAAAAAAATACCACCCAAATTAGTTGCTGCTTTTATAGATGATTGGAAAAATAAAGGTCTTATTCCAAATGAAATTAAAGTTAATAGTGAAAACTATATTAAAGATACAGCATTAAAAATATACAGAATTTATCAGCAAAGATTGAGGATTATGAACTGTGTAGATTTTGGAGATCTAATCTTACATTGCGTAACAATATTTAAAACTATGCCTGAAATTGCAGAATTATATCATAATAATTTTAAATATATTCTAGTAGACGAATATCAAGACACAAACTTTATTCAAAATATTTGGCTAAACTTATTATCGAAAAAAAATAATAATTTGTGCTGCGTTGGAGATGACGATCAATCTATCTATAGTTGGCGCGGTGCTGAGGTAAAAAATATTTTGAATTTTGATAAACTAAACGCTAATACAAAAGTTATTAAGCTAGAACAAAACTATAGATCAACTCAAAATATTTTAGATACTGCCTCGTCTTTAATTTCTAATAACGAGGATAGACTAGGCAAGAAACTGTGGTCTGAAAATTCTAAAGGGGATTTGATAGAAGTTAATTGCTACAATAACGGATACGATGAAGCAGTAGCAGTTGCAGATGCAATTGAAAATAATTTATCAAAAGAATATTCACTCAATCAAATATCCATATTAGTTAGAGCTGCTTTTCAAACAAGAGAGTTTGAGGATCGATTTATAAAAATTAACCTACCCTATAGAGTTATTGGAGGATTAAAATTTTACGACCGAGCAGAGATTAAAGATGCTATTTGTTATATTAGAATTATTTATCAGGAAAATGACGATCTTGCCTTTGAAAGGATTGTTAATACTCCAAAACGCTCTATTGGAGATGCTACTCTAAAAGAAATTCATAAAATCGCTAAAGAGAAAAGTATTAATTTAGAACAAGCATCACTTAATTATTGCGAACAAGAAAACTCCACTGGTAAAACTATTTTAAACTTAAAAAAAATTATCACTGATATTCAGTTATGGAGAAAATTATCAAAAGAAATAAGTCATTATGAACTAACGGAAAGAGTCCTTGATGAATCTGGCTACTCTCAAATGCTGATGACTGAAAAGACACCGGAAGCTGACAGCAAATTAGAAAACTTAAAAGAATTAATATTATCAATGAAAAATTATAGTAGCCTTCAAGATTTTCTTGAAAATATCTCATTACAAACCTCCATAGATCAAGATTGGGATGGTGAAAAAATAAATTTAATGACTATGCATGCCGCTAAAGGACTTGAGTTTGATGTAGTTTTTTTACCTGGTTGGGAAGAGGGATTGTTTCCTCATCAAAAATCAATTGATGAAAAAGGTCACCAGGCAATTGAGGAAGAAAGGAGACTTGCTTATGTTGCAATTACTAGAGCAAAAAAGAAATTATTTATCTCTTTTGTAAATAATAGAAGAATTTATGGTGGCAAGAGAGATAGGGACATAGACTGGATGCCCACACTTCCTTCACGTTTTGTTGATGAACTTCCTAAAGATAATATCAATATGAAAAATCATTTTTCAGAGTACCAAAAAAATGATTTTGATTTTAATCAGGAGATTGACTACGACAAACCATCAAGGAGTCCTGGCTGGGAAAGATTAAAACAAGCAAAACAGAATAAGACTAATTTTAATAAAATTAGCTACAGCAATAATAATACAATTTTTAAAGTTGGCGAAAGTGTAAATCATGAAGATTTTGGCAATGGGAAGGTAATTCATATTGAAGATAATAAAGTTATTATTAATTTTAAAAAATATGGTGAAAAAAAGATAATTGATAAATTTATAAAAAAAATTAATGAACAAAATTAATCAACTAAGAAATATTTTAAATCAAGAAACCTGTGATGCTTATTTAATTCCAAAAAATGATGAATATTTTGGGGAATATGTTCCTGAAAATAAAGATAGATTAAAATTTATATCTGGGTTTACTGGTTCAACAGGGCTTGCATTAATTTTTAAAAATAAATCTTATTTATTTGTTGATGGTCGTTATACATTACAAGCAAAAAATGAAGTAAATAAAGATTTTAAAATTTGTGAAGTTCCTAAAATTAAACCTCATCATATTCTTAAAAATATTAATAAAAGTATTACTTTAGGATTGATCCAAAACTTTTTACTTTAAGTTCCTTAAAAAATATTATCTCTAAAAATTCAATTAACTTAAAACCTATAAATTTTAATTTAATTGATAAAATTTGGAAAAATAAATCCAAGGTTAATCATAATAAATTTTATCTTTTTGAAGAAAAATACCATGGTGAAAACTATTTAAATAAAATTGATAAAATAAGTAAATTTCTTAAATTAAAAAATATTGATTATTTACTTTCAACATCTGTTGAAAATATTTCATGGTTATTAAATATAAGAGGGTCTGACGCGACGTCTAGCCCACTTACCAATGGAAAAATTTTATTTAATAAAAATAGAAAAATTATATTTTTTACGAACATTAAAAAACTCACACCTCAGATTAAGAAATTTTTTGGAAAAAAAGTAATTTTTATTAAAGAAGAATTTTTTATAAACTATTTAAGAAAAATTAAAAAATCTAATATTTTAATAGATAAAAAAACATGCAGTTTTTATTATGAAAAAAATATACATTCTTCAAACAAACTTATTAATAATGAAGACCCTATCTACTTATTAAAAGCTATTAAAAATAAAACAGAGATCAATAATACAAAGATCGCTCATTTTTTCGATGGAATTGCATTAACTAAATTTATTTTTTGGTCAAAAAATAATTATAAAAAAAAGAAGATAACCGAAATATCTGCTCAAAATACGTTGGAGAAATATAAAAAACAGCACAAAGATTATTTGTATCCAAGTTTTAATACCATTTCAGGATTTGGATCAAATGGAGCCATTGTTCATTACAGATCAAATCACAAAACTAACAAACAGATCAACGGAAATAATTTATATCTCTTAGATTCTGGAAGTCAGTATTTTTATGGAACTACGGACGTAACTCGAACAATAGCTATTGGTAAAGTATCAAATTTTCAAAAAAAAATTTATTCAACTGTTCTTAAAGCGCATATTGCGGTTACCTCATATATATTAAAAAAAAATACACTTGGAAAGCATATAGATAAAGTTGCAAGAGCTCCTTTATTAAAACTCGGTTACAACTATTCGCATGGCACCGGTCATGGGGTTGGTTATTTTTTAAATGTGCATGAAGGACCCCAAGGATTATCTCCATTTAACAATCACAAAATATTGCCAGGAATGATCCTGTCAAATGAACCCGGATTTTACAAAGAAAATGACTTTGGAATAAGAATTGAAAATTTAATTTATTGTGAAAGGATTAATAACAATCATTCAAAATTTACAAATCTCACATTGGTTCCATTTGATAAAGATTGTATTAACAAGAAGCTTTTAAATAAAAATGAAATAAATTGGATTAATACCTATCATCAAAAGATTTTTTATATATTAAAACCTTTCATGAATAATGTGGAACTTAAAATGCTAACCAAAGCTTGTTCAGCTATTTCTTGATAACTTTAACCACTCTTTTTCTTCTATAATTTTAACACCGAATTCTTTAGCTTTATCAACTTTATTTTTTGTAGGTTTAGATAAGCCAATAACTAAATAATCTAATTTTTTAGTAACAGAACTTAATATTTTTGCTCCTAAAGTTTCTGCTAAAGATTTAGCTTCGGATCTGCTCATAGTAGAAAAGCCTCCTGTAAACATAATATTCTTTCCTGAAAAAAAACTATCAATTTTCTTTTCTATAAAGTCTTGGATATTCAAAATCTTACTTAATTCATAAACGACTTTATTATTTTTTTTATCTTTAAAAAAATGCGTTAACGATTCAATTTGAGTTTCTCCAATTCCATCGATTTCATCTAAACTATTAATTTCATTCATTAAAAGATCTGGATTACAAAGTTTTAGAAAATTTTTTATTGAAACAAAATAACGTGATAAATTTTTAGCATTTTCTTGACCGATATGACGTATGCCAAGACTATATATAAATTTTGCAAGGCTAATATCTTTGCTTTTCTCAATTGCTGTCTTTAAGTTGCTGACTGACAATTCTCCCCAGCCTTCTAGTTTTTCTATTTTTTTATAATCAAGAGTAAAAATATCTTGAGGCAAACGAATAAAGTTTAAAGACCAGAAATCTTCAACAATTTTTTTACCAAAACCATCTATATTAAGAGCTTCTTTTGACACAAAATGTTTAATTTTTTCTCTTGCCATAAATTCACAATTAAATCCTGTGTCTGTACATCTTTTAACTACATCTAATTTTTTTGAAGTTTCATTATAATCTTTAACTGCAGGTCGACCGCAAAGACATTTGTATGGAAATGTAAATTTTTTACTATTTTTATCTCTTTTAGATTTAATAACCTCAACCACCTGAGGAATAACATCGCCTGCTCTTTGAATAATAACTGTGTCGTTTAACCTGATATCTTTTCTAATGATTTCATCTTCATTATGTAATGTTGCATTAGATACTAGAACCCCGCCCACATTTACCGGATCTAATTTTGCAACTGGAGTTAGGGCTCCTGTTCTTCCAACTTGTATTTCAATTTTACGAATAACGGTTGTGGCTTTTTCAGATGAGAATTTATGAGCAATAGCCCATCTTGGTGATGATGATAAACTTCCAAGTCTTTTTTGTAAGGTTAAGTCGTTAACTTTATAAACAATGCCGTCTATATCGTAATCTAATGATGCTCTTATTTCTTCAACATAAAGATAACTTTTGATTAGTTCATCTGCTGAACTGAAAGTTTTTGTAAGCGGGTTTATTTTGAAACCAATTTTTTTACAAAAATTTAAAAAATTTATATGTGTTTTAAATTTTTTTTCATCAATATCACCAATGCTATGTGCAAAAAACTTTAATGGTATTAAGGCGGTTTTTTTTGAATCTTTTTGTCTTAGTGAACCTCCTGCCGCATTTCTAGGGTTTGCAAAGTCATTTTTAATTTTTTCAAAATCTTTTTTTCCAATATAAACTTCACCTCTAATCTCAAATTCTTTATGTATGTTCTCACCATGAAGAACTTGTGGAATATCTTTAATAGTTAATAAATTTTCTGTTATATCTTCTCCATACTCACCATCTCCTCGCGAAAGTCCTCGAATAATCTTATTATTTTTGTAAATTAAAGACGCAGATATACCATCGATCTTAGGTTCTGCTGTTAATTCTATAGGGGTGTCTTTTGGAAAATTTAGATAATTTCTAATTTTTTTTAAAAAATCTTCCACGTCATCTTTTGTAAAAGCATTATCTAAAGATAACATTGGTACAAGATGTTTAACTTTAGAAAATTTTTCTGAAGGAGCAAAACCCACTTTTTCTGATGGGGAATCTATATCTACAATATCAGGATTTTTTTTCTCGAAATCTAAAATATCTTTTTTAATTTTATCGTACTCAGCATCTGAAACTAATGGTTTGTCGTTATGATAATAGGCCTTATTTAACCTTTGAATTAAAGTAATTTTTTCTTTGTACTCTTTTAAAGATAAAGACTTCATTAAAAGTTAATTAAGTATTTTTTTAAAACCACCTAAAAGAGATTTATCTTTTTTAGGTAAAGTGGTCTGATTTGTTGAAACTAATAAATAACTTTTTTTATACCACTCGCTAGAATTAAAATTATAACCTAAAATTGCTGCTGCTTTGCTAGCGTCTTCTTCCAGCCCTAATTTATGATAAATTTCAACCAGTCTATATAAAGCCTCTTCGATGTAAATTGTGGTTTGATATTTATCTACAATTATTTTTAATCTATTGATTGCTGCTGCCCATTTTTGTTTATTCATATAATATCTTGCAACATACATTTCTTTTCCCGCCATTAAATCGTTCAATAGATCTAATTTATATTTAGCATCATCTGCATACTCAGTATTTGGATAACTATTTATTAAAGATTTAAATTGAGTAATTGCTTTAACAGTTTTTTCTTGATCTTTAGAAAATTCACTTACTTCTTCAAAATAACAAACGCCTTTTAAATACTCTACATAAACTCTTTCAGGATTATTCGGATAAAATTTTACATAACGTTCAAGTACAGAAAGTGTATCTACACAACGGTTTGCTTCGTAGTAAACATATGCCATCATTAATAAAGATTTTGGGGCCCATTCTGTGTACGAATAATCTTTTTCCACCATCTTAAACTTTTCAATTGCTCCTTCTGCTTTGCCCTCGTTAAAATCATCCATCGCAAAGCCCCATAACTTAGGAAGACTAACTTTTTCTTTTGGAGGAGCGACTAAAGGTTTGTCGTTAGAAGAGGAACAGCTTAGAACAAACAAAAAAATTAATAAAATATGAAATATTGTTTTTGGTCTGAGCATTAAAATTAAAAGTTTTTATTATTTCTTTTAATTAAGTTTTACCACTAAAACTATAAATTCACTACAAGTTGATTTGGTGAATAAGAACTAACAGAAGAGAAATTTTTTGTTTTTTTCGTTGTTAAATTCCACGCATTTTTATTTTTTATTAATGCTTCTAATAATTTACGAGTCATATCATGACCGCCTTGATAACAATTTACTTTTCCAATAAGTGAATATCCAGCTAAATATAAATCACCAATACAGTCTAAAATTTTATGTCTTACAAATTCATCTTTATGTCTCAAACCATCCTGGTTTAGAACTTTATCTTCTGAAACAACAATTGCATTTTCTAAAGAACCTCCTTTTGCAAGTCCCATCTTAAATATATTTTCTAGATCTTTTTGCAAACAAAACGTTCTAGAGTCATGAACTTCCATAAACCCATTTTTCTCTAGATCTATTTTTTTACTTTGTCTTTTAATAACACGATCATGAAAATCAATTTCATAATCTATTTCTAATTTATTTTTATTTGTTGGTTCAATTGAAATAGATTTATCTTTTTCTTTAATAATAATTTTTTTTAAAATTTTAATATATTTTTTTTCTGAACTTTGTACTGTAGTTCCAACATCTTGTATGGCAACCGCAAACTCTTTTGAACTTCCATCTAGTATTGGCAATTCTTGGCTATCCACTTCTACTATAGCATTATCAATGCTCATTCCTGATAAAGCCGACATTAAATGTTCAATAGTCGAAATTGAAACTTGCTTATTAGAAATAGTTGTGCACAATTTTGCTGGCAAAGCGTTGCTAATATGCGCCTGGATAATTTTTTCTTTTCCTTTGTAATCGACTCTAACAAAGGTTATTCCCGAATTAGGTGCCGAGGGTTTAACTGAAAGATTAGCAACTATTCCGCTATGAAGACCAACTCCTTTAAAATTAATTTTTGATTTTAATGTTTTTTGATACATGTTTTCGATGAGATAGATATTTAGTAATATCTATAGCAATAGCTAATCACCTTTTGTTACGATTTCTACTTTTGAAAAATAGATAAAAGTCTTGAAAAAAAGCCTGTATTTTTAAATTTAATTGGTAAAGCTTCCGATGGAAATCCAAAAAAATAGTTCTTAACCATTCCATAACAAACTAAAAAATCCTGTGATAAATTATTAACTAAATTTTCATCTTCTTGTTTTATTTGCAAAACAAGCTCCGTTCTTTGTGAAAAGTATTTTTTTATTAAACTAGTTAGACCAACTAAGTTTGATCCTCTGCCGGAAAGATAAATTTTCTTAGTTTTTATATCTATTGAATTGTAAGTTTTAATTTTTCTATAAATTAGCTGTAAAATTTCTTCAACTCTAGAATTAATAATAGTATTAACGATTGTTTTTGATATTTTTCTAAAATCATCGTCTGGGAATAAATGAACTGGTAAATATTCAGTCTTATCTTTTGTATTCTCATTTAATATACATTCTCCGCTCTCAACTTTAATTCTTTCGGCGATCTCTATTTTAATGTCTAAAACTTTAGCTAAGTCTTTTGAAACCTGATTTGAACCGTAGGGAATAATACCTACATATGAAAGAGTGTTATTTTCAAATATAGCGAAGCTTGTCTTATCTTTCCCAAAATCGATGCAAATGGCACCTTCTTTTAAATCATTTTGATTTAAAAAAGATAAACCTAACGCATAAGCACCAAAGGCATAATTCTCAACTGACAATTCGCAAGAATTGATAATATTTTTTAAATTATCAATAGAAGAGTGTTCCGCTAAAACTGCATGAACGTCAGCTGAAAAAATATTTGCTTTAAATCCAACTGGATTTTCAACATCGATTTTTTTATCAATTTTATAATTAGATGAAAATATGTGTATAATTGCATTATCTTTATTATTCTTAGCAATTTCATCTACAGCAATATGTATCAAGCCTTGAATATCTTTTTCATGTTCGATTTGATCGCCATGTATACTTTTATATTCTGTTAATAAGTTACTAGAAATATTTTCAAATTCTGCATTTACAATAATATTTTCTAATGAAATACCGGCTTGCTTTTCAGAAATTTCTAAACACTCGCGTACTACTAAATTTGCTTCATGAAAATTGGTAACCAAGCCTTTTGTAATGCCTTTAGATGCAACAATTGATTTTCCTAAAATCTCAATTTTGTTATTTTTTAACTTCGCAATTAGACACTTAATTTTTGAAGAGCCAATATCTATAGATGCAATTAATTCATTTTTTTGAATCATTGTCTATTTTACAAAAATTTTATTCTTAAGTCTTAAGTCGACATATGTAAATTTTTCATCTTTGGACTGAATAAGCACTTTATTTAGGTTGTTAATCTGTTGATTATAATCATATCTGCCGAGCATAATTTTTTTATTACCTTTTAAAAATAAATCCCATCTTTCAGAATTTATAAATTCAAAACTAGCAATGTTGGCTAAATCGAAATTATTATTATTTAACCCTTTATATAGTCTTTTTAGATCTTCAATATCAAAATTGCCTTTTGCTAAAGTTTGATTGGAAAAATTATTTGAATTAAATTTTTCTATTAAAGTAAATTCTTTGGTAATTATTAAATTATTATTGCCTTTTTTCCAAAAAACAAAGGGCTCGTGTTCAACTACAATCACATTAACTGTTGATGGAAATTTTTTATTAATATTTAAGAAATGAATCCATTCATTTTGTAAAACTACTTCGTTCATTTTTTTATGGTCAATACTTAAAATGCTAGTGTTAACCAAGAAGTATAATTGTTTTTTAAGTTTTTCTAGGTCGGCATTTTTTGAATCATAAACATTAACTGTTTTAATAATAAAAAAACCAAGCTTTAATAAAGGTAGCTCTGGATTAAATGTTGTGAGAAGAATTAATAAACCGAGAAAAATATATCTCTTTGTTTTGATCATCTATTAATAGAAGCATCATTAATTATCCATTTAACTAATTCATTAAAAGAAATTCCGTAATAATTAGCAATCTCTGGAACTAAAGATAAACTTGTCATACCTGGCTGAGTATTTACCTCAAGAATGTAAATTTTATTAACTTTGCCAGATTCATTATATCTAAAATCAGACCTCGTTACTCCTTTGCAGCCTAAAATATTATGTGCCTGTAAAGCCATATCTAAAATCTTTTTATAGTCAGCTTCATTTATTTTAACAGGAATAATATGTTTTGTTTTAGCATTAGCTGAATATTTAGCTTCATAATCATAAAAAGATCTTGTCGGCACAATCTCTATTCCACCTAAAGCTTTAGATCCCATCACAGCAACCTGTATTTCTCTTCCCGGAATATATTTTTCTAGAATTAAAAAACTATATTTTTTTAATAAAGTGACAACTGTGTCCTCATCAGATTTCTTTGGTTCATTAAAAATATAAACATTTACACTTGATCCTTCATTGTTTGGTTTAACTACGCAAGGGTATCCAATTTTTGAACTTTGAAAATCTTTTACAGTTTTAATTACTAGATACTCAGGCGAACTAATGTTGGCTTCTTTAAAAATTTTTTTTGATGTTAATTTATCCATAGCAATTGCTGAAGATAAAATTCCAGAATGAGTGTAGGGTATTTTTAAATGTTCTAACAATCCCTGGATAGAACCATCTTCTCCGAATCTTCCATGTAAAGCATTAAAAACTTTATCGGGCTTATTCTTAATTAACTTTTCAATAAAATCATCTTTTGCATCTAAACTTGTCACATCAAAACCAATTTCAGAAAGAGCTTTTGCACAGGCTTTACCGCTATCTAAGCTGACATCTCTTTCGGCAGAAATTCCACCCATTAAAACTGTAACTTTTTCTTTATTCATTTTTTTCCTACAACTTCTAATTCTAGCTCTAAATTTACATTGGTCTTTTTAAAAACTTCTTTTTTTATTTTTTCAATTAAATTTTCTGCATCTTCTGAGCTTGCTTTATCTAAATTCTCTAGAAAATTACAATGTAAATTGGATAGCTTAATTCTGCCAACTCTTAAATCAGCGCAACCAGACTCTTTTATTAATTGCCAAGCTTTTTTATCTGAATTTTTCGGATTTTTAAAAGTACTACCGCCTGTTTTAATTTTCTGTGGTTGTTCAGTATCTTTTTTATCTTTTAAATTTTTCATAATTTCTAATATTTTTTGATTTTCAAGAAAAGATCCTTGCATTTCAATATTGGTAATAATTTGATTTTTAGTAAGTGAGCTATGTCGATACGAAAAATTAATATCTTTGTTACTAATGATCTTAATTTCTCCATTCATATCGATGACTGTAACGCTCAATACTACTTTAGATATATCGCTACCATAACAGCCCGAATTCATGACTACTCCACCAGCAACCGTTCCTGGAATACAATATAGAAATTCAAAACCGGTTAAATTATTATTGGCCGCATATTCTGCTAAAATTGATTTTGGCGTTGCAGGTCCACAATTTATAATATTGTTATTAATTTTTTTGTAATCAAAATCTTTTCCAAATTTAATAACCACTCCATCAAATCCTTTATCTCTAATTAATAAATTTGAACCAGAACCAATCACAATAATTGGAAAATGCTTATTATTATTTCTTAAAAATATTTGTAAATCTTTTAAATCTTTTGGCTTAAAAAAAAAATTTGCTTTTCCTCCAATTCCAAGCCAATTAGATTTGGATAAATCAAAATTTTCTCTCAGCTCTCCTTGTAGATTTTTTTTAAGTTCTGAATAAAAATTAATGCTCATTTTTTAAATTAACAGCAATTTCTCTAATCCAACTACTAATACTTCCAGCTCCCATACAAACTACAACTTCATTTCCATAAGTATGACGTTTTATAAATCTTTCTAAATCAAATTGATTTTCAATACATATAACATCTTTTTTTGAATTCTTATTGATTAGCTTAGCCAATTCATAATGATTAATATTTTTTATTGGTTTCTCACTTGCTGCATAAATGGGACATAAAACAACTAAATCACTATCCTTAAATGCATTTGCAAATTCCTTTTTTAATGAAGCAACTCTTGAATATCTATGAGGCTGAAATACCGTTACGATTTTTTTTTCCTTAAAACCAGATTTAATAGCATTTAAAACTGAGATAATTTCTGTTGGATGGTGAGCATAATCATCATAAATTTCACTTCCTCTAAAATTAGTTATTTTAGTTAGTCTTCTTTGCACTCCCAAAAAATTTTTTAAAGTTGCTTTGATAGTATTATTTTTAATACCTAAGCTTTTAGCAACTCCAATTGCAGCGGTTGCATTAAGAACATTATGTTTCCCTAATAAATTTAATTCAATATTTTTAATATGTTCAACTTTGTTATTAAGTTTTACAGATATGTTAAAAAACATCATCTTCCCTGAATTCTTTATATTGTAAGGGTGGAGATCTGATCCATTTTCAAAACCATAAGTAATAATATTAGATTTATTCTTTTTTCTTAAAATCTTTTTTAAAAACTTATCATCAGTACAAACAAATGATTTACCAATTAAAGGTGTTTTATTTATAAAAGTTTCAAAACTCTTATATAAATTATTAAAATTTTTATAGTAATCTAAATGCTCTTTATCAATATTGCTAACTACAGAATAAGTAATGG
>Ga0247840_10004078_pt1 | contig 23633 bp, 25 predicted proteins | sample LaCruzMarch2015__FD_192404 | JGI IMG/M metagenome (GOLD analysis project Ga0247840, IMG submission 192404) | Freshwater microbial communities from meromictic Lake La Cruz, Castile-La Mancha, Spain - LaCruzMarch2015_17m | ecosystem: Environmental > Aquatic > Freshwater > Lake | place: Spain... | reverse complement strand
TCCTTTCACTCTGGCTTCAACTTTGTTTGGTTCAACTTCTGGCAAAATCTTTAGAGAGTCTGACAATGGAACAGAGGCTGGCGCGATGTTGTGCCTTTCTTCCTCTTGAGCTGAAAGATATTCTATCTCATCGCTTACTTTGCCGTTTTTTACTTTAAAATATGGTGCCTCAATAAAACCATAGGGGTTTATTCTAGCAAAAGAAGCCAAGTGTCCAACCAATCCAACGTTAGGACCTTCTGGGGTTTCAATAGGACAAATTCTTCCATAGTGAGATGGCTGCACGTCTCTAACTTCGAATCCTGCCCTTTCTCTGGTTAATCCTCCAGGGCCTGTTGTTGTTAGTCTCCTCTTGTGCTCTAATTCAGCCAATGGGTTTTCGTTATCCATAAACTGAGAAAAGGTTGACGAGGTAAAAAACTCTTTTACAACAGCAATTAGTGGCCTTGGGTTTATAAGCTGTATTGGGGTTACTGTGCCAACTTCAAGGGTAGACATTTTGTCTTTAATAATTCTTTCCATTCTCATCATTCCAACTCTTAACCTGTTTTGCAAAAGTTCAGACAATGTTCTAACTCTTCTGTTTCCTAAATGGTCAACTTGGTCAGCTTTAGCGGTTGGGTCGTTATTTAGTCTTATAACTTCTTTTACAACCTCAACAATATCCTCTATCTTTAGAATTCTATCTTCTTTTGATATTTCTTTATTTAAATCTTTAGGAGCCAAATTTGGCAACCTTAACCAGGTTTTCCACCTTCCAACTTTAGACAAGTCATATCTGTCAAAATTAAAGAACATGCTAAAAATCAAGTCCTGAGCTGTGTCTGGGGTAACTAAGTCTCCTGGTCTTAACCTCCTATATACTTCAACCAATGCCTCTTTTTGGTCTTTGCAGGTGTCTCTTTTTAAAGTTTCTTTTATATATTTTATCTCTCCTGTGTCTACATCTTTAAAGGCTTTCTCAACTTTTTCTACGCCATCTAAACCCAAAGCCATTAACAATGTGGTTGCTGGCACCTTTCTCTTTCTGTTAATTTTAACTCCAATAAATCCTGACTCTTCTGTTTCAAACTCAAGCCATGCTCCTCTGTTTGGAATTATTTTAGAACCAAAATAGTTTTTGCCTCTCCATGTTCTGTTTGTAAAAAATGCTCCAGGGCTTCTTATAAGCTGAGAAACAACAACTCTTTCTACTCCGTTTACAACAAAAGTGCCCCTTTCTGTCATGACAGGGAAATCAGCAAGATATACTTCTTGCTCTTTAACTTCTTTTGTTTTAAGGCTTACGAGTTTTATTTTTACTCTTAACGAGGCCTCAAGAGAATCGTTATTTTTTTTAGCCTCTAAGCCGTTTTTATAATTTGGCTTTGAAAGTTTATAGTCTTGGAACCAAAGCTCAAACTCTTTGCCGGTATAATCTTTAATTGGAGAAATTTCTTCTAGAAGTTCTTTCACCCTAACCTTCCAGAAGTCTTCCCATGTTTCCTTTTGCATCGTCAAAAGGTGGGGAGTTGAATAAGATAACTTAGATTTTGAAAAGTTCTTTACTTTGCTTATAATTTCTGCCATTAAAAATTTTGCTGTAGAGAAAGTTCAACTCTACAAATTAATATGTTTATATTAAATTATTTAAAATTTTGCGTAATTAAAACAAAAAATTTCGGTGCACAAAAAAACCGAAAATTAGACGTTAAATTGTCTTTAGAGTAAAGTGGCCACTTCTTTTTTATACTAACTACCAGTATATTATTTTTCGTTAACAATGTCAATAGTTATCCACAGCTCCCAACCATTTATGCTATCTCTTGATTTTTATGCTTTGCAAAATGCCTAAAAATATGAAGTTTCCAATTAACCCAGACCCACCATAGCTTATAAACGGCAGATATATTCCAACAACTGGCAAAAACGAGAGATTCATTCCTATGTTAATAAAAAACTGCGCGATAAGCACTATGGCAAAACCTGAAGCAAACAAGCGAGGGAAATTAGACTGTGATTCAATGGCAATTTTTAAAACCCTCCAAATTAAAAACCCATAAGTCATAAACAACAATATAACGCCTACCATCCCCCACTCTTCTGCTATTACCGAAAAAATAAAGTCTGTATGAGGCTCGGGTAAAAATCCATATTGCACCTGGCTGCCATGGCCTAACCCCTGGCCAAAAATTTGCCCCGACCCTACTGAAATTTTTGTTTGATTCTGCGACCACGAGGCTCCAAGATAATCATGCGGGAATATAAAAGAAGTAATTCTTTGTTGCTGATAGTCTTTAAGCAAAAAATTCCATGAAAACCCAGCTACCAACATGAAGCTTAGCCCAAGTATTAAAAAATGTTTTGTTTTAATGCCCGATATTAATAAAATTCCCAACCATATTAACAACAAAACCATTGTTCCTCCCATGTCTGGCTTTATAAAAACTAGCAACGCTGGCAATAAAACATAAACACCAGAAAAAATAATGTGCCTAAATTTGTACATCTCAACGTGCCTCATTGAAAAGTATTTCGCCAACAAAACAATCAAAACTATTTTTGTGGGTTCAATTGGATCTAAAGATAAAAACCCCACCTTATACCAACCTCTTGTTCCGCGTATCGCAGGAGCAAAAAAATGAAGGCCCACCAACAACAACAGGCACACCCCGTAAAAAACCAAAATCCAATAAGAATTATTTTTAAGAACCCTGTAGTCGAAGTAACTAATTGCCACCATTATTGCAAACCCAACTGCGAAAAAAATTATTTGCTTTTCAAAATTAGAAAAGTTGTTTTTGGCCAAACACGTGCTCCAAATGCCAACCAAACCAAAACAAACCAGCAAAATTGCTGGAATAGTCAGCCCCCAATCAAGTTTTTTTATGTGCGATAAAATTGCCACTTTTACTTATTAACTAAATCTAATAATTCTTTTTCAGATATTATTTTTACTCCAAGTTTTTTAGCTTTTTCGGCCTTACTACCCGGTTCTGATCCTACCACAACATAGCTTATTTTAAAAGAAACAGATTCTGACGTATCTCCGCCCAATTCCCTTATTTTTGCCTTCGCCTCGTCACGAGACATTGTTTCTAAGCTTCCTGTTATAACAAACGATTTGCCTAACAATTTTTTGTTGCCTTTAGTTGGTTGCGCGTTGGTTATTTTAACTTTATTTTCCAACCTATCGAGAAATTTTAGATTGTCCTTATCTTGGAGCCATTCATAGACTGATCTTGAAACAACAGGCCCAATGTCTGATATGGAATCGAAATCTTCAAGTTCTGCACTTCTGATTTTTTTAATATTTCCGAAATGTTTTGCTAAATCAATTGCTGTCTCTTCTCCGATATTCCTTATCCCTAGAGCATAAATAAACTTTGCTAAAGTGATCTCTTTTTTCTCTTGAATTGATTTTATCAAATTCTCTGAAGATTTTTCTGCGAATCTTTCTAAAGTTACGACATCACCTTCTTTTAACTCAAACAAATCGCTTGGGTCTTGAACTATGCCCTCATCTAACAACCTATCAATAATTTTTGGCCCCAAGCCATCCATATTGAAAGCTGCCCTTGAAACAAAGTGATAAAAATTTCTTCTCCTTTGCGCAAAACAATTCTTATTTGGGCATCGCAATAAAACTTCTCCTTCCAACTTTATCAGCTTTGTACCACAAGCTGGACAGTTTTCTGGCATTTTGAAGCTTTTTTCCTGGCCAGTCCTCAGCTCTGGTAAAACCCTTATAATATCTGGGATTACGTCTCCTGCCCTACCAACAATAACCGTATCTCCAATTTTTAAATCCAATCTTTTTATTTCATCTTCATTGTGCAGGGTTGCCCTTGTTATTGTAATACCCGTAACCTGTACTGGTTCTAAAATTGCTACGGGCGTCATGGCACCGGTTCTACCAACCTGAACATTAATGTCTAAAACTTTTGTAGTTGCTTCTGCCTGTGGAAATTTAAAAGCAATTCCTCCTCTTGGCGCTTTGCCAACTATTCCCAATTTCTCAAATATTTCATTATTATTTATTAAAACGACGACTCCATCAATTTCATAATCTAACTTTTCTCTTTGCTTTATCCAATGTTCATGAAATTGAAAAACCTCCTCTAAAGATTTACAGTGCCTATTGTGCTTGTTGGTTTTAAATCCTAAATCTTTTAATATTTTATGTTTGTCTTCGTGAGTTATTTGACCAAAATCAGTTAACAACTCATATGCAAAAGAATCTAATTTTCTGCCTGCTGTAATTTTAGGGTCTAATTGCCGCACAGAACCTGCCGCAATGTTTCTTGGATTTGCATAAACCGGCAAATCTTTTTCTTTTTGCTCATTATTTATTCTTTCAAATTCTTTTTTAGTAATAAAAACTTCTCCCCTAACAATCAGGTCTTTTTTATAATCTATTTTTAATGGGATCGCCTCAACGGTTTTTAAATTTTGGGTTATATCTTCACCAACGTTGCCATCTCCTCTTGTCGACCCTGTTTGCAAAAATCCATCTTTATAAACTAACTCTATTGCCAAGCCATCAATTTTTAATTCGCAGTAATAATCTACCAACCCCTTTTTATCTTCTGCTACTAATTTAATAAACCGTGTTTGCCAGTCTTGCATATCTCCTTTTGAAAAGGCATCGTTAAAGGAAATCATTCTCTGTGAATGCTTAACTTTTTTAAATTCTTTTAAGGGCTCTCCTCCAATTCTTTGCGTTGGCGAGTCAGGTGTTACCAACTCAGGGAAATTCTGTTCTAAATCAAAAAGCTCTTTTTTAAGAGAGTCTAGGGCCGAGTCGGAAATTTCTTGCTTATCTAAAACATGATAAAGATACCGATGGTGGTTTATCGTTTCTATAAGTTTTTTTATCCTTATTTCCGCCTCTTTTTTATTCATAGATCATTCAATTAATGCTGAACGCGCGTGACTGTTGGAGCGGGGTCTTCGCCAAAGGCAATATCTGTAGCCCATGTTCCTGTAATTGTTGGGCATTTATACCAATCAAACGAACTCTTGCTCTCATAGATATACCACGCTTCCCACCTAGAATTCCAAAAGAGCCACGCGCCTCCACCAACTTTCTCGTAAGCGGGTTGACCATCATTGGTTCCACTTTCAACATAATCACCATTTGCAACATCTGTTCCTGCGCCAGAAACATGATAACCCGTAAGCGTAGGTGGCATGTCGGCTGACACGCTTGTTTGCACATTGGCCTCTATTTTTCTCTCAGCTCCGCTAAATAAACCCTTAGAGTTTATTTTCAGGTTAGAATATACACTTCCAGACGTAAGCGTTGCAACCACATTATATGTTTTGCCGCTGAATACAGTTTCAAACTCAACAATACAATCATCACAGATGTCTGGGTCACAAGCACCCCCTAAAGAATTTTCTGATTTTATTTTATTGCAATAAATACTGGCTCTCGGCCCCCTCTCGTTTTCGTTAGGCTGGCACGACTTAGAACTTTCCGTTTTAAACATAGAACACAATCCTCTTTTCACAAGGTTTTCGCGGTCGCTAGACAAAGGCAAAACCTGCCTGTCATAAAAAAGAACCTTCTCTACCCCGCTGTCAGCTGCATAAAAACTAACTATAGAATTTCCAATATTTCTTATGACCTTAACTTCGCTATATAAAAGCGCGCTTATAGATATAACTATAGCCAAAATTATTAACATCACGAAAAATGTGATAATCAGCGAAACCCCTGCCTGTGCAGTCAAGCCTTTTTGGTTTTTATTCTCTTTGACCATAGTTTACATTAAGATTCCTTTGCGAAACGGTTATTTGTATTGTCTTTGTTGGCTCACATTTATGAGTAGCGTTACATACCCCACCAGCAAGACAATCACCGTTTACACTACAACTAGTTCCAACAAATTGGCTGTCTCCTGGAATACTAACGTTTAAAGACACCGTCACTCTTGGCTGAACAACATCTTGTTCTGACACCCCGTTCGCCCTTAATCCATTTGTGACAAACTTAATGTTGTTTATTTTTATGCTTGTTGGAGTAAGAGCAACCGCCTGCCCATCTTCTTCACTATACGGAAAAAAGGTTTTAATCTCTTTTAAGATGCCATCTGCATCAAGATAAAACTCTTGACAGGCAGGCGAGCCAAAAGAATCTTCATTTGATTGATTCAAAAATTTTATACCATTATATTGTCCCGTTACGCTATCACGACGCGTCAACAAATAAACATACCCGTAATGATAATCCGAATGGTCTAAGCCAGGCGAATAATCTACAAGGCAATCTTCATTTATTTCCTCTGTCTTTGCCATTCTTAGGGCCTTAGACATATACTCTTCAACGTAACTGATTTGATTTATAAGTTGTTGTTCGGCTAAAACCTGCTTTTGGCTTTTTACAATAGATAAAAAAATACCTATGGCTGCCCCAATAACAAACAAAAACACCGCCATCACAACAATCAACTCAATTAATGTAAACCCCCCCTGCCCACCCGTATCAACTTTTTGTGTTTTAATTATCATAATTTAACTATTAAATGGCGGGAAGATAATTATACCAGTTATACAATACTTCTTCTGTTGTAATACAATTATATGGGCCACAATCGCCGGCAGCACCCTTACTATTTAAAAGCGTTGCCTTCTTGTCCCACGTCACCTCAACAATAACATCAATTATATGGTCTAAAGCTTCCTCATCAGTTATGTCTGCATCTGCAACTTGGCTAACTTTAATTTTTCTTTTAAATTTTGTCTCGCTACCCATGACATCATAATTATAAAAACCACTTCCAGCAGAATCAAACTTGAAAGGATCTATTCTCAAATAGCTTCCGAAAGATCCAGATAAAACCGTTGAATTATAGTCTGCCTCGCACCCCGTTGAGCTACAACTGCTCAAGTTGAGCCCATCATCCCAATGGTACAAACAAGTTTCGCTTATACATGTATCCATATTTAACCAATTTGTATCTCTTATGTTTCTAACTATTTCCATTCCCTCTTGGGCAAGATAAGCTGCCACCAAGCGGTCTGAAGAGTCTGAGGTTAAAATAGTCACGATAGAAAAAGCATTAAAAATGCCGACAACAGCGATAGACAAAACAAAAATAGACATAACCAACTCTATTATAGTGAAGCCATCTTGTTTTTTTGAAATAAAATCCATAAAAAACTATTCTATGTTAATTAATCCTGCACTGTTTACCCATATTGTTCTTGTGGCAATATTACCATCAAAGGTTGCCTCTAAAACAATTCCAACTCTAGAGTTATTCGGTGGCAAATTGTCAATGCTTAATTCATCTATATCAATTGTTGGATTCGGCGGACGAAAGTTTATGCTTGTAAAACTGCCATTTATATTTGTAAGACCCTTTATTTTTAAATCAGGATTTTCGCTGTTTGTTTTACCTACCGCGATAACACAATCTGCCTGTGGATTAGCTATTCTTACGTCGCTACAGTTTATAGGAGAAGAGGTTGGCTCATATTTCCGACTTACGACCTCTGTATATATGTCAGCATATATTATGTATTGCGTGGGATTAGTCAAATCAAAATAAATACCATATCCTTTTATGGTTTCTATGGGCTCAGGCACCATGGCTCCATTATTTATTTGCACCCCAGACAAACCCAAATCTTCAACCATTCTTAGGTCTTGAGCTAATTTGTGGGTTACCCTTGAAAACGCATACTGCTTTTGAATTTTAGGAAACCCCACAATAACCATCATAGAAAACATTGTAATGATAAAAACAGCCACCACAATTTCTACAAGGGTAACCCCTTTTTCAGAATTTTTTAAATTTTTAAAAAGTTTAAATACCATTGAACTATTAAATTACCATAAATTGAAGCAATAAACGTTCCTATAATTAAAAATGGGCCAAAGGGTATTTCGCTTTTTAGCCCCTTCTTTTCCAAAACCATTAACGCTAACCCTATTATAGCACCAAAAAAGAACGCTAAAAACAAGGCCACCAAAACATTTTGAACCCCTAGCAAAAGACCCATTAAAATGGCAAATTTTACATCACCAAAGCCCATCCACTTGCCTTTTGAAATTAAAAAGATCGTGAGGAAAAACCCAGAGGAAATAACAACGGCTAAAAGATTATTTAATATGTTTTGCGGAGCTGCAAAATTATAAATTAAAGCTATAACAATGGCAGGAAAAAGGACTTTGTCTGGTATTAAATAGTGCTTTAAGTCGTAGATAAATATGACTATCAGCACCGATATTATATAAAACCAAAAAGCCAAGTTTATAAATTTGAGCGCCGACAGCTGGCCCACAAACGAAAATTGGAATATAAAAATTAACAAGAAAAAAACGCCCGTAGCCAATTCTACTAACGGATATTGCCAAGATATGCCTTTTTTGCAGTAACGACACTTTGTTCCCAAAAATAGAAAACTAAAAACGGGAAATAAATCTTGCCAAGATAACACGTGCTTACAATGCGGGCAAAAAGACCGCCCCTTCAAACTTTTTTCTGTTTCTAGCCGATAAATTACACAGTTTAAAAAACTCCCGATACAAACACCGAACAAAATTACGAAAAAATATAATATATATTCGAACATTACATAATTTTATCATTTCCTGCACCAAAAAAACAGAGCCCGTTTCCGAGCCCTGCTTTGATCTTTCAGGAATTAATTATTTCTAAAACCACTCCCATTATTTACAAGTAAACACCGTCGCAGAACAATGGGTTGCAGCTATTGCTCCCACAAAACCAGTATTGTCTACACATTGGAGCCCCTTGTTAAAGGTTGTTGCCTCAACACACCAGTCCTGGCTAGCAGTATCCCCGTGGTTAACTACTGTTGCACCAGTGGTGTTGTCGGCATCTCCTATCGCAACCATGGCGGCCTCTGCCTTAGAAGAAGCTAAATAAGCCCCACCATTTTGTCCATTATTCGTATCATCGTAATAAATTGCTGCATTTGTTACCATGCTGCTCAAGTTTCCGATTACTGCTGAATCCTTGCCCTTGTTGATGTATTGAGTGACGTTGACCAATACAATTGAGGCCAAAACTGCGATAATTGCAATAACTACGATTAATTCAATAATTGTAAAACCTTTTTTTGTATTCATTTTTTATTGTTTTTTATTTTATAATATTTTATTTTTGAAGTATAAGTTTTCAGATCCTCGACCTTTTTTATAATTTACTCTATTTTACAAAATTAAAGACATGGGCGCAATAGCGGGTGTGAATAACTATGCGCATCTATCGTTAAGGACACTGTGGCACACCATTAACACTTATATCCTTAGCGCACTGACCGTTATCTATTTCCTTTTTCATTCCCCTGCTATCAACACAAAAAGCCTTATCGGGATCTGTAAATTCTCTTGCACAAGCAACCCACGCCTGCCCAGTGGAATTACAACAAATTCCATCCAAACAGTCTTCCGATGGATTTTTTGGCATTTGAGCGATAATATTTTTAAGAACGCTGTTGTCTTCTGGCTCGCAGAAGTCAGCCGAACCATCGTTATAACTGTTTCCATTACCACCATAAAAAACTTCGCCCGCTGGTATTAGAATGGCCAAATTCCCTGAAATATTAGAATCTTTACCCCTGTTGATATATTGCGTAATGCTAAACAAAATAACGCCAGACAAAACTGCGATGATGGCAATAACCACTATTAATTCTATTAATGTAAAACCTTTATTTTTTATTATCATCATGTTTATTTGCTAAATTGTTCCTAGGGCTCCATATAACGGCTCTATAACAGAAACCGCCAGCAGAGCTACCCCTGTCCCTAAAATAATTATTAATATTGGCTCTAAAAGAGCCGTAAAAGTTTCTATGGCCCTTTTTACCTCTTTATTATAAAAGTTAACTATCTCCATTAAATTTTTGTCCAAAGTTCCTGTTTCTTCTCCAACCTGAATCATTTGCACAACAAATGGAGGCACAAAATCTGGGTATCTTATTAAAACGGCGCTTATTTTCTCTCCCTGAGATACCCCCTCTTCTGTTTCGGCCATTATGTTTCTGTAAACATGGTTTCCAACTGTATCTTTGGTAATTTTTAAAGCGCTGTTAATTGAAAGCCCAGCACCAATTAATGTAGAAATATTTTCAGCAAACCTAATAAGAAATGTTTTCTTAAAAAATCCACCAATAAGCGGCATTTTAAGCACCAAAACATCAAACCTTTTTTTACCTTCGGCGGTGGTAAAATAATAAACCATAAATATAATCAAAAGAACAAAACCAACCAACAGCACCCACCCATAATTTGCCAAAAACCCATAGAAACTAATCATCATTTGGGTAAATACCGGAGGCTTTGTTGTGGTTTCTTTTAAAAGGTCTATTAACCTTGGCATAAGGAAAATTATAACCAACGGCACCACTATAAGCAAAACTGCTATAACAAAGGCAGGGTACACCATGGCCCCAGTTATTTGAGATTTAATATCGTGCTCTCTTTCTAAGTGGTCCGAAAGATAATAAAGCGACTCAGAAATTTTTCCAGAAGCTTCTCCTGTTTTTATTAAACTAATATAAAAAATGTTAAAAACGTCTGGAAATGTAGCAAAGGCATCTGACAAAGGATTTCCTTCTTCAACTAATTGTGAAATCTTTAAAATCTTTTCTTTAAAGCCCGCATTTTTTACCTGGACAGCTAAACTTTTTAAACTTTTTGTAACTGGCACGCGAGACTGCATCATGACAGCTAGCTGCCTAGAAAACACCGCTAAATCTTTTCTAGAAATTTTATTCAAAAAACTAATGCTTTCTGCACGAAAAATAAACGGAGTCTGCTCTCTTATAGAAGTAACGAAAATGCTGTATTTTTGTAGAAGTAGGGCGGCCGCTTCTTTAGACGACGCTTCAACCGTGCCAGTTTCAACCTTTCCCTCCCTAGATCTAGCCTGGTATACGTATTTCATTTATATGATTATCGCAATAGGTTACCTATTTCAGAAGGATCTAGCGAAAAATCCATTGCATTCTTTAAAGATATTTCTTTTTTCCTTACCAGGTCCACCATTGCCCTATTTAAAGAAATCATTCCTTCTTTTGCAGAAGTTTCTATAACAGCTGGAATTTCGTGTATCTTATTTTCTCTTATTAGGTTGGCAACGGCATTGTTACATATTAACACCTCACAAACTGGTATAAACCCTCCCTTAATTCTAGGTATTAATCTTTGTGAAATTATGCCCAAAAGAGACGAAGACAACTGAAACCTTATCTGACTTTGTTGCTCTGCTGGAAAAACGTCTACTATTCTGTGAATTGTTTGAGCCGCTGAATTTGTGTGCAAGGTGGCAAAAACTAGGTGCCCGGTTTCAGCTGCGGTAATTGTTGTCGCAATTGTTTCTAGGTCTCGCATTTCTCCTACCATAATAACATCTGGGTTTTGACGAAGGCTCGCCCGCAAAGCATTGTTAAAATTTAAAGTGTCTATTTCAACTTCTCTCTGGTCAATGATTGCTCTATCAATTGGATAGGTATATTCAATTGGATCTTCAACCGTAATTATGTGCACCGCCCTTGTATGATTAATTTCGTCTATCATTGCAGCCAGCGTTGTAGACTTTCCTTGGCTAGTTGCGCCAGTTACTAAAACCAACCCCTGCGTGCGAGCCACAAAATCGTGCAAAATTGGCGGAAGACTTAATTCTTCTATTGTTCTTATTTTTGAAGGAATAAAACGTAGGGCCAGGCTTATAGCCCCCCTTTGAAAAAATATGTTGACTCTAAATCTACCCTTGTCCTCGTGTTGGTAAGAAAAATCAACCTCTTTTTGTTCTAAAAACTTTTTCTTTTGAATTTCAGATAAAATGCAAAAAGCCAAACCTTCAGAGTCTTTAGGTGTTATTATCTTTTCCTGGCTTAACGGAACAAGCTGGCCAGTAATGCGTATGTTGGGCGCGTGTCCAACAGAAATGTCTAGGTCTGAAGCCTCTTGCTCAACCACCGTATTTAAAAGTTTTTTAAGATATTGCAAATATTCCATAGCAGTTTCTATAATAAATTTTTAATTTTGTTACCTTTCTCCCGTGGCCATTATTACCTCTTCGATAGTGGTTTGCCCATTTAAAACTTTTAATATTCCCTCTTGTTCCATAGTAAGCATGCCCTGCTTTTGAGCTGCTTTTAAAATTAAACTTTCTAGCGGATTTTTTTGTATAAGCTCGGCTAATTCGTCTGACATAGACAAAACTTCATATAGTCCCACTCTGCCAGAATAACCAGTAAAATTGCAAACTTCACACCCTTTCGCTGCATAAATCAAAAGTGGATCTTCTAATTTTATTTCATTTTTTGTAGTAACTGGCATGGTTTTAAACCTTTCTAAAATATAATTTCTTACCTTCTCTGATGGTTTTGTTTTTATCTTACATTTTTGACACAAATTCCTAATCAACCTTTGGGATATTACAATTCTTAAAGTTGATGGAATTAAAAATGGCCTAACCCCCATATCAATTAATCTAGGAACCACACCAACAGAAGAATTTGTGTGCAAGGTAGACAACACAACGTGTCCGGTTAGGGCGGCGTTTATGGCTAAATTAGCAGTTTCGTCGTCTCTAATTTCTCCAACCATTATTACATTTGGATCTTGTCTTAAAATTTGCCTAAGCCCATGAGAAAAAGTATAACCAATTTCTGGTTTTACCTGAGACTGGTTAACTCCAGCAATAGAATATTCTATGGGGTCTTCAATTGTAACAATGTTAACCGAATCTTTGTTTAAAGTCCTCAATATAGCATATTGGGTTGTTGTTTTTCCTGAACCAGTCGGACCAGTAAATAAAATCATTCCATATGGTTTTTTTATGGCCTCTTTAACAACTTCTAGACTTCTGCCAGATAAACCGAGCTCTTCAAACGATCTTAACCCCGTAGACGAATCTAACACCCTGAGCTCTACCTTCTCTCCATAAAGCGTAGGAAATGTAGAAACCCTAAAATCAATATCTTTATCGTTTATTTTTATAGAAAATCTTCCATCTTGGGGCAACCTATTTTCGTCAATTTTTAAACTAGAAAGAATTTTAATTCTGGCGACAACGGCTGGGTGCACCTTTAATGGCAAAGATAAACTTGAATGTAAAATTCCATTTAAACGAAATCTTACATTTAACTTTTCCCTGCTTGGCTCAATGTGAACGTCAGAAGCATTTCCCTCAATTGCGTGTCTCAGTATAACTAAGACCATTTTTATAATTGGTGCCTCTTCTGTTATTATTCCTGCCAATGAGCCACCTTCTAGGGCGTTTGAGATTTTTTTATTCTCCTCGTTTAACCTTTCTAGCGCCTTTTTTGCCTCGGTTGATATGTTTTTGCGCCTCTTTAAAAGGTCTGTTAAGTTGCCAGGAGTTATCAAAAAAACTTGATAAGTAAAATTTTCTTGGTTAGCCAAAAATCTTAATGCATTTTGCGCCGTAACGTTTTCTGGGTAGACCATGCCAATTTGTACAGAGTTTTCGGTTTTACCCATAGACACCATTTTATAATTGAAAGATGCCTCTTCTGGTATCAGCTCTAGGGCCTCGGGTAGAACTTGCTCAGCACTGACTTTTTTAAATGGAATACCTAAAACCTTGCTCTTTAAATTAAAAAGAGAATCTTCTGATACGACGTTTCTAGACAAAATTAACTCCTCCTCTGGCTTACCAGTTTTTTCTACCTGCCTTTTTAAATCGTTCATATCCGCCTCAGATAAAAGCCCTTGCGCAAATAGTTCTTGTAATAATTTTGCCATATTTATTTTGGTCTTATTATTGCTGTTAACGCGTTTTCCTTAATGCTGGTGGTGTATAATATGGTGTAAAAGGATTATCCCTGCCGATTTCCACTTCTTTTAGCTCCACTATATCTAGGTTCATTGCCACCACGGCCTCCCTCGCTAAATCTATTGAGTCCGCTGAAACGAACCCAGTTCTTGTTTTTGGCACCCTGTCTTTAGTGGTGGCCTTATAGCTAAATTGCAACGGTATTTTTATAAATGGCCTATCAAAATTTTTAAACTGTTCTGAGTCAAAAAATTTAATGTCGATGTTAACCTTTGGCTTGTTAAAAACTAATTCTGGCGAAGCGAGTTTTGGACTATATAAAAAAACTACCAAAAAAATAATGATCAACAGCAATAAAAACATGACCGTAATACCTATAAAGAAGGTCTTTTGTTTCTGCTTTGGTGATATAAAAACAACTGCCATAATTGTCTAGTATGAGTGTGTTTTAACTTGTAAACTAAAACTTTGCGATAACTGGCCAGCCCCAGACCCGAAAGAAATGCTGGTAACCTCAAAAATACGCGTCGATTTTTCTAAAGATACTATAAACCCCTGTAAAGATTTATAATTTCCCAACAAATCGATTGAGAAAACTATATCCTTCATTGTAGCGGCGCCATCTTTTGTCGCTATGTTGCTTGCCGATGACCTGGACAAAAATAAATCTTTTACTATTAATCCGCTTTCTCTTGCATTTTTTTGTAAGGTATAAACGATTTGGCCAAGATCAAAATTTTGTGGCAACGCGGCATCAATTTTTACAATTTCCTCCTGACGACCCTGTAGTTCAAAGTGAGCCTTATCTATGGCAGCGTAATAATCATACTTTGCGTTAAACTCAGCCTTTTGCTCACTTAATTCTGTTTGCAAGCTCATAAAAGTTTTGTACTCGGGAATCACTAAAAAGAACATCAATAACAAAATGATGAAAAGCGTAAAAATTATAGTTATTGGATGATCAACTTGCATTTGAATATTTGCTGTTAAAACTTTATTTTTGACCTCTTATCTTTTTCCAAATAAATAAAAATATTACGGCCAATGCAATAATTCCGACTATTATCAAAATTAATGTAATTAGTCCTGATTTGCTAGATTCTTTTTCTGTCATCGGAGCGGGGGCTACCACTACTCTCACAGAATAATTCTGCGTTGAACCGTCTTCCGCGGTAACTGTGTATGTAACCGGGCTAGTAAAGTTTTGTGGCACCTCGGACGATGGCAACACCGTGGCCCCAGAAGATATAACTATCAACGGCGTTAAACTTTTAACGTCTACTCCTGAAGGAACGTTTAATACAACACTGTGGTCTGCCTCATTTAAAACACCAATGACCTCAGGATCTAACAATAAGTGAAATGAAGTTATTAGCTTTCCATTGTTTGTTGAGGCTTGCTGATCTCCAGACTGATCTCCAGACTGATCTCCACTTGGCGTGCCAGAACCATCAGCGGGAGTTATTTGGTCTTGCGTCTGGTCGACTGGCACAACAGTTTCAAAAGTTGCTGGCAAGCTAGCAAGATAACCAAATACATTTTGGTCTAGCGTAAGGCCGATGTTAAAGCCCACTCTTGCAGACTCTCCCAACGTGGAGTTTAAAGTCCCGACGCTCTTAACATATTTATTTTTTTCAAATACATTTACCTGTCGTGAAAAAGCATCCATGTCATCCGACTCCCCCGATAATTGCACGCTTCTATTTTTGGCATCTAAATTAAACTGCTTGAACCAAACGTTGGCCATGGTCTGCGCCTGCATAAACGCAAATGCATTTGAGGCAAACTCATGGTTTTTTAACAAAGTGGAAAAATCTCTAATTCTGTTTTGATAATCAATAACCTCTACCTCATATTCTTTTTGTTGCTCAGTGCCTACCGTTTGGAGAGCGGCTGTCTCCTTTTTTATTTCTTCTTTTTGAAGACCATTTTTCGCTAAAAAAATTAGATAACAAATTATTGTGGCCACCAGCAGAGATATCACAAAATAAAAAACTACGTCTGTCCACCAGAATTTTTTAACTCTTGATTGAAAGATTGCGGAAAAATCCATAATCTTAATTAATTATAATTACAAATGAGGGAGAAGTAAATGAATTGATATTCACTTACTTCGACCGAATGCCGTAATTATATACCACGCATATACAATAAATTAACTGTGTTGGCATTAGGTTTCTAGCCCTCCCAATGCCACGCCCGTTGCTACTGAAAAACTTGGTGCCATTTTTTCTAACGTATCTCCTAAAATTGGTGGGTATAAAAGTTCAGAAAAGCAATTAGGGATTTCTATTTTCTTTTTAAAAACTTCGGAAAAATATTCTTTTAGACCCGGCAGACCAGAAGTTCCCCCGGTTAAATAAATTGTGTCTATGTCCCTCCCCTCCTGTTGGTAATAATCAGACAATACTCTTTTTACCTCAATTATAAGCGGGTCTATTAATAAATATAATGTTTTAGAAACTACTTCTTTTGAGGAAGTTAATCCTTCTTTATTTTTAACGTCTTCGGCTTCAGCATGCCCTAACCCCAACGCAGAAGATATACTATATGTAAGTTGACTACCTGCAAAATCTAAGCTATAACTCTTTTTTAAGCTTTTTTTATCAATTATGTTAATCGTTGTACTTTGGACCCCAATATCTATTAAACACACGCAATTTTTATTTTCTCTAATTAATGATCTAACCATTCCCAATGCCTCGGCCTCAACTGCATAAAGCTCTATGCCAGCTAACTGAGCAACTTTTTGATAATCTTGTATAACCTGGTTAGGAATAGCCACTAAAAATATTTTTAAGGGAGATTTGTTGTCGCCTGGTGTTCCGCCTATTAGCCTCCAATCTAGAGTTGTCTCAGTTACTGGCAAGGGTATGTATTGCGAGGCGTTATAATAAACTGCGTCCTTTAATTCGCCAGCTGACATTGGTGGTAATTCAAATGACGTACAAAAAGTTGAAAAGTCGGGAATCGAAAATATAGCTGCTTTGGTTTTTATTCTCGCTTCATCTAAAACAGCTCTTATAGCGCGAGATATAAAATAATTTGAAAGCAAATAACTTCCTTTTTCCACATTTCTAAAAGGTTCTTTGTACAAAGAGGCAGACCTAATTTCTCCATAATTTTCTAATGCCTTTCCCTGACCCCACCTAGACACCTCTACAACTTTAACCGAGGCCGTGCCGATGTCAATTCCCACCATTTTCTTAGGAAAAAACATCTTCAATGGATTTGAAAAAATGTTTAGCTTTGCCAACTTTTCTAAATTAAAATTACTTAGGAAATTTGTAGCCATATTCACTATTATTATATAATTAATTCAAGATAAAAACACTGTGGATAACTTAAAAAGCAAAACTAAGGAATTTCTCCTAGATTTGTTCTTTCCAAAGTCGTGTTTGGGATGCCAAAAAGAGGGCACCTACCTTTGCGACGACTGCCGGGCGCTTTTAGACATTTTAGAACTTGATTACTGTTTGTGCGAAAAAAATCCCATTCGTATCTTGCAGGGGCAAAAAAATGGCCTGCCCGGCCAGGGAAAATGCCCAAAATGCCAAAATAAAAAGCTTTCTGGTGTGTACTCTGCACTCCCCTACAAAGAAAAACCCTTAACCAGAAAATTAATATATCAATTTAAATATCAACCATACTTAAAAGATTTAGCAAAAACGCTTGCCAGCATTTTGATAGAACATTTTGTAATATCTAAAAAAAATACAGAAGATATTTGGAGCGATAGCGTTTTAGTGCCCATCCCGCTCGACAAAAAGAAATTGAAGCTTAGGGGCTACAACCAAACCGAAGAACTTGCCAAAGAATTGTCCAAAATTATAGAAATTCCCGTTATTGCCGACAACCTTATCAAAACAAAATTCACAAAACCACAAATGGAACTTTCCAGAAAAGAAAGAGAGAGAAGTCTAACGGGGGCCTTTGAAATAAAGAATCCCGCCGAATTGATAGGAAAAAAGGTATTTTTAGTTGATGACGTCTATACAACTGGCTCTACTATGCAAGAATGCGCAATGGTTTTGCGCAACGCTGGAGCAAAACAAGTTTGGGGCATTGTATTGGCGAGAGAAGAATTAAACCAATAAAAAAACTCGAGATTACATTGTGTTGCAAGCCCGAGCACGTAACGCTACCTTTCAATAGCGTTTACTATTGCATCGATTACGATGGTTAATGAAGCTCTTTGCCCCAAAGAAAATCGCAAAGGCGAACAGAACATTCAGCACCACCGTCGCACAGACGTGATACGCGTACCCCATTTGTGGCTCTACGATGACGTTCGCTACGACTAGAAACATCGTAGCTGACTGCAGAAACATCTTTATCTGCCCCGGCCCTCGTTTGTTTGCCACTTTGGCGGTCGCTATGTCAATCTTGTTTCTCCACTCCTTGACCATATAGTAGATCAAGGCTGCTTCGATTATCCCCATGGGAACCGAGACCATCTTGTAAGAAATATGGACCCGCCCATCTCGGATAAGGAATATCAACACGTTGAAAATCGCATGTTTATCCCTTATTCGGTCCAAGGCGGCACCCAGCCGGCTCTCGCCAAAACGACGAGCAGTCTTCCCATCAAGATAGTCCGTTGCGAAAATCCCGGACAAAAGCTCGAGTATCCAATCAGTACGCTCTGGGTAAAAACAAACTACCCCGGTAAGAATGGCGCAAAGCAGGATCCCGAATATGGTGATCGTGTTTGCCAGATTACGCAGAAACCATCCTCTATTTACAGTAAACTCGTCATTCATCGCAGGTCTCCGATTATGTATTGTGCAAGGAACCAAATATTTCCAGTAGATCTCAATACTACTGTAAAATTTAGCCATTGTCAACGCAAAAGCACGGGGCGATCCCCGTGCTTTTAAAGCTATCTTTATTTTATTAACTCAACTGTTTCCCAATCGCCATCAACCCACAAATTGATAACCTCAACTGGGAATCCAAATGCTTCAACCGTTTTTTTAGCTTTTTGTAAGTGTTTTATTTGCTCTTCTTTTTCTGTTGGGTTTCCTGCGCAACCAAAATGTCCAACTATCGCCACAACTTTTGAACCGTGATGATGAACTGAAATTTCAACTCTTTTTTTAATGTCTTTGACAACAGCCTCGTCACAATCTTTGCAATCGCATAAAATTTTATTTGGGCCGGGCTCAGTAACCATATCAACATAATCTACGTTGTAAGTTTTTTGCATATAATTTTTGACGACGTCTTGCACCCTCCCATCCATGCAATTTATAACACACGTAAATTTCTTTTTATTTTCCATAAATAAACTAAATTATAAGTTAAATATTAATGGCAAAATTCCTCCTAAAACTAAAACTAATACAAAAAATGAAAACTTAAATATTTTTTCTTTTAGAGTTTCTTTAGTATAAACAATGTTTATGGCAGAATAAATAGCCATAAGGACTATTAATAAAATAAAGTATAAAAAAGCAACCGATTCAAAAATCTGAGCAGTTATCAGGCCTACAGCGTTCAAAATAAAAATGCTCCCAACATTGCTAGTAAACCATCCGAGTACGTCCCACATTTGAACCTTTTTCCAATAACCAATTTTTGCGTAAGCTAAGCTAGAAACAAAGAGCAAGGGTATAGCTAAAACTATTTGGGCAACTATAAAAAGACTAAACTTGGCCGGGTTTAATGTCCAAATTAGAGTTAGCACAAAAAATAGGCTACCCATCATAAAGGAGTTTATTGTAACCTTTGACGCAGCCTTACTCTCATTTGTTGAGAATATATCTTTCATACAATTTTTGATTTTTGATTATTTAAAATTATTGTTTTATTTTATCAAAAAGTCGTCTTAACTGAAAGACGACCTGCCTGCGGTGTTTTTTGATTGATGTTCGAACATTTTTTGACGAAAATCCTGAAAACTAATTTGGACTCGGCGGGGCAAACTATTTTTCTGGGGGAATGGAATTGCCCCGCCTCGGCTTTCTTCCCGCCCGCAGGAGGGGTCTGGGGAGGAATGCGGGCGGGTTTTTGAACCTTTCCTTTTTCGCTTCCGAATTTTGTGCCAGTTGAAAACTGGCGCGCCACCAAAAAATTTATTCCTTAACTAGTATAGGCTTTTTACACTCTTTCGCAAATTCGTAAATATCTTTTTCAAAATGATGTCTTCCGACAATTTTTGCCAGCTGAATTTGTTGTTTATCATAATAAAATTCTCTCTCATCATCTTTTACACTCAAAACTTTTGGCACAGGCACAAAATAACGATGTCCATCCAAAGAAACAAATAATTCTTTATCCAAAAGCATTGAGTTTGCTTCTAATCGCACATAGTAAGACGCATTGTTTGTTTTGTCGGGGTAAAGACTGTCATTGATCCATTCTTCATGAAAATTTTCCACTAATTCTTTATCCCAATCGATAACAATCTGAAAATTGGGATATTTTTTGTGGCGGTAAAAAGAAAGATGATTTTCTATGCCTTGAAATTTTTCCCAATTTTCAGGATTTTTCAAATATTTTTTAAACCGTGTTATCGGGTTTATAAATGAAATATAAGTAAAATATGTTCCAACAAGGGTTGCAACTAAACCCAATATACCAATCACAAAACCGAGAATTGTTATTAAATCATTATTCATAAGCTACTTTTTTACAAACGCCATTATTCTTTTATTCGCCAAATCAACATACTTTTTATCTTTCTCAATTCCTATCCAGTTTCTATCAAGAGCTTTCGCGACAACCGCAGTCGTTCCACTTCCCATAAATGGATCAAAAACTAAATCACCTTTATTGCTTGCCGTTAGTAAAATTTGCTGGATAAGTTTCAACGGCTTTTGTGTCGGGTGTGCTTTTATGCCATTTTCATCTTTCAATCTTTCGTTACCTTTGCAAAGTCCAAAAACCCAATCAGTATCTTTCATTTGAACCCCGCCATTCATTTTCTTTAAAAATTCGTAATTGAAAGTATATTTTTTGCAATCCTTATTTTTCACCGACCAAATTATTGTTTCGTGATTATTTGTAAAACGACGACCATTCAAATTCGGCAAAGCATCAGTTTTTACCCATATCACATCATTCAAAAACCAAAGTCCTAAATTTTGCATTATTGTTCCGACTCGGAAAATATTGTGATACATTCCGATTACCCAAAATGTACCTGTTGGCTTCAAAATTCTTTGACACTCTTTAATCCAATTTTGAGTAAAGTTATCATAATCCTCGTAACCTTCAAACTGATCCCAATCATTATCAACAGGAATAATTTCTGAGCCATCAGCTCTTTTTAAGCGCTTCCCCTTGGGTAATTGTAAAAAATAAGGTGGGTCAGCAAAAATTAGATCAACAGAATTATCAGGTAGATTTTTCATCTCCTCTAAACAATCGCCATGTATAATTGTGTTGATAAGCTTTTGCATACGACATCAAAAGTTATAAATGACGAGATGTTCGACATCTCTGTCATTTCTTCCTTTAACATTGTAAAGGTATGTTTTTTCAAAACTATCTACCTTGATTCCTTTTTTGTTTTTATATAAATCATAAATAAAAGGAGTTTTTTTGATTATCAAAATAAAATGGGCTTTACTCGCATAAAGACATTTTGCCAATCTTTCTTGGTCTTTTTTATCAAAACTCTTTTTTTCATAGTCACTGAAATCAGTGTCATAGGGAGGATCTAAAAAAATAAAATCATTTTTATTCAAATCTTTTCGGGTTAAAATTTCTTCAAAATCGGTGTTTAAAATTTCCGTATTTTCAAATACTTTTTCCACCTCATCACTAAATATATAATCTACCTTGCTTCTAAGGTCTTTATTGTTATATGCAATTCCTCCATAAGGAATATTGAAATCGCCTTTAGCATTAAATCTGAACATTGAGGCATAACAAAACTCTCTAATAAAATAGTAGTTAGAAATTTTTTTAGCTAAAGAAGTTTTATATTTTGAACCGTTTTTATTCATCACATCTCGGAAGTGCATATAAAATCCACTTCTAAAAGCAGTTTCAATATTTTTATGCAAATCACCATCGGGCAATGTCCCTCGTTCCTTTTCAATCTTTTTTGTTCTGCTTATTTTAGATATTAAATTTTTTATTATTTCTTGAAGTAAATTATTAGGATCAAGGGCAAATTTTTCTAAAAATAAACCATTAAACTGATCTTCTTTAGCTTTTAATTTTTGGGTTATAATTTCTTTTACTTCTTTTTCAGTTTTTTTGTCGTTTTTATAATCATCATAGAGTTTAACAATTTCATTTTCGAATATATTTATGTACTTTGGAATTTTTTCCCAATTATCAACATAGTCATACAGACAACTTTTAAACTCATCCTTGTTTTTTTCACCCTTAATAAAACGATAAAATTCAATTAACTCTTCACAGATGTCATTTATTATCGCTTTTTGAGGCTGAAGTTTAAAAAATATTGCACCACCACCAAAAAATGGCTCGATATAGCGAGTGTGTTTTGGTATGAGATTTTTTATTTGCTCATACTCTTTAGATTTTCCGCCTGGCCATTTAATAAGTGGTTGCATAATTATCCTAAATAAGTTTTTTTAATTGAATCCAGTGAGCTTTTAATAAGTCCCGCTTTTTCTTTATAAGCTTCAAGAACAATAGTGTATCCGTCATCTGATTTGCAGACAAAATCCCAAAAATCTTTACCAATTAATAGCTCATCATCAGAAAAATATTGTCTGACTCTTTCTTGCTTCCATGGTTTACCTTCACCAAATCGATTATAGGCAGTTGCAAAAAATACCTTGATATTCGTTTCTTTTGGTAAAGTGTTTGATAAAATTGCAAACTGCTCTAACAATGCCTCTTTTTCTGATCGAGCTTTTTTATTATCCAAATCACCACCAATTTTCAATTCAATTAAATAATTATCACTTGTATCTTTGTCAATTAAGTAATAATCACTATCATGTCTTTTTGTAACAAGCGATTGTTCTGCTGGTTTGACTCGCAAAAACTGATAATCTTCTGCAGAGGGTGGTGTTATTTCTCTTCGTTTATATTTTTCCAATAATTCAGCCATGTCTTGAGTTTGTTTTAGGCTTAATGGCCCCTCGACATTCTGTCTAACTTCATAAGATAATTTAGCTATATTTATGGCCATTTTTTCTAGCATGTTTCCCAATGAGCTATCAAGAGAACGCACCAGCGCGGTGTAGTATTGAATTTCTGGGCCAAGAACAGCAATAAAAACATTGTGAATTTTCATATTTAATGTACCCTCTGGGTCTTCTAATTCACCTTCGTGTCTTCCTTGAAATCCAACAGCAAATGATTCAACGGACGCATGAACGATTGATTTTATTGCTTCTTTTTTATCTAATGTGTTTTGTGTCATAAAATTATTCCTAAATTATTTTAATAAATCATCAACACCAACTTCAAGCGCCTTGGCGATCTTGGTTAATGTTTCAATGGTTGGGTTTGTATTTACACCATTTTCAACTTTAACAATGGTGTTAAGCGATAAATCGGCAAGGCGGGCAATCTTTTCGAGAGATAGTCCCTTTTTAGCCCGTAGTTTCTTTAAGTTATCCGCAATTTTATTGTTTGACATATCTTTTCAAATTGTTTAACATTATAGTATATAGAATATAATATAAAGGTTTCTTTCTTGATACTATAATGATAACTAATTTAAACAATTTTGTAAATGAATCTTTAGGGAGTTCCTTTGCGTTGCCCGCGAATGGGTTGGGTGGGTCAAGGGCAACATCTCTTTTGGTGGCGCATTTTGCTTTGCAAAATACGAAATTCGGAAGCGAAAAAGGAAAGGTTCAAAAACCCGCCCGCATTCCTCCCCAGACCCCTCCTGCGGGCGGGAAGAAAGCCGAGGCGGGGCAATTCCAT
>Ga0247840_10004073_pt1 | contig 23654 bp, 17 predicted proteins | sample LaCruzMarch2015__FD_192404 | JGI IMG/M metagenome (GOLD analysis project Ga0247840, IMG submission 192404) | Freshwater microbial communities from meromictic Lake La Cruz, Castile-La Mancha, Spain - LaCruzMarch2015_17m | ecosystem: Environmental > Aquatic > Freshwater > Lake | place: Spain... | reverse complement strand
GATGCTCATTATCAGCCACAAACACAATCAGGAGGGTTGAGGGGGTGTCCGGAAAAATAGTGTAAAGCTGAAAAAACAGGTTCTCATGGAATTGGGGGGATGGTCGCTCCCCCCATGGCCTAAGTTGCTCATAATAATAGATTTCCTTGCTCGCCTTGCCACGATTTTTCGCTCGCCAAGCTGACACGGGCGCTCGGTGGACTCGTTTTCGGTGCCAGTTTTGACTCAGCAGTCATTTTTTATCATTCTGACAATTTCCGGCAGGGCAACTGCGGCTGAGAGTGGTAGAAAAACGGCAGCATGCTCCGAGAACGGAGTTTTGACCGGATTGATTTCGATCAACGGGATACGCTTATCGACTGCAAGATCCACAAGCCCGGCGGCAGGATAGACAACTCCGCTTGTGCCGACGACCAGGAGGACGCTGGCGCAGTTCACGCTGATACGTGCCCTCGCCATGAGGATCGGATCGAGTGGCTCGCCAAACCAAACCACGTTGGGTCGGAGGGAATCGCTCCCGCAGGTGGGGCATGTGGTTCTTGCACTAGGCTGGGTGCCCGGACACCCCCTGTTGCAGCGGTTCGAGAGGATTTCTCCGTGCAGATTGATAACGGTTGTGCTGCCCGCCGCCTCGTGCAGGCAATCCACGTTCTGGGTGACCACAATGACCTCTGGGAAAAGCTCCTCCATCGCGGCAATAGCCAGATGCCCGGCGTTCGGTTTGGCTTTCCGCACAAACTCGCGGCGGTATTCGTAAAAATCCCGCACTCGATTCGGATCGCGCTCGAACGCCTCCGGAGTGGCGAGGTCTTCCGGTGTGAAGTTTTCCCACAGACCTTCCATGGCGTCCCTGAAGGTCGGGATTCCCGACTCTTTGCTCATCCCGGCTCCCGTGAAGACCACGACAGATTCCGCCTCGCGCAGCAACGAGGCTGCCGTAACCAGTTCAGAAATCTCACGCATCATAAATCTCAACCCCGTTCAGCGACGAAAAGCTCGCAGTTATCCTTATCCCGTGTTCGTCGGTGAATGTAATCGTTGGCACATTGTTCCATTCGATCAGTCTTTCTATATATGTCGACAGGCTACCAATGATTTCATGGGTGCTTGTGCAGTTGGAAAAATCCCACTCATCCGAATCGACCGAGACGACCTTGAACTTTTTTTTGACGATCCCTTTGCCCTGAGCCTTGGCCGCCTTGATTCGACGCTTTCTGCGTGCTTTGTAGTTCGCCCTCCTGACTTCGTCTGAAAGCTGTTTTTTCATTCCCTTTGGGTCTGATACCCCGAAGCTTGCTTCGGCTTTTCTTCGTGCCCCTCCGAATTCATATTCTTAAATGCCTCGGGGCTTGCCCCGGGGTTCTTTACTATTTGTGTCCTCCGGATTCTTGACTTGGCCTCAAATCTTCACACTATCGAGTTATGGAAGCACCCAATGTTTTAACTGTCGGCGAACTCGTCGAAAAATTAGCAGACATTCCGCCGGAAACATTGGTCATGTATGGGCAAGATGAATATCCAATGTTTGCTTATGGTGTCGGGTGCGGCCACGATTTTGAAGGCAAAGAAACCGTCGTAATATTTTGATATCACTATGCCTATTTGAGATTTTCTTCGCCAAGCCTTCGAACCATCTCGACGAGAGCATCATCGCTCATCTTCTTCAACTCGGGATTGATCCCGCAGATATCACAAAACAACACGAGGGTTTCTGCGAGATACCTGTAGTAAACCCGCTTCCCTGATTCCAGCTTCCGCCGGATGCGGGCCATCCGAAACTTAAAATCGCCCACAACCACCTCAGCCTCCGGACTCAACGGGGTCATCGTCTCAGAGGAACTGTTGAGCAGGTTGAAAAATGCAGCTTCAATCCGGAGGTTGTAAAATGCGTTTGCCTGTCTTGTCGCAATTGAGTTTGCGATGGCGCGTTCCCTGCGTTCAGCAGCCCAACTTGCCTGATAGCCAAACTGCGGGAATGATCCGAGCGGGTAGTTCATCGTCAAGGATTCTGACATGCCGGAGGGACAAATACGGTCCCTGCCCAAAAAATCTTCAAAAAAACCGAATTCTCCCGTGTTTTCTTGCGACTCGGCCGCTCTGCCCTTGTCGGGATAGGCGCTTTCCTGTAGGGGAATTTCGGGAGGCAGCACCATCCCTGCCATCCAACCACCCACGAATGAAGGTCACCTTCGGTCTTGCCCTTGACGGATTCCGCCCCTCTGTCCCCGTTTTCAATCACCTGTATTGCGGTCCGCAGGGACTGGTTCAGGCCCTGGAGCTTCGGCTCGGGCTGGCCACCGAATCTATCGGAGGGGCGACGCGGTTGCACCAGTATCTGCGCGTCTTGGAGAAAACTCCGGCAGATAACAAATGCTTTTTTTCCGACTCTCTGAAGGTTGATCGCTGGGGCACAGCGGCAACGCTGCTCAGCATGCGCGACGAGCTGCGCGCGGCCGGATGGAACGGAGTTGACTCCCCCATGCCGAGGCTCCAAGACTTGGCTATCGTGGAAAAGCAGGCACAGGGGTGCCTTGCGCCCGGTCTCCCCGACCGCATAGAAAATATCTGCGCCGAGATTGCAATAAAATCTCCAGCAATCTCGGAGATCCAATGCGTTGAGCCTGCCGAACACCTCCCGTTTCGCCTCCGCTGCCTGCTGGAGAAGCTTGGAGCCACTTTTCCCTGCATTCCCGATCCTGAACTTGATGCCTCAGCCACGAACCTGCGACTTGTCCAGGATTGTCTCTGCGGGCGCGATATTTCAGGAAAATGCTGGATCGAGGGAGACGACTCGGTTGTTTTCGCCACCGCTTTTTCTGAAATCACGTTGGCTCATGCGGCAGTTCAGATGCTGCGGTCCGGGGATCAGCCAGCCTTGTTGGCCACAGCGTCCTCCGTGGCAATTGCTGATGTTCTCAATACCAGCCAAAGCGCTGCACCCGCTCTGGACTCGGCGTCACCCTTGCGGCCGGTTGCCCAGGTGCTCGGTCTGGCGCTTGAAATGCGCTGGGAGCCTCCCGACCCGTCGATATTGCTCCAATTTCTCTCGCATCCGGTTTGTCCAATCGGTCATGGGCTTCGAACGGCTTTGGCTGCATCCGTTGCCGGCCGCCCCGGTATCGGCTCCGAAAAGTGGAGCGATGTCGTAGAGAAGTGTCGGGAGAGGACACGGAAAGAGGTGAGCCCGGAGGAAGTCGCAGAAAAACTTTCGCGCATCGAGAGTGATCTTGAGCACTGGATATTTGTCGAGCAGTTCCCCCGCAAGGACGGGGCATCCGGGTTCGCTCTGGCAGAAACGGCACGACGGGTTGAAGCATGGGCCCGCAAGCGCGCAGCAATGCCCACAGACGAACCGCAACCCCGGCACTTCGCCTCACTGGCTTCGACAGCCGCCGAGTTTTCCGGCATCATCAAGGAAATCACCACCGTCTCTCCCGAGGAGCTTTCACATATTTTGGAGCAGGTATCCGGCTCCGGTCCGGTTGCAGGAGATCGTATTGCGGAACTCGGTGCTCCGCGCTGTTTCGCCGATGCGGGGGCCGCTATTGAGGCGACCGATTTCATCCTGTGGTGGGGATTTGAGCAGCAGGAGCCACGGTTGTCGAAGCGATGGAGCTTGGAGGAGTTGGAATACTTGGGAAAAGTCGGCGTTCATCTCCCGACAGCCGAAAATCATCTCGCCTTGGCCCGTGCCCGTGCGAAACGCCCATTCTTGGCCGTGCGCAAGCAGATCGTTCTTCTCTGGCCAAGGTCACGAGGCGGCGACTCGGTGGAGCGGCATCCGCTCTGCACTATTCTTGAGGCCAAGCTCGGACCTCTCCCGATTCGCGATCTCGACAGGGACGAATCCCTGATCAAAATTGATCGGCCAGTGCGGCCTCTCCCGCTCAAAAAACGATGGATCAAACTCTCCGATTCCACCGCACTCTCATCCCGCCGGGAAGAGTCGTATTCGAGCCTCTCGAAATTCGCTCTCCGTCCTTTTGAATGGGTCTTACACTACAAGGCGAACCTTCGGAGGGGATCCCTCAAAGAGCTCAACCTTTTGGCCCAGAGGGGCAACCTACTTCACCGGGTCGTCGAGCGGTTGCTGGAGCCCGGCTGTCAGGTGAAATGGATCTCGGCCACAAATGACGAGTTCAACTGCTGGCTTGAATCCATCTGGCCCCGGCTTCTTGAAACCGAGGGTGCAAATTTCCTCATGCCCGGCTCCCAAACCGGAGGGCAGCGGCTGCTGGAAGATGCCCGCCGGGCCATCTGGGATCTCGTCGGACACATGAAAAAAGCGCAAGCCGTTTCCGCAGAGGCCGATGTTCACATGGAGCCGATCCCGTTTGAGGGCACGATGCTCGGTGGCATCATCGACCTCAAAATGACGAACCGCCAAGGGAAGACCGCCGTCGTGGACTTGAAATTCGGTCAGGCAAAACCCAAGCGGAAGGAACTCGAGACCCACACGGCTCTGCAGCTTGCAGCTTATGGAAAGCTGGTCAGCGAAAAATCCGGCGGCGTGTGGCCTGCTGTCGCCTACTACATTCTCCGCAGCGGCAGCCTGCTTGCACAGGATCAGACATTCTTCCCTGATGCCGTTCCGATAACGTGCTCCAGCGCATCCCCTGGCCCGGAAGCCATGTGGGGTGCGTTCCTTGATGTCTGGCACTGGCGCAGGAAGCAGCTCGACGAAGGTTGGATTGAAGTCCCTGTCGAAGGAACCGATGCGACCGACGGCACCTCTGCTTGCCCCTCATCGGTTCCGCCTCTCGCGGAATGGACCTCCGATCCGACGGTCATCCGGTATGACGACTTTAAATTCCTCACAGGATGGGAGGCAAACCAATGAATATCGCCATCACCAGCGCCGGGGCAGGAACGGGGAAAACGTATCACCTTTGCTCGATCATCGCAGCCGCCCTCACCACGGGGATCCCCAAGGATAAATGCCATCCCAAAGATTTGATCAAATGCCGTCCCGGTGCTTTTATCGCCACCACGTTCACGAAAAAGGCGGCCACGGAGCTGAAAGAGCGGATTCGTTCGCGATTGCTCAAAGAAGGACACCATGAGGAGGCCATGCGGGTCGAGGAAGCCCTCGTCGGCACCGTCCACTCGGTCTGCGCACGCATCGTTGAGCGGTTCGCCTTTGAAGCTGGAATTTCTCCGCGCCTGCGCGTTCTGGATGAAGCGTTTGAAAAGATCCTGCTGAGCCAATCCATCGAGCAGTGCTCCAGCCTTGCCGACATCGGCGAAATGGAGCGCCTTTGCCGCCGCCTGGGACAAACGAATTCCCAAACCTTCGAGTCCCAATGGCGAGATCAAATCCGGGGAGTGATCTCCGCCGCCCGCGCCAATGGCATTTCCCCTTCGCGCTTGCCCGAAATGGCACTCCAAAGCATCAAGGAGGTCGTTGGGCTTCTACCATCCCCATCGAAAAAGGATCTGAAAAAGCCGCTGATTGCCGCCATTGAGGACGCCATCAAGAACATTCCTCTCAACCAAGATGGCACAGCAAAAACGGCTGACTGCGTCAAGGCCATCCAGCAGGCACTCGCGGACCTGCGTGGAGGAAACCTCAAGTGGTCGGACTGGCGCAAACTCTCGAAGATTTCAGCGGCCAAGGCCAGCCAATGCGACATTCTCCCGATCAATCATGCTGTGGCGCACTACGACCAGCACCCGGATCTCCACGCCGACATCGAACGATACATCACTCGTATTTTCGACCTTGCCGCTGCCGCGATGGGTTCCTATCAGGATCGCAAACAAGCACGGGGAGCGCTCGACTACACCGACCTCGAAGCCCTCACTCTCGACCTTCTTGATCGTGCGCCGGTCCAAGCCTGTATACGCGAGGAATACGACCTCCTCGTTGTGGACGAATTTCAGGACACGAGCCCGATCCAGTTGGCGCTCTTCGTCAGATTGGCAGGGCTTGTGAAGGTTTCCCACTGGGTGGGCGATACCAAGCAGGCCATCTACGGGTTCCGAGGGGCCGACCCCGCGCTGATGCGGGCGGCTGAGAAGAAATTCCCAAAAGGTGAAACCCTCAGCGAGTCCCGCCGCCATCGCAAAGCGCTCGTGGACTTCTTCAACGGTCTCTTCCCGGATGTCTTCAAGAAGACTCACGGGATGGAAGTCAGTGAGGTCGAGTTGAAAGCCTACCGCGAAGAACAGAGAGACATGTCTCCGGCCATTGAGCTGTGGTCTCTATCGAATGGCCTCTTCATTAAAAATGGCGATCCGGCTGCCGTAAAGGCTGCCGAGGCTGACGACTGCATCGTTCGTGGAATCCTCGAACTCAAGGACTCGGGGATGCTGGTCAGCGATAAGACAAAGCAGAAGGAAAAAGTGGAAGTCCTCCGTCCTCTCCGTTGGGGCGATATCGCCATCCTCTGCTACAGCAACAAGAAAGCGTCCGCCATAGCGGCGAAACTCATCGACAGCGGAGTTCCCACCGCTCGGGAGACCAAGGGCCTCCTTTCAACCCCGGAAGCAGTCCTCGCTCTCGCCTGCCTTAGGTGGCTGAACGACCACAGGGACTCGGTTGCCACGGCAGAGATCCTCTCCCTCGAAACCTGCCGCGCTATCGAAGACTGGCTCGAAGACAGGCTCGCCTGGCTCAAAGAAAAACCTTCCGGGCACTGGGGCATTGATGGCGGACTCAAAAGCCGGGTTCTTTCCGGCATCACGTCGCTCCAGGATCGCATGTCGCTCCTCACCCCAGCGGAGCTGCTGGATGCCGTCCTGATCCACGGCGACATTTCGGGCATCGCCTCGCAGTGGGGGGCAGAATGCGCCGCCAACCGCCGATCAAACCTCGAAGCCCTCCGTGGCCTCGCCGCCGAATACGAATCCGAGTGCCTCTCTTCTGGCTCCGCTGCCAGCCATGCCGGGTTTTTGCTCTGGTGCGGTTCTCTCGCGTCCTCCGAGCAGGATACCAGTGCCTTCGACGAGAGCGCAGATGCCGTCCAAGTCATGACCTGGCACGGATCGAAGGGCCTGGAATGGCCGGTCGTGATCTGCCTCGATCTGGATGACGAGCCCCGCCCGCGTATTTGGAACAGCCCGGCAGTCGTCCCGGCGGCATCGTTCGATCCCGACAAACCACTCGCCGGCCGCCGGATTCGCTTCTGGCCGTATCCGTTCGGGCAGCAGACCAAAGAGGTTTCCCTGTGTGAAAATGCCGAAAAGTCCAAGATCGGCCAAGCTGCCGCTGAAGAGGCGGACTGCGAGCAATCCCGACTCCAGTATGTCGTGATGACCCGAGCCCGGGACCTGCTTGCCTTCCCCCAGGCTGGCAACAAACTTCCATGGCTCCCGGAAGGCGTGAAATGCGGGATTTTCGATCTTCCCCGAAAAACTCCATCCGAAGATAAAGTTGGCAGGATCCGGCGAAAAATCCGCTGCCTCACCCCGATGGAATCTACGGTCTCCGCAGAGCCCGCCCGTTCGGTGAAGTGGTTTGCCGAGCCTCAATCTCCGAAGCACTTCCTCCCTGCAGACCTCACGCCATCCAAGCTCCCGTCTGTCGCCCTACCTCCCGACGGCGAGGAGATCTCCTACGAGGCGCTGATCCACATCGGTTCTGGAAACAATGACCGGCCCGTCGGCGACGCCATCCATGCGGTCCTGGCAGCTTGTCTGATAAATCAGGCGGATCTTCGCCCCCGCACAGAAAAAATCCTGAAAGCGCATGGGGTGGACGCCGATGCTGGCGAGATCGCTGCTGCCGCATCAGCCTTCCACGACTTCATTCAAGCCAGGTTCCAGCCGCAGGAAATTCTGGTCGAGGTGCCTTTCAGCCACTGGAACACTGAAGGCCAGCGCATCGCGGGCAATATGGACCTCGTTCTGATGACAAACGATGGAGCGGTGCTGATCGACCACAAATCCTACCGGGGATCCGATCTGGGGAAAAATGCGGCTGGTTATTCCGGCCAGATCGCTGCCTACCGAGAAGCCCTTGCCGAGCATGGGCACTCGGTGCGTTCCGCATGGGTTCATTACTGCACCCAAGGAAAATTGGTCCAAGTTCCATGAAGCACGAATTGCACCGAAGCAGATTTAGAAAACATTTTCCAGCAGGGACTATAATTGTCCCTCCGGCACGATACATTCCAGATCAACCTTCGCAACGAACCATCGAATCCAACCACGTATAAAATCACAAAGCCATGAAAGAGAAACTACTGACAAAACAAATCGCAGAACAATTTCTCGCTGGAGAAATTGAATCTTTTTATGAATACACGAAAATCGATGAAGCCGCAGCTGAAGTGCTGGCTCAAGTCGAAGGGGAAGACCAATGTCTGAGTTTGGATTCTCTTTCTTTCATTTCCACACAGACCGCAAGGTCTTTGGCAAATTTTCGAGGTTTTCTTGGATTAAACGGTTTGGAGCAGATCTCTGAAGACGTTGCAAACGAACTTTCGAACCATGTGGGTGAAATAGCCCTCGATGGCCTTAAATCTCTGCCTCCTGAAGTCGCAAAGGCATTGGCTCGCCATGAAGGTGATCTCAATCTCAACGGGATACGCGACTTGAGCGACGAATCAGCTGCAGAGTTGTCATTATACAGCGGATTTCTTTGCGTAGTGCGCATTGAGGTCTGCAGTGACGATGCCGTTCGTTCACTGGCAACAATACATGGAAATATTGGTATGAGCGAACATGTCAAAAGTAGAATGGAAGCGCTCGGCTTAATTGCCAGCCCAGATGCGAATGACTGTTCCACATCCAATGAAATCTCCCAGGAACTAATAGAGGCTATGGCTTCAGGTGATCTTGCCGAGGTCGCTCGTCTGAGGTCGCAGGGTTTGAAAGTTTGTGCAACCGAGGGCTTTTATAGCGTTCTCAGCTCAGTATATGAGGAACATTGTGATAACATTTTCTCAACACAGATAAATCCAGACACCTGCAAGAAAATAATCTCATTCGAAGAACTTGACGCAGCTTGCGGACCATTCTTTGTAGTTTCTGATGCGTGCTTGAGTATTTCATCCCGCCCGATGGGGTGGGCAAGTTTTGTAATAGATAACCGAGTGCTTTCGTGGAGTGATGGAGGATTTGGAATCATGGGTGACCAAATCATCGACATAGACCGTCGCCTTGTTTCGACGAAGCCGATGACGACATTCGGCAACACGCTGGTTTCGGGACCGCTGCCAGACAATATCGAATGCGCGCCTGAAGGATTCATTCAACCGGATCTCCAACGAGCAGGCTTAAACCCCGGCTCACCGGACATGGCAGCGATGAAGGCATTGATTGCTCAAAACGTGGCACTGAAAGCGGACCTTGAATGGACAAAGCAATTTTCTATACGACAATACACAAAAGAGATTCTAGAAGCCAGCCTTCTTGATTTCATGCTGGCCGCTCACAACAGTCCAGATGTTTATGAAGAGTTCCTTTTATACATATCAAGTTCGGACAGCGGCGACGAAAACAGGAGGCTTTCCGAGCTGATTCAGCCGACCAAACATTTCCTCAGGCGGCTGAAACTTCTTGAGCTAGCCCAGGCGGTGGCCGTGGACGTCGACTGTGGAGGCATTGAACAAGAACTTGTCAATCGTGTTAATAACGTCGAGGTTGATGGCGAGGCGGAGAAAGCACTAAAGCAGCTTCTTTTGCATGAAATCGCGGCCGGTGACGGTAATCTTATTAATCTGGAAGCACTGGAAATGTTTTCATCTCACTTCCGCAATTCCGAGCATCCGCTTTTGAGCGGCCACATCCAATTGCATTGCTCCAAATTAGCCGGTTGCCTTTTTGATGCTGCCGAGGAGGATGCTATTGACGCGGATTTTTTGATGCGCCTAAGCAAGTGCGGCTTCCGGATGTTTGCGGTGCCGCTCTTGATAAAAGCTCTTAATGATGATTCCACTGAGTTGCTTGAATATTTGATTTCCTGTGGCATTTCCGCCAAGGGGCATGCTTTTAACGGCATGAATTTTGCCCCGCTAATAACTGCCGTGCATAAACCAAATCCGATAGCTGTCAGGCTTTTACTTGCTGCTGGCGCAGACCCGCTGGAACCCACGCACTACGGCGGAGCCTCTACACTCCAACAGTCGAGATTTAACTTTTCCGGAAATCCAGATGCAACCGATGATGAAAAGACATGCCTGAAATTGCTGGAGAAGGCGGTTAAAAATGATCCGCGAGTGGCCTGGCTCGCGCCAGCACTGGACGATTCAGAGTAAAAACTCAACCCATCAACACCATGAAAGAGAAACTGCTGACAAAGGAAATCGCCGAGCAATTCGTCGCTGGGAAAATCGACTCCCTCGATGAATTCACATCAATCGAAAATAATGCAGCACAAGCCCTTGGCTTCTTCAAGGGAGACCCTCTCAGTCTCAACGGCCTGACGAGCCTTTCGGCTGAAACTGCAAAAATCCTCGCTTCCTTCAAGAGACGAGGCGATCTCTACCTCGCCGGCCTGATTAATCTTACGGATGAGGTTGCAATGGCTCTTTCTCCTTTCAAGGGATATTGGCTTGATCTCGATGGACTGACAAGCATCACAGATGAGTCCGCAAAAGCACTGGCATCTGTAAAGGTGACCCATCTCTACCTAAACGGCCTGAGAAGCATCACGGCTGTGACTGCAAAAGCACTCGCTACAGTAAAGGCAGAATCTCTCTTCCTCAACGGCCTTACAAACCTTTCTGAAGAGGTTGCAAAAGCCCTAGCTTCCTTCAATGGGCTCGCTCTCAGCCTTAACGGGCAGACAAACCTCGCCGAGGGAACTGCAAAAGCACTTGCTACATTCACAGGCTCTCTTTACCTCAACGGCCTGACGAGCCTCACGGCTACGTCTGCAAAAGCATTGGCATCTTGCAATGCATGCTCGCTCATGCTCAACGGCCTTAATAACCTCTCTGACGAGGCCGCAAACGCGCTTGCTTCTTTCAGGGGAACAGGCAGCCTCCAACTCAACGGCCTGGCAAGCCTTTCAGATAAGGCTGCTAAAGCACTGGCTTCCGCAAAGTTTGACGAGCTCTGGCTAAACGGCCTGACAAGCCTTTCAGATAAGGCTGCTAAAGCTTTGGCTTCCCGTGAAGATTCTGTGTTTGTTCCAGATGGATTAAAAAACTACGAAGATGCGGTTAGCAGCAATCACGGGCGTCCGTGATTTTGACGTAGACCAAATAAACTTTATGCCGGCACCCGCTGACTGGCAGGTGGATGACGAAAAAAACGAAATGAACCAAAACTGATTTTCAATGATTTCATGACACCGCCCAATAAACTTATTGAGTTTATCCGCAATGCGATTATGCCTCAGTTGGGAATCTTTGGGTAGGTGTTATTAATTTTTTTCGATTATACACGATATGGCTGTCATTAAAATCCTCTGCACCGCTGACCTGCACCTCGGGCGCAGTTCGTCGATTGCTCAAGAGGTCGATCTCGATATCACGGCTATGGGTGCTTGGCGGCGTATCGTTGCACTCGCGATCGACCAGATGGCTGACGTGGTTGTGATCGCTGGAGACGTTTTCGACAGCTTTGCTTCGTCGCTTCAAGAGCGGAAGCACTTTCACGATGGGGTCGTGCGTCTGGCGGATGAAAAGATCCCTGTCGTTGCTGTGACTGGCAACCATGACCATGATGCCCTTCCTGCCTACGCAGCCGCGTTTTCCCACGAATCGTTTTTATTGTTGGGGTTGCGCGGTTGGGAGGAACGCGTGATCTCAACGAAGTCCGGGCCGGTGCGTTTTGTCGGTCAGAGCTTCACGAGCGTCTTCGAACGAGCGCCAGCCACATCTCCGGTTCTGGAGCCGATGCCTGGAGTGCCCACCGTCGCGATCCTTCATGGTGACTTGGTCCCCAACAGCGCCTATCGCCCGGTTTCCACATCTGTGCTGGACCGACCCGCCGACGCTTGGGTGCTGGGGCACATCCATGTTCCCCTCCAGATCGCTTCTGCCAAAGTGCCATCAATCTACCCCGGATCTCCCCAGGCTCTGGACTTTGGGGAAACGGGCTCGCACGGCATAAACTGGTTAGAGATCGAGGGCATGAAAGCCACTTTCGCCCCAACCATCCCCATTTCTACAGTGCGATATGAAATCCTCGACGTCGATGTGAGCGGAAAGCCGGGTTCCCCTAGCTTGGTGCTGGAGGATGCCGTGCGAACACGTGCAAGATCCCTCTCTCCCGCCACATCTGACAGAGGTTATTGCGCTTTGCGGGTGGATGCACTTGTTTCCGGTGAGGGAGTCAAGAAGGTCGAGGAGCCGATCAATGGGGATGGGTTTGAGTGGCAACTCATGAGCATAGCTGTCCCACCGTCCATAGACGACGTTTTTCGGGATGTGGCCGACGCCAGTGCTGTCGGTCAGACGGCGCGCATCATCGCCGGCCTCCTTGCAGACCTCGGGGATGCACGGTCCACCGGACGAGAGATATCGCCTGACTGGATCCGGCTGGCTCGACGCCTCGCCAAGCAAGCAGCTCCGGAGATGCAGATGCAATATCGATTGTATTTGGGCAAGGCGGCTGAGGACCACCGCATAGAGCATCTTCCTCCCGACTTGCCGGACGTTGAGGCAAACAAGAAAGCAAAACAACTTCTGCTCTTCGCCTCTCTCGACCTCTACCGCCAGCTTTGCGAGCAACTCAAGGGCGGTGCGGCATGAACCGCCTTGTTCTGAGCCAACTGCATGCCCGTTGTCTTCACGGCTTTCGGTCCGGGGACCGGTGCATCCTCGCGGGGCTCGGAGCAGGGCTCAATATCGTCTTTGCACCAAACCGATCTGGCAAGAGCACCCTAGCCCTTGCCTACCGACTGGTGATCGGAGACGATCTGCGCAAATACCGCAGCGCCGTCATCTCTGCGTCATGGAAAGACGGAGCAACCGACAAGGAGGCAAACGTTGCATTAGGGCTGAGTCACGACGCTCCAGTTCCTGCGGCGCTACCCATGAGGTATGTGTTGGACCTGCCGGAAATGGTCGGCGGCCTGTCCTCGAAAGACAAGGAGGCAACAGCGCAAGCAATTGCCGGCAATGTTAGGATTCCCGACGACCGTTCGGTTAACAAGGGTCTGCGTGCCGGTTTGGATTCACTTCGAGAGGCAAACCAAAAGCTACAAAAGATTGAGAACGAGGCCAGATCCTTGGAAGGCAAACGTGAGAGGGTCAAAGAACTTGATTGCTCCATCGCCCAAGCATCAACTGCTGGCAGCGATGCAAGATGGATGCATGTTGCACAGTTTCAGGAGCAACTCTCCCGGATCGACGCGGAGAACCCCGGAGTCGAACGTCAGTCCGAAAACGCCGACACCCGCCTCGATGAGCTTCTCCGAGACCTCGGTAAGGAGGAAGAGAATGTCGAGACAGCAAATAGCAACCTCGATTCCGTCGCGCCCAGTCCGGGCCAGCGAGTTCCGCGACTGCTCCGCGAATCCGATAGATTCTCCATCGCCCACTTGCTAACGAAGCATGAAGAGGAGCACGCTGCTCATGCCCACTTGACGATGGAATTCGACGGGATCAAAGGATCTCTCGAAATTGCCAACCAGCAGTTGGCGACGGGCGTTGAGCCAGACGAGGTCGTTCCGTCCGCCGCGAGGTTTGCGGACCAAGCAGATCGGGCGCGAACGGCGCAATGCGAACGACATGCATACTTGAAGGCTTCGGAGGCCGCCATTGGTCAGCAGGAGAAGGAGAGGGCGGATCAAGGCGACCCGAAATCTCCTCAACGTGCGCGCCAAGCGCTTCTCAACCTTCTGACCGCTACTGCGATGCGGACTGCTCCCAGTGTCAGCGTCATGGTTCTTCTCGGATTGGGGGCCACCGCAGCTCTTCTTGCTGCCTTTGCGGCGTTCATTAGTGCCGTAGCCGTTTTGATTCTGGGTGGGATATCCGCAATGCTTGTGGTGATCGGTCTGGTCTTTTTGCGGATCGCGCCAGTCAAAGCGCCTGCCAAGTCGGAAGCGGGAGGTCCCGACGAACCGGAAAGCCTCTTGGACGAGTGGACCGATCTGGTCCAGAAACATGAGCAGTCCAGCGCGTCTGAACGGGCTTGGAACTTTGTGCGAGCATGGTTCCAAGGCAAGACAGACGATTCACCCAGCACCGACGAAACTGACTTCGACGCGACCTGGAAAAACTGGCGGGTCGCTGCCGGGCTTGGAGAGGACGCAACTCCCTACCAACTGGCCATGCTCTTTGAACGTTGGCAAAATGTTCGGAAGTTGAGACTTGAGGCAGGATCACTTGAATCACAGGTCCACGGGCGACGCAAGACCGCTGCAGCCGTGGAGGCTGAACTTCGCACGATTTTGGAACGATACAACTGGGCATGCTGCCCTGGATCCAACCTTGCCGATGAAGTGAAGTCCTTCTGCAACTGGTTCGATCATTCGAAAGCCTTGGCAGAGGCAGAGGGAAGACGGGATACGTTTCAGCTGAGAATCAAGGAGCATCTTGACGGCAACGGAGTGCCCGAGGGCGAACTTTTGCCGCGATCCTCCATGCTTCGTGATCGGGCTTCCGTTGCTGCGGACAGACGCGATTTGTCAAATCGCCTCAAAGGCGAACTTCATGTCTTGGACTTATCATGTGTCGATGCGGACCGGATTCGGACTGCGACAGAGCGATGGCGCAAGGGCGGAACAATCGACCTGCCCACCGCCATTGAAAGAGCCAACGCAGCCTCCACCACACTCGTGGACTTGCGCAAGGATCTCAACGAGCTCAAAACCGAAATCAGGCTGTTCGAGGAAGGCAAGCAAGTGGAGGAAACTCGATCGAAATACGATCGTTCCATCGCGGATCTGATGAAGGACTGCGAGACAGCGCAGACCAACTCCGTTTGGAACACGTTGGTCAACTCAGTGCGCGAGCATGTGATCCTCGAGTCGGCGCCCGAGCTATTGGCCGTCGCAAACGCAAAGCTGGAAAGGGTCGATGCAGAGCTGGTTCTCCGCATCGCCCCACCCGAGTTGGACCCATCCAAAGAAGAGCTGGGGTTGCTTTTGATCGACGACCTGAAGAACAGGCGCAGCGGACAACGGTTCTCCGAGCTGGCCACCAGCACGAAGGTGAACGCCGTGCTTGCGATCCGGTTGGCATTGATTGAGAAGTCCGAGCAAGGCATCGCATACCCGATCTTTGCCGACGAACTGATGGCTGTGGCCGACGAGAACACTCGAAAAGGGATCGCCCGACTGCTCGTGGCGGAATCGGCGGAGCGCCAAGTGGTCGTCATGACGAATCAAGCCGAGGATGCCCAAGCGCTTCTCGACGAAGCAGGCGCAAACGCCACTACCCTCACAATCGGCGATTCTGCGCCCGTGCTTCCACGGGAGGTTTCCGTTTCGCCGTTGCCCGCTTATCGCGTTCCTCTTGGGCCGGTCGAGCCAGATCTTGAGCGGGATGTCGCCGCCCATGCTCCAGACTTTCTTCTTGTTGAAGAGTCGGACCTGTCAGTAGTAGGAGATTCGCCGACGATTGCCGTTGCCCTTGAGAAGCTCAACGACGAGCGGAAAGCCGCACTGGAGCCAATGTTAGCAGCACTGGAAGAGATCCACCGGGTGGTCGCTACGACAGCACGGAGGATCCAGAGCACCGACATCGAGAAGCAAGAATGGTTCACCAAAGCAAAAGCGTTTCAAGATGAAACCTTCAAAATACTCGAAGAGACTGCTGGTGATCCCGAGGATTTTTACCAAAGAGTCACGGCTCTCAAGGGATACCGAGACAACAATAAAAATGCGCTCAACCAGTTTCTCACAGAGAACGAGTTTCTAGGTGTTCCTAAACCACGGTTTGAGGATCTCGTGCGACGGGCGCGGGCTGTCCTCGGCGACATGCCCGACGCAACGCGCTCCGCACAGTGGTGTGCGATGCGCTACCTCTCGTTCTGCGAGACCCAAGAAGAAACGCTCCCGCAGCCGTAGTTGATGGCAATCAGAGGCGGGCGTTCATCTAAGCCTACTATTCATCATCCTCTTCGCGAGGCCAGCTATAGGCCAGGTCTTTGAAGGCTGTCAGATCGGCGAAGGGGATTCTAAACGTGACACAATCTAACTCCTCTTCTTCAATATCATGAATATCTTCCAACTCCTGAACCTGGGTCTGAATATCTTCGGAAACCTTCTTAACACAATACGGGAGGAGTTTTTCGAACCAAGCCTTTGCAGTTTCAATATCTTCCTCCTCCATGGCATAGGAGAACTCCGCCCAGCCAAATTCGACGACTTGTTTGGAAAGATCAACCGTAGTTCTTGTATCGCCCCAAGGGTCTTCATCGTCACAGCAGTCAAAAAAATCATCTTCAAACTCTTTAGGGTCTGTGAAGACCTTGCTGTAGGAACCCGGGCGCTTGGTATAGAGCGAATAGGCAATTGAGATTCCAACCGAGAGGGACGCAGATTGTTGACCCTCGCCGTGGTAATGAACTTTCTTACTGTCTTTTTTAACAATTATAAGACCGTTTTGTGACATGGTGTTGCACTAAAACCTCGGGGATGGAATGTCAATCCATTTTCGACTCATTCTTGACTTTGATGAGGAGTGCTGAATCTTTGCTCATCGTGTGGGGAAAGCGGCGGCGTCTTTATTCTTTGGGTCAGGTCTGGGTGCTTGCCGCCAGCGCCGCCCGAAGCCTTCGCCCGATGCGTGTGCGCAACTCCAGCGGGGCGATGACTCGAACGTGTTCGCCCCAGCTCAAAATCCAGGATTCAATTTCCGTGAGCGATGAGATCCGCATGGCCAGTTCAAGCCCTCCGCCCTTTTTCTCCTGAATCGTCTGGCTTGGATGCCAGATGCGTTCCCGGACCAGTTGTGAGCCAAAGCGGTCGAACTGGAGCCTTACCGGGTGGTCCCCTTCGGCATTGAATACCCCGAAGCTGTTTTTTAGAAAGCCTTCTATGGTGAAATCGACCGGCCGCACGAAACTGATGCATGTCGGTGTGGGCTTCCGCATGCGGGAGAGCAAAAATGTTCGGATGGCCCGGCGTTTGAGGCAATACCCGATCAGATACCACTGGTCGTGGATGCAGGCCAGGTGATACGGGCGCACCCGCCTATTTTCAAACCGTCGGGCATCGAGCTTTCTGTATTCGAAGGTCACCTCAATGCTCCGCCGGACGGCTTCCGCCACGACTTGAAATGTTTCGAGCCCGCCCTGGGTCATCTCGAACGTCCGGAACGATACCATGGCATCCAGATCGCTCCACGAGACAGACATCCGGCTGTTGAGGCTTGAGGACAGCTTCTCGTAGGCGCTTCGCAGCGGAGCTTCGAACGGAGTTCCTTTGTATTGAGCGAGGGCTTTCTGGGCGACGAAGACCGAGACGAGTTCCGCCTCTGTGAGTTCCATGAGGGGGAAGCTGGAAACCGGTTCCGTGAACGTGTAGCCGCCGAGGGATTGGTCGAAGGAAATCGGCAGCCGCAGCCGGTCCCGCATGAAATCAATGTCGCGCTGGATCGTCTTCACCGTCACCTCGACCTCGGCCGCAAGCTGGTGCCGGTTCCGGCTCTCCCCCGACTTGATGAGAGAAAATATCTGCTGCATGCGATCCAGCGGGGGCCGCGTGTGCAGCATGCGCTCCCGGGTGCAGGTAGCGACTGCCTTTTTTGAAGTATTGCGGCGGGAGTGAACGGCAACCATCAGATGATCGTATATCCGAATGCCGATGAGTTGTCGAGGAGTCGGGGTGCTGTCAACGCCCTCTCGACCCGTAGACGGGGTTCAGGTTTTTTTTAAAACTATTTTTGCCAGTCCCCACAAATGTCCCTGCTGGCCAAGTATCATGATTCTGCAATTCGTAATAATCATGAACACCAACGACCGGCAGATCACTGAACAGACTGAAGAAACCGCAACCCCTACGGACGTCATGCGACGGTGGTTGAACGACTGCGGGATTCGATACGATTATGACACTGATGACGACATCATTGTCTTCAAGACCGACATTCCGAGCACAGAATTGACGGTAATTTGCGGGGGTGTGCCCGGAGATCTTGCGTATCTCATCGTGCGGTTCCCTGTCCGTGTGCCCGAGCCAGCCCGGCAGGCCGTCGGCGAATTTCTTCATCGCCTGAACTATGCCTCCAAGCGAAAGTTCTGGGAGATGGATTTCAATGACGGAGAAGTCCGCATGAGGGGCTCAACCGACCTGTTTTCCAGCCCATTGGATGAAGGCCTTTTTGAATCCCTTCTCAGGCTTCTTCTGGAAATGGCAAGCAAGGCGTTTCTCTACCTCAACGCCGTCACAACCCAAAGCATGAAACCCGACTTCGCCGCCGACCAGGCACTCTGCGCTCTCTCCGAGAGAAAAGAGGAGTGAGACGTTCCCAACTACTATATCAACGGCACTTTAGGTTACAGTCTGCTTGCAGCAGGACTTGGCATCAGTCCTTGTCCAAGTTGTTGGCCAAGGCGGTTAGGATCGCATCTCCCACAGTCGGTCCACTGCCCAGCATGCGATGTTTCCCCTCATCGTCCAGCAGAGGAGCGAGGCAGTCATTGTCCATGGCGAGGACTTCCACGAAGAGACCGGTTGGTGAGCGCACATGCCAAATCGCGATATTCCCGAGTTTGAGGATGCGTTCCACGTCAAAACCGCGATTGTCTTTGGTGTTTGGCATAGCAGGGTCAGCGGGCGGAGGTCAGCCTCAGTTTCCCGTGAGGATGGAAAGGCCCGTCAATTCCAGCCGCAAGCAGCGTTCCCATGCCGGTTTCATAGCGAAATGCCGAGGCGAGGTCAAGTCTTCGGGGTGCGCCGGATGAAAGAGGATCGCGCTGTAGGCTACATTATCGCCATGTGTTATCCCTACTTTCGATCCGCAGTTGTTCTAAATCGACCCCCGAAATATCACGCAATGAGCGAAGATTTGCCAGCCGAGTCATGCATGGGACGCATCAGATTCCGCGTTTATCGCCCTGTGGTGCCCCTCTTGACTGGCACTGTGGGGAAGGATGTTGTCAGGCTTCCTCGCCTAGGATTTCCCGCACAAGCTGGCGGGCGTCATCCAACGCCGTGTTCACTCCCCCGCTGATCTTCCGCAACCGGAAAGCCCGGCGCGGGCCTTTGGTGCAGAACCCGGCCAGAGGATCCGCTTCCGCAGCTCGGGCGTGTGGTCGGTCGGGAACCGACCCGCTGGCAAACGACATTTTTCTTGCACAGCTGTGCCCGGACAGCAAAATCTCCCCGTGAAACGCCATGGACGAAGTCTGCACTTCGGTGCGGCATTTGTAGGTAAATTGCCGCGCGCGGCTCAATAATTCTGTTCGGCTAAAATATGTTTTATATTCATCCGCAAGAACAACCCTTGATAGCGGCCGCTATTCGGTTGGGCGATTGGTTTATAGCAAACCCCGACTTGAACGACGAAGATCGTAAAAAGGTTTTATGCGTCGTAGAAGCCATTAAACGGCTTCCAGATGTTACTCCTGGTGTTTCTGGTTCATTCAGTTTTCGCTTTGCCGATGACTCTGTTGAATCTTGGGATGGGTCTGGATCAACTCCGATCGGCACCGACGAGCATTGGGAGGTTTCATATTACGCTACCCCCAATTTACCTGACAATCCTGCCAAGGGACAAATTTGGTTTGAGATTTTCAATAACCGCTCGACTTATCCCCAGTGTCACAAGGATGATCTTTACGACATACAGTTCGAGCTCAATTTCTTTCGAACGTCTGTTGACACAATAGATAAAGACTACAGTAACTTTACTCCAAGTTCATTCAGTCTAGCCAGAATCTACGATTGGATAAACTGCGCAGACTGTGTTGAAGATTTTAAGAATCGCGAGAAACATTTTGAAATCGAAGTATCGTAGATCGGATAGACCGAACGGGAAAGGGATTGCTTCGAGCGAAGCCTCGAAAGCAATCCGCTGTTGAACAAGCCCGGAGAGGCCGTCGGGGCCACTCCGCTTAGTGGTTAGCTTTTCGGTGTCGTCGGCACGCGGATGGGATCATCGCGCGGGATCGGAGGCCTGTTTTCCGAGGATTTTGCGACCGCCAGGCCGGCGCATGCCGGCCAGCCATGGGATCGGCGGAAAAAGTTGGGCGGCGATGTGCTAATATTATGATTCTTGCGGTCGCCGGGCCGGGTCCATCCGCGAACCGCCGGTGGACATTCAACCACGAGGGCTCTGGCAGAGGCGGGAATGGGGTTTTGCGTTTGGTCATCGTGGTGGGCCTCTGCCAAAAGTCCCAATCATCCGCATGGGCTTCTGGCACTTCGGGCAACAAATGGCAACCGGCTCCTTTGGCGCGGTGGCCGGGGCGAGCGAGGGCAGCACGTCGAGAAGGGCGCGGATGCGGGCGAATTTGTTCTTCGCCGCCGGGCTCTGCCACCCGTAGGAGCGCACCCGCCGCAGCCGCTTGGGCAGGACGTGCTGGAGGAACCTGGCGATGAAGACGGGCACCGGCAAAATGGCGGTCCTCTGCTCGCGGGTTTTCGAGTCTTTGTAGCGGAACGCGACATGGCCGTTGCGTTCTTCGAGGTGGCGCTCCGAGCTCATGGCCGTGCGGTAGATGTAGCGCGAGAGGTATTTGAGTGCGTGCTCCCCGCGCCCGACCGGTTCGCTGTGCACGACCCACGCCTTGCGCCAGAGGCAACGTTGGATCTCGTGGAAGAGCGCGGGGGCGCGTTCGCGCAGAGCGCGCTCGAAGCGGGCGCGCATCCGCACACTGAGCACCTTCACGCAAAGCAGGTAATCCGGATCCTTCGGCGTGACCAGGATCCCATCCTTCCGCAACGCCACGCCGGGAACGATGTAGTGGATGTGCGGGTGATACACGAGCTGGCGGCTCCAGGTGTGGAGTGCGCCCAGGAGCCCGGGTTCGCCGCGCAGCTTGGTGGCTGCAACATCCTGCATCGTGGCCGCGCTTTCGCGGAACAGGATGTCGAGCATCAGTCGCTGGTTGGAGCGGATGACCGGGCGCAGTTGCTCGGGCACGGTGAACGTGACCAAGTGATACGTCACCGGCAGGAGCCGGGCGGTCTGGCGCTCCAGCCACTCCTGCGCTTCGCGGTGCCCGCACTGTGGGCAGGCCCGGTGACCGCAGCCGTGATAGGCGAAGTGCCGGTGCCCGCATTCGCAGTCGTAGAGGCTTCCGCCGCGCTCCGGCGTATGGCACGAAAGGATCGCGCCCACCGCCGCGTGGTGCGAGGGCAGGATGTTCTTGGCGCCGTGCCTGGCCACGTAGGCAGGCCAGTGACGACGGAGGATGTCCGCCAGTGTCGTGGACACCGGGGCTTAAGGCTTGATGCGCAGGCCGGCGTGGAGGGTTTCGAGCGCCTCTCGCGTCCGATCCTCGCTCACGCTCGTGAGGTGGGTGTAAACGACCGTCGTTTTGATCGAGCTATGGCCGAGGTATTTGCTGATGAGCGGGAGCGCGATCCCCGCTTCCAGCAAATGCGTGGCAAAGCTGTGGCGCAGCGTGTGGACGGTCGCCCGCTTGCCGATCCCGCTCTCGGCCACGCAGCGCTGGAAGGCGATCTGCACGCCCGGCTCGCTGACGTGGTGGCCGCTTTTACGCGCCGCCTCCTGCGCCGTGATCTTGAGGCCCTTCCACCCGCGCCCCAAGCCGGGGAACAACCACTTCCGGTTGCCGTGCAGACACCAGAACGCGCGGAGCTGGGCCACCATCCCCTCCGACACCGGCACGTAGCGGTCTTTCCCGCCCTTGGCGTGGCGGATGTGGATGCGCAGCACCTTGGCGTCGATGTCCGCCGGCGCGATCCGGATCGCCTCCCCGAGCCGCAGCCCGCAGTGGTAGATCAGCGTGAAGAGCACCCGGAAGCGCATCAGCCGCGCCGCCCCGATCACCGCCGCCACCTCCTCGCGCGAGAGCACCCACGGCAGGCTTTCGTGCCCCCGCACCCGCACCGTCCTCCACAGCGCCCAGTCGTGCCCGAGGTGGTCGCGGAAGAACGTCCGCAGCGCCACGATCGTCTGCGACATCGACGACGGCGCATACTTGCGCTCGCCCCGCAGCAGGAGCAGGAAGTCCGCCGCCTGCCGCTCCGTGAGCCCCGCCGGGTCGCACCCGTAGTGCCTCGCCGCGCCCACCACGTGCGCGAAGTAGCTCTCCTTCGTGCGCGGCCGCAGGTTTTTGAGTTCGACGAAGCGCCCGAACTCGGTTACGGAGACGTATTCAGGATATTTTTTTCATAGCCTGCCACACTACCACTCCGCCCATGAAACAGGACCCCACAAAAAACCTTAGCATCACAACCCGCCGCGCAGCGGCTTAGTTCAACGGGCCGATGCATCTAACTCCCATACGGCATTTTTGGCACGTCGCCTGCGGAGCAGGCTTTGGTGCCAGCCAGCGATACCTGACGGCGGACGTTCGCTAGAAAGAAAGTCACGAAACCACCACCCATCCCGACCTAAATATGAACTCACGCATCCACCCGCTGATCGCATTCGCCATCGCAGTGGCCGCAAGTCTGCCAGTCATCAGCTCTGCAGAAGGGCCATTCGGCGAACTTATTCGGCCACTTGAGGGCTTTAAATCCCAACAACAAGATGTCCGCAAGAAAGCTGTTGAAGATCTTAAGGCGGCACTTCAGCAACCAGAGGTCGCCAGAGTATTTCAAGACACCATGAAACTGAAGCCGAAGTCAGATAAAGACGTGCAATTGCGGAATATTGCTCTCATGGTGAATGAAGCGGTGGCAGAAGATCCGCAAACTAAATGGCGAAAAATCCTGCGCGATGAGAAAATCGTTACTGTGCAAGCGATCAAGGATTCTGCGACCCTAATTTGGGCTATGGTTCAGTTCGGACAGCTGAAGGGTTCCCTTTTCGATGATTTCAACACCCCCATTTCGAGGAAAATTGATCTCCGTATTGGGGACATTATCGAAATGTATGGAGAGCCCGACGCCGTGATTCCGGGCGGCGACACAGACTGGCACATGTATGGTCCTGTCGGCGTGGGAACTAAAAAGGGCTCGGATGAAGTCGAGGGAAGGCTTCGGATTCCCGGATTTCTATGGCTCGCGTTGGAGAAATCGTTTAACGGGAAATATCCAGATGTAATGCCTAACCCAGGCGTTCCTGATATCGCGATCCAACTCAAGGAATAGAACCCTGCTTTCAACCTAATCAGCATTGTCCAGCGTTTGAGCGAGCCATCATGAAAAATGTTTCTTCGAACAACGGTCGGCTGGCAAGGCTTCGCCCGCCCGCGACCTCACGTTCGCCTGAGAATATGAAGACCCTACTTCTACCGCTCATCCTAGCCGCTGCGATTGGCTGTGTTCGTTGCTTCAATCACTAAAATATGGAAGGATTCTGTAGATGCTAACGCTGCAAGAACTCAAATCATTGGACTGGGCATCACTCCCCCAGAATGGGCCAGAGTGGCTTCCTCCGATTCTGGAGTCGAAAGAAGGTTGGGAGGCAATCGCGGGCAGGTCGCTGACCCCGCAGGAAGTGTTCGATCTGGAGTTCGACAAGGACGCAAAGGCGGAGATACTGGCGCAGGAATAGGAAACTACTCCATCGGACGCGCAGGAGAAAACCGAGTCGGCCAAGCACTCGACGCGCACTTGAAGCGCAGTCCCGCCGCGAGGATCGCCGTGTAGCCTACTCGTCCTGACAAATATCATCTTCGCACCATTGCTTCATTTTCGATTCTTTCGACATCTTCCGCAAGATACC
>Ga0247840_10004072_pt1 | contig 23657 bp, 51 predicted proteins | sample LaCruzMarch2015__FD_192404 | JGI IMG/M metagenome (GOLD analysis project Ga0247840, IMG submission 192404) | Freshwater microbial communities from meromictic Lake La Cruz, Castile-La Mancha, Spain - LaCruzMarch2015_17m | ecosystem: Environmental > Aquatic > Freshwater > Lake | place: Spain... | reverse complement strand
CTCGTCACCAGTCAGATCCCGTCGCATACACACACCTACGGCCCCAAGACAGGTCGTTACGGCGCCAACGATCAGAGCTACCCAACGAACGAGTTCCAGCCCTCGGCGGGCGATAGCGACAGGGGAAGTCAGACCATGACCTCTGATGCCACTGGTGGCGGCTTGGCCCACAACAACGTGCAGCCGACCATCGTGCTCAACTACATCATCAAGGCATAAACCATGGAACTGTCTGTCATTTTTCCGGACAAGTACATTGTGGTGGACGGTGTCCCGATGCTTGCCGCCACCCTAACCTCTCCGGATCCTAATTACCGGGTAATACAGTGGTTGGGCACCAAGGGTTGGATCGAGCTTTACGAGGGCGAGCGTATTTGGCTCGACAGCGATGCCACGCTCACCGGCTACTTTGATTTGCACGCCACGCTGAAGGCTGCGAGAGACGCAGAAATTGCCGCGATCCTCGCCACGCCTGACACGCCCGCGTCTTAAATCTCCTCGATCTGGACGACGGTGCGGGCAGCGCTCTCACCGTCATACATTTTCAGCACCCGGCCATCCACGACAAGCGCGTCGTCCACGTAGACGATGCCGTTGAGGCTATCCCCCACCAGCTTCGCGACGTTGTCCCAGTCGGGCCTGCTGGCCCTGTAATGGGTCTCTGCGCGCTTCTTCTGGCTCATCGTCTTGGGATAGGGCCAGTAGGCGTGGATTACCATGCGGACCGGCCTATCGAAGGGAGCCGTGCCGCTCATTGCATCATAGGCGATGGTCTGGATGACCGACATGGCCTGCCGCTGTTTACCCGGAGTGAAATGGATCTTCCCATGGGTGCGGGTGCGGGCCCATGCCGTCGGGATTCCGGGAATGGTGAAAATGATGCTGCGCGTCATGCCGGTACTTCTGCCTTTTCGTATTCAACAACCTGAACGACCGTGAACCCATTTTCCTCTCCCACCTTGATGATGGCAGGCTTCTTCAGTTCGTCGAAGCGGTCCAGCGCATGCTGGCTGTTTTCGGGGATGTGAATGCCGCCGCCTGCCCGCAGCCAGAAGCGCTCGGCGCTGGTGCGAGGGAACGAGCCCATAGGATGAGAGAAGCAGATCCACTGGCTGACCTTCCGCCGGTTATTGCCCAATGTGTATGTCAGCTTCAGTGTTGGCGGCTTCCCGATCTTGAAGTGAATGGACGGCGTTACGTATCGCACTACATCCCACCCGGTGGCGATCATGGCCGGGGTGAGCATCTTTCGCGCCTTGCTATTTGACAGGATGTCCACATTCATGGGCCGGTCGTCGTGTTTCGGCTCCATGTCGCGCTCCCATGCGTGCCCACAATGCGGACACTCCATCAGGCTGATGTGGACGTATGCCTGACACGCCGGGCATTCTTTGACGGGGGGCTCCCCGGGCTCCGTTGCTTTCTTCTTGTCCTTGGTCTCCACCATGTCGACCGGGCCATGCCGCATGACGTTCCCCGCAAAATCGAGGATCAGGCAGTCCCTCTTGCCCGGCGCCTTGCGAAACCCGCGCCCAACTTGCTGGATGTAGAGGCCCGGGCTCTCCGTAGGCCTCAGTAGGGCGATCAGATCAACGTGTGGGACGTTGAAGCCGATGGACAGCACATTGACCGAGGTCAGGGCTTTGATGGCACCAGCGCGAAAATTGGCGATCAGGCGCTCGCGCTCCTTCTTCGGGGTATTGCCGTCTATCTCCTCGGCGGAGATGCCAAGGTCACGCAGGGCGTCCCGCACGGCAATGGCGTGATCGACCCCGGAGCAAAAGCAAAGCCACGCTCGCCGGTTGGCGCCACGCGCCACAATCTCAGCAGCGGCGCGCTTCACCAGATCGTCAGCCATGGCTGCGCGCTCTAGCTCGCCAGCGATAAACTCGCCACCGCGCCTGTGAACGCCCTTGGTGTTGATCTCCGCCTCGGTGGCCTTCGACACCAGAGGCGACAGATACCCCTGTTCGATCAGATCTGCGACGTCGGCCTCATAGACGATTTTCTCAAACATGGCGTCATCGCCAGTGTCGAGGCGACCGCTATCGAGGCGGTGCGGGGTAGCTGTCAGCCCAAGCAGGCGCATGTCGGGGTAGACATTCCGCAGATCGGCAAAAAATTTGCCGTACATGCTTGATGCCTTCCTCGAAATGAGGTGCGCCTCGTCTATGAGCGTTAAATCGAATTTCCCCAGCTTCTCGACCTTGTCGTAAACCGACTGGATGCCGCAAAAAATGATCGGGTTCGTGGTGTCCCGCCGACCGACGCTGGCCGAGAAAATGCCTGCCGGCGCCTCCGGCCAGATGTTCAGCAGTTCGGCGTGGTTCTGCTCGATCAGTTCCTTGCTGTGCGTGATCACGCATACCCGCATCAGCGGATAGTCGTGCAGGAGTTCCTGCAGGAATTGGGCGATGATCAGGGACTTGCCACCGCCGGTCGGGATGACGATCAGGCCATCGCCGCCGCCATCAAACCAGTGGGCGTACGTGCTATTGATACTTTCTCTCTGGTAGGGGCGCAGGGTCAGCATTTAGTTCTCTCCAGTCAGTCATGCGGGCCATCAATGAAGGTGCCGCCGCTTGTTAGCTCGTAGGTAATCTTGAATTCGTTGGTCGCAGATTTCAGTTTGCCGGGGATGAGGCTCGGGATGTACCGGTGGGCAACGCAGCCCTCTGCCTGAAACTCCCGGCTGGGTTTTTCGTCAAACTTGGCGCAATGAAACTCCCCTTCAGCGATGGGGGTCGAATGCAGACAGGTTCGACAATTGCGCTTGGCAAACTGGCCTTTGTGGCAGACCGAGAAAGCGTTGCACATCTTGCAGACGTAAGCCGCCTTGCTGGTCGGATCCTCGAACAGCCGCGCCGGGGGGTTCTGAGCCTGAACGACGCGCTGTCCACGACGCTCGAGCGCCTGCCCCATCGCCGGGTCGTAGTCGATGATCTCCCCGTAAAGCTCGTCACTGTTCTTGCTGTGGGCGAGGTAGAAGCCTTTATGGATGCCCGAGAAGTGCATGTAGAGCATCAGCTGCCGCAGGTGCCCCGGTTTGGATGCCTTCACGCCGCCGGTTACCAGCGATTTGAAACTGGTTTCGTTGTGCGTCTTGAACTCCAGTACGGCCCTGCCGACGCCGGGGATATCTACAGCGACACCGTCCATGTGCCCCCGCATGTGCCCCGTGCTATCGCGCAGGGCCCACTGTTCGCCGGTCGCCGGATCCAGCTCCTCAATCTCGATCCCAATGCGCTTGAGATCCTCGATCATGCGGGCTTCCTCGCGGTGCCCGGTCTGGAACAGGCGCAGCAACCGCCCCGAGAATTTCTCTTTATCGACGGCCCACCGGAACCCGTACCACAGCGCCCGGTCGCAATCGGTGGCAAACCCGGACATGCCGAGGTACCCCCGAGGCGGCTCATTATTGGCCTTGGCGTAGTCATCGTAGATCAGGTCGACCATGGTCTGGGCGGCGGTACGGGTGATGGATGCCATCAATCAAACTCTACGGGGACGGGCTTCGTGGATACGCGAGTAGAGGAGGAGACGATGAAGAAGCTATCGTCCAAGGCATCGCCAAGAACCTCCTTCACTTTCTTGGTGTCGAGGCGCCTGCTTTCGCTGGTGGACGCGCTGACGATCCAATTGTAGCCACGGGTAATCGACAGACCGCGCCGCTTGAACTCGTCCTTGTGCCGGTCAAGCTCCGCCTCATCAGCCTTAAGCTTGAAATTCATCTGCCCAATTAGGTCGGCCAGATCTGGGTCCGATATGTTTTCAAAGCTCATTTTTCGTACTTCTTCTTGATGATGCGAAGCTGGTTGTCCCGGCGCAGGATGACGTGCAGGGCCTCGAGACAGACCTCTCGTACGGTCGGCCCATCCACCTCATGCAGCCAGTCCCAGTCGCGGATGATGTCCTCAAGCTTCTCGGTGATGTCGGGCTTTTTCTCACTCATCAGAATTGCCCTCATCGGAAAAAGGCATTTTATCGACGACAACCTCCCAAACTGCGTCCATCAATTCCAAAGCGTCATGCACCAGATCAACATTGCCTTCACCCAACGCCGGACCCCACGCTTGCCCGATTTTCATCTGAGCTTGGGCTTCGCTGTTTCTGGAGTTGGTTGGGTCTGCCAGCATGCCCTGCAAGATATGGGCAAAATACATGTTCCAAGTGTCGCGCTGCGACATGCTCATATTTATCTCCTATTGATGGAGACAGGGGCCGTAGCCCCCGCCTGTTTGTTAACGGCGAGCGAAGGGGTTGCCAGCCTGCGGCGTAGCAGGGCGACCAGCGGCGGCAACAGGGGAGGTCGGACGGGCCTGTGCAGTAGACGGCGGCTGAACGCGCACCGGGGGCACAACGCTATTCTCGTACGGCCTGTAGCTCGCGATGCTGTTGCGCGGGGGATAGGGCAGGCCCGTCTCCGGGTTGATTTTCACCTCGCGCTGCCCGAAGGCGTTCTTCACGGTGTCCTGACGGAGCACGACATTGCCAGTGAACGGCATGCGAAGCAGAGCGTCGCTGTCTTCGTAGACGGCATCGGAATTGAGCCCGGTGGCGTCGATCAGGGCGCGAAGCTGGGACATGCCAATCTGGCGGGCCTGCTCGTTCTCGTGCTGAACGTTATAGGTCATGAACAGCTTGCGGCCCGCGTGCTCGCTCCCATCGAGAATGTTGAAGGTCACGTCGAGGCGGGTTCCGGTGTTGTTGCGGTTGACAACCAGTTCAGTGCTTTCAACTTCCATAGGGTACTCACCCTCGGGGAGCGGATCACGAGAGACTTGGGCTTCAACGGAATTGGGGTCGAAGCCAGCTTCGTAGAGATCATAAAGACGTGCCATTTTATTTTCCTTTTAGGAGTTTGCTTCGTTGGTGTGGAGGTACTTGGAAATCTCAGCCCACGCCTTGCCCTTGGGCAACATGAAGGCATCCGGCATCTTGAGAAACCGGTGTTTCGCAACAAAAGCCGGGCGGCCATCGGCAAACAGCCAGCGGGTGCCACCACCTTCGGCGTGAATGGCTTTCTTGCCAAACCCGCTTTCGGCCTCTTTGATCACCACCTTGGTGTTGATGAAAAACACGCCGTCAGCGGCCTGTGTCGTCAAACCCTCAGCCCGCTTGTGCAGCTTCAGGTCATACCGCTTGTAGGGCTGAGAGCCGGGTTCCTCGTGGTTACTGGCAAGCGCGAGAGCAAGCCAGATGATCGTCATCCGCCGCTCACGACGCAAGAAGTCACAGATCTCGATCAGCTGCTGCCAGTGTGCATCGGCAATGATGTAGCCCTTGCCGTACCCCGGCGTCTCGATGCTGGCCCACTGATTGGCCACGCAAACGTCGCGCCAGATCATCGGCTCGAGGGCGTCGAGGCTGTCTAGAACCAGCGTCTTAAACTGGTTCTTGTCGCTGTTCAGGGCCTCCAGCGCCTGCAGCAACTGATCCCACGACGTGATTTCACCAAAACCTGTGGTTTCAATGCCTACCGGGGGGCGCTCAGGCGCGATCTGAATGTAGACCGGGTCCGGTGCCTCCAGCGCCAGAGAGGTCTTACCCATGCCCGCAGTGCCATAGACCAGCAGCATGGGTTCCAGCGTATTGCTGGACCTTTTGAGGCTCTCCAATGAGATTGCCATTACTCGTTCTCCAGATCTTTTTGGATGTCATAGACGGCATCGGTCAGCGCATCGCACAGGTGAGCAATGAGCGCGGCGCGACCAAATTTTGCATGCGTGACGATGTGTGGGAATTTGTTGCGAAAGGACCGTTCGATCAGGTCCGCAAACTCTGGCAGAGCGGCAGTCGCCCAATTGTCGATGTCTTCGCTCTGGGTACGCTCGCCGTATCCAAGGTACGCGTCGAAAGCGTAGCTGGGGACAGTGTCAGGCAAATTGTGCATTTCAGAAGCTCGTTCGTTGGTTCGTTGGGTAAGTAAGTTGTGCCCGCATCTCGGGCTGACCACATCGGTTTAGGGGGCCATTCAGAACCCGTCAACATTATTTTTTCAGAAAATGTAAAAAAGAAGGTGGACGTCGGGCTAGGCTCCGAGCCATGATGGGAGGGCACTTTTTTTACATGAGGAGATCATGAACGAACTTTACAAATGGTTTCAGGTTGAGCGCGGTAGGCGCTCCATGCTTGCCGCCCTGCTGGGTCTGAGCCCCAGCACCATCTCTCACTGGCAGAAACGTGGCGTGGTGCCTTTTTGGCGCGCGGTTGCGATATCCGAAATTACTGGAATCCCTCGCTGGCAACTTAGGCCGGACATTTACGAGGATCCGGGTCATGACGCGTGACAGGTGGCAGACAGAGTGGCGGCCAGAGCAGGTCGATGAACTAAAAAAGCTGTGGCACGAGGGCAAAAGCGCCACGGTCGTAGCTCAGGAGATGAGTAGAATGTTTGGGCTGAAAATTACCCGAAATGCCATTATTGGCAAAATTCACCGGCTGGTCCACGCTGGCGTCATGCTCGCCCGTGGGAGTAGTCGGCCACAGGAGGCCAAGGATCGTACGAGCCGCCCCCGTCGTCCCGAGGTGCAGGATCAGGTCGCCGCCACTGCTCCGGTGGCGAGGCAGACGGCCCCGGTAAAGGTCGCTCCGACAGTGCCCATCAAGGGAAACGTCATTGCCTTTCAGATGAAAGAGAAAAAGACCGGGCCGGGTCTGCTGGAAGACGTGAGCGGGTGCCTCTATTCCGTTGGTGTAAACGCGAAAAACCTGCACGTGTTTTGCAACGATGAAAAGCAGGACGGCTCGTCCTACTGCCCAGATCACCACGCAATGTGCTACCTCCCGACGGCTCCGGTTAAAATTCGGAAAGCAAAGAAATGGCGGGCGCTCTAGTCGGGCGCCGGTCGAAAGACCCCACGATCTGCGGCGTGTGCGCTCGAGAGGCGATCACGCTATGCATTTCTGGCCGCTCAAAAAAACTGCAGCCCATGTGGATGTGTGGGCTTTGCTCAATCAAACTAGCAATGAAGGTGGCCCACAATATGAGCCCGATCCGTCTGGAAGAGAATGAAGCTAAGGCCCTCGACGAAGCAATTCGCGAGCACATGCAGGACATTGTGGCTGCGGTCATGGCTACGCTGTGGGAAAACGACATCAGGGATCTCGACGCCATTACGGCGGAGCGTTTCGCGCCCATGGTAGAGAAGATTTACGAAGGCGGCGACTTCAAGAACGCATTGGTTAACACGCTGATCAGCTACAGCAACAAAATGCGTCTCAACCTGACGGTCGAAAAGCCCGATGACGTTCCTTTTTGATTATGCGCTCTGGAGAGATCGTCATGTTAGCAGCGACAGAGCCTCGCTCGCCTTTCGACGCAGCTTGGCAGCAGCTGGCAGCTAACGGCTACTCAGTTCTGCCAGTCGCACCAAACAGCAAGGCTCCGTCCGAGTACCGGGCGGGGCATTGGTATCCCATGAAAAAGTGGGAACAGTTTCGCAACGATCCGGCGAAGCCATTCGTCGCCAAAATGTGGGCAGCTTGGCCGGACTGCAACATTGGCATTCTCACCGGCACCAAGGCCACGGCCACGCACATGGTGGCAGCGGTGGATTACGATACCGATGACCCTGACGTCCTAGCGGACCTTGAGAGCGCCCTACCAGCCTCGCCCGTCAAGAAGAAGGGCCGTCGCGGCTACACTGCCTTCTACCTTGTGCCGCTTCGCACCAAGGGTTTCCGCACGGCCATTGTCGAGCTTCTGACAGACACTCGACAGACAGTGATCCCGCCCAGCGTCCACCCCGACACTGGCCAGCCATACACGTGGATGGGTCCGAGCACCCTGCTCACCACCCCCGCACACAGTTTGCCGGTTCTCACTGATGACGACATCGAGCGCTTCATCGAGCAGGTCGAGGTGCTGACCAAAAAGCCGGTATCTTCTCCCCCTCATCAGGCGCAGCTGATCCAGCTTCCCGACGACGAGCAGAAATTCTGGCGTGTGCTCAACAACACGGCTTACGCCAATCTTGATCGCTGGGTGCCGGATCTGAACCTGCACACGTGCTCGCGCACGTCGACCGGCAGCTACAAGGCTGTGGCGCATTGGCGGGCATCGAGCACGGGTCGGTCATTGTCGGAGAGAAGCGCCAACCTCTCGATCATGCCGGGGCAGGGCGCTCGAGATTTTGGGACCGGCGACAGCTACACGGCCATCGATCTGACCATGAAGGCCCTCGATCTGCCGCTCGATGACGCCGTGAAATTTTTGACTTCGCGGCTTGGCATGGGGGTTGAGAGGTTTGACGTGCCCGCCCTGCAGTTCGAGCAGTCAGCCTATCCGGAAATTCCGGTGAGTTCCGAGGAGGTCGCATTCGACCCCGTAACCGGCGAGGTGCTCGAGGAGGCTGTGAGCGCGGCCCCCATCGCTCTAGATCTGAATTCGTTCGACGAGATCCCTGCCCACCTGCTCCACCCAAGCGGGCTGCTGGGCGAGATCATGGACTGGATCGTTGGCGGCTCACGTCGCCCCTCTCGTGCGCTGGCACTTGGCCCGGCTATCGGCGTGGTGGGTACGCTCGTGGGCAATGGCGTGGTCGGTCCGACTGATAGCGCGACCCACACCTACATCATCGGGCTGGCTCCGTCGGGGGCGGGCAAGGACTACCCGCTGCAGTGCATCAAGAGGCTGATGGGCGCGGCAAATCTGAAGCACTTGCTTGGTCCGTCCGAATTCATCAGCATGCCGTCCGTGGTCAATTTTCTCCAGCGTCAGCCGCTGTCGATCTGCGCGATGGACGAAATCGGGGCGTGGCTCAAGCGCCTGAGCAACAAGAATGCTTCGGGCTATGAGGCATCGATCAGCAAGATCCTCCGCACCATCTGGGGCATCAGCTTTGAGAGCTACCTCACTCCGGAGTGGGCTCAGCGGGCCAGCACGGAGGTTCAGAACCCAGCGCTCAGCCTATATGGGGTGAGCACCATCGAGGAATTTTATGAGGGGCTGGAAGGCGGAGACATCCGCAACGGCTTCCTGAACCGCTTTCTCATTTTTTCGACGAGCAAAACAGCGGACGATCAAGACCCACAGCACGGGAGAGACGTTCCCGATGATCTGGCTTTGAAGCTGGCAACGCTCAGGAACATGGCCATGCAGCTGAGCCCGTCTGATTTGACGTCGCCTATCGGGGCGCCTCGATCAGCCAAAAAACTGGTCTGGAACGGGGGGAGGGGGGCTTGGAACGACCTATCAGCAGAGGTCAAGAAGATCCGTGAGGATAACAGCCGAGACCCCTTCTACGCCCGTACCGGTGAGATGGCGGTGCGTCTGGCGACCATCTGCGCGATGGGGTGCGGTCGGCTTGAGGTCCACAAGGAGGACATGCAGTGGGGGCGCGAATTAGCCATGTGGTCGGCACGGAATATGGAAAACGCCGCCGCTGGATACATGGCCGAAAACGAGAACCAAAAAACGTATAACCGGGTCATCCGGATGATCGAGACGGCGCCAAACAAGAGCCTGCACCGCCGGATACTGCTGCAGAAATTGCGCGGTGCGGTGAAAGCTCGGGATCTGGAAGAGCTTCTAAAGAGCGCCATCGACAGCGGCGTGATCGAGGAAACCAAGAAAATCCCCGCTCAGGGCGGGAAGCCGTCCGTAGTGTACCGGGTGATGTAAAATAATTTGACACGGATGACGGGTCGCTCTATAAGGGGGTCATGGCGGTGCCGCTGTGGCCCCCTTAACGTCTGGAGATACACCATGGCAAATTATTCCATCAACGTCTGGAACTACATCGACCGCGTCTGGGTGCGTGCGCCGCTCCCCCTCGATTGGTCTTTTGGCAAGTGCATTATCTACTGCGAGCACAAGCGCATTGAGGGAATTGAGTGCTACGTCGATGGCGATCTGGTCGGCGAGCTTGCGGCTAAGACCGGGGCCTCCCGAGCAGCCGCCGAAATCGAGTTCGAACGTCCGGAGTGGGCCGCGTAAGCGGCCCTCGCCTTTTGGAAAGGGATAAACATGTTTGGGTTCAAGAAGAAAAACAACGTCGTGGCCTACAAGGGATACGTGATCCGAGAGGGGTATTTTCCTTCTACCGATAGGGTTTGGTTCTGGCAGCATGACGACGCTGAGGCTGAACACGACCAGCGCCGGGGGTGGTCCTACAGCCTGATCGACGCCAAGGCCGATATCGATGACCAGATCGCAGAGGGTGTAAAATAATTAGACCGAGGCATTGACCTGTAAAATAATTTAACATACAACGGGTGCATCGAAGCAGGGAGAACGCAAATGACCAACAAGCATTACCTCAACATCGAATGCACAATCGCTGGCGAGCAGTACAAGGTTTACGGGTACGTATTGAACGGCCGCGTAGGGTTCATGTACTCCGTCCACCGCACCAACACAGGGTGGGCGCACTTGAACACTCGCGTTCACCATCACAAAATTTCAAAAATTCGCGCCAAACTCGCTGCTGAGATCAACGCATACATCGATGGGGCGGTGGCATAAGCCGCCCCACTCCACTCAACCACAGGAGAACCTACCATGACCAAGACCTTTAACATCCGCATCGAAGCCGACCGCGCAGCCCTTGAAGCCTCTGGCTACTTTTGGGCGCTGACTGAGCGGCACGGCTGGGACATCTACCTCGTTGTCAGCAAGCACCGCACGTACGAAGCCGCAGAGAAGGCAGCCAAGGGCCGAGAGTTCAGGATCCGCGACGTGCGAGACACCACGTCAAGCCGGTCGGCCTGACACCTATCGCTCACCTACAACCACCTACCACTAGGGAGAACTACCATGTCCAAGCTGAAGACCATCGCCATCCCCTGCAAGGGCGAAACTCGCGAGATGACCGGCACCGTTGCGATCCTGCCCATCGGTGACCGCAAGGTCCGTTTTTTGATCGAGCGCAAAGAGGACGGCTCGCTGGGATCGCTGACGCACTACGCCTCTGGTTTCGCTTTTACGCGCAGCCTGAACCACTACGCTGTGTCGTTCCTTGTTCAGCACGGCACCTATGCCCGCCGACCCTCTCCGCGCGAGCTTGCCGAGGCAGCGATTGCCGACGCTGTGTACTCTATCGGCATCGACAAGGTGCTGGCGACAATCGACGCCGCGCCCGTCATCAACCGCTAACCCGCAGGAGATCCCCCATGCACATCACCACGACATGGCACAATTCCAACCCCGACACCGTATGGAACCGCCTCGCCGCGAAGCTTGGTCGGCCCCCCACGGACGCTGAGGTCACCGCCGAGGTGCGGCGCATCCTAGCCGAAGGGCGCGCACAGGTGGGCCGCAAGTGATCACTACGCACAAGATCCTAAAGGCCATCGGGTGCCCGATCCTTAACCTCTATAAGGGCAAGGGCTACTGGTATTTCATTTATGACGACCTCGACCTGAACGTACACGCGAGCAGCTCGATCTATGTCATGAACTTGAACGACGCGAGCCTCGAACTCTGGATCGAAGAGGGAAAGGCGCTTATCGAATACGCATCTCGTGTAAAATGACTTTACATCATGGAAGCGATCCTATAGGGTCTCTTCATCGGCGGAACGGTTCCGCCCAACCTCTGGAGACCAACTATGAACATCGCAACTGCCGGTTACATCATCCACGGCAACACCCCCAAACCCAAGCGCAACGACTTCAAGATCAATCTTCGCGCTGAGGAGCGTGCGAGCCACTGGCTGGCTGAAGGCAATGCAGCCGCCGAGCTGGGCAAGCACGAGAAGGCCGAAAAGCTTTACGCCAAGTCTCAGTACTGGCTGGACCGCGCAAACAACTCTCGCGGATGGGGGGAGTGACCACCATGACAACCCCCACCGACCTAGACGGCAAGCCGTACAAGCCCACATTGGACTACGGCTGGATGACCGACGCCCACCGCGCCACCTGCGCGCTGCACATGGCGTGCGACCCAGCCCAGATTGAGTATCGGCTAGACGCCCGCGCGGCGATGGATGCAATCATCATTGAGCGGTGCGAGTACGAAGACCCGTATGGCTACAACCGGTCGAGGTACTGAGCCATGACCCTCAAGACCAACTTCATCAACTGGACAATTGAGCGCGACGGCACCGAGATTGACCTGTCTGTCGCATACCGGATCATCCCGTTTATGCCAGCCAAGACCGACGGCCCGCCAGAGGACTGCTACCCAGCCGAGCCTGCAATTATCAGTGATGTGCACGCGACCGCTGATGGCGTCACTGTCGAACTGACCAACGATGAACTGGAGCAGTTTTGGTGGCACCTGACCGAATACGATGGGGCGATGCACCGCGACGATGAGGACCGGCCATGACCGCAACACCAATCAAACAGCTCAAGCGCGAGGCTCTGGCCGGTCTGGACCGCCTCGACGCCACGCTGGCGAATATGCCGCCGCTGCTGGCCGCAAAGCCCAAGCGGCAACCAGAAACATCTAAAGAGGGAAAAACGCCATGAACCCCTTCGTCCGCAACGGCGACCTGAGCGACCTCGCCATCTACCTCATCGGCATGGCCTGCGTTGGCGCGGTCCTGCTGGCTATAGCGATAGGTGCGATATGAGCGCGAAAGACAATGACATTTACGTCCACGCTGGCGGCCTGCTGATGTTCTCCAGTGGGGAGTATAGCGACTACGGCACTATGGGGGGCTGCTTTGTGGCCCTAGAGCCGCTGACCAGAACCCGCCTCCGTGAAATTGCGGAACAGGTGACCAGCGAGCAAGGGGCCTCGGAGGCCGCTTACGATGATGCTGTCGCGCGGTGGCGGACGACCGGAACGAAGCCAGACGGTTACCCCGGATACCCTGACCCACATGGCATGTTTATCGCGGCGCTTATCCGGGCTGGCCTACTGCTGGCTGTCACTTACACCGAATTGCACGTCGGCTACTACAGTCGTTTGGAGCTTTCGCTGTGACCGCCATCACCCGCATCGACCCCGCCATCTTCGCCGCTGTCCGCGCATCCAATCTCCCCCGGCTTATGGCCAAGATCGAGAAGTTCTTCGCCATCTCGCGCGCGCAAGGCACCCTTGTGGACCCGTCCTAACCAGAGGAGACTAACCATGGATATTGCAGAGGACGTGAAGGGACCATACGCGAGTTCGCCGGCGGACATCCGCGCTACGGCTGAAAACATCGCGGAGAACTACAGCTTCGACCCGAGCATATTGGCCGGGGCGATCTGCGCTGCGCTCGTCAGCGAGCGGGAACGGTGCGCGAAGGTTGCAGACGACGCCGTGGTTGATCTTACAGACGATATGCTCAGGGAGCTTGTGAGGCTGGCGGGGAAGGCTACGCCGGGGCCTTGGGACACAGACGAACCGAACATCGTTTACAGCATGGCAGGAGGTGGTTGCGTGTACCTCGCCAATACTGAAGGGCTAGATACCTCGGCACAGCAGTGCCGCGCCGACGCCTCCTTCATTGAGGCCGCCGATCCGCCCACTGTCGCGGCCCTTGCTTCCGAGCTGCTGAAGCTACGGGAGGCGGTGAGGGTCACGGATGAGATGATGAAGCGCGCTGACATGAGCCGCGCCCTCACCCCTCGAATGGCTCTAGCAGGAAAGCAAAAACTGCTGGACCTCGGCTACGAGGGCGTCGAGTTCACTGACGCGCAATCGGTATTCTTGGCGATGATGGCTGAGTCATCGCCGTCGCATCATGAGTTTGACGAAGTGCGAGAAGCGCTTGCCGAAAGCCGGAAGGTCGTTAGCCGCGTATGGGAAGCCGCCGAGGCAGTCGATGCCGCCATTGCTAGAGCCGAGGCCGCAGCAGCGGCTGTAGAGGGGAGGACGATATGAGCAATGTAGAATACACGGTCGTTTTTAGCGGGCACCCGAAAAACATCCCCGGCAACCCGTTCGACTTCGAGTCCCCGTTCGGCACGGTCCGCGCTCTTGGCGCCAGCAACAGCATGGAAGATGCAGACCGCTTCCGGGAAGCTCTGGAAGAGATCGCGGATGGAGCAACCTATTCAGCGGCAGCGATTGCTAGGGCGGCGCTTGACGAGCGCGATGCAGCGCTAACCGCGAACCTCAAGGCGGGGCGGCGATGAACCCCTTCTTCAGACGCGGCGACCTTACCGACTTGTCCATTTACCTTATCGGCATGGCATGCGTTGGCGCGGTCTTGCTGGCTATCGGAGTGGCATAAAATGGCAAGCAACGACGACAGCGCCAAATATTGGGAGGCGCAAGCATCCATGTGGCACGAGAAATACAGGGATGCCCTGCGCCATGAGGAAGACGCGAAGCGGTACAGAGACGCACTGCTGCGGATTAAGGACGGCTACAACATAACGAAAGAACGGCTGCGGTTTATTGTGACCCGCGCGCTTCAGGTCGATGGTGAATCATGACCACACCCCCGCTATACCGCAAGCCCTGCTCAAGTCCGTTCGAGGCTGTGCAAACTATTTTTGCTGAGGCAGATCGGCTGGGAATGTCCGTGGAGGACGTTTCCAAGCGGTCGGGCTACAGCGCGGACACGGTGACCAACATGCGCCGACCACGGACAAACCGAGGGAATGGCAGCGGCCTAAACCCATCACTGCGGATGGTAATCGACATGGCTGAGACCGTCGGGCTCAGGATCGTCGCGGTTCCGATTGAGGAGGAAACATGACCCACCCCAACCCCGGCAGCGATGAGGCCGTCGAGCGCGGCTGCAGGTGTCCAGTCATCGATAACGGGCGCGGGCGCGGCTACATGGGGCAAGCCGATATTTTTGTGTTGTCCGCCGACTGTCCGCTGCATTGGCCGACCCCAGAAAAAGACCCGAAGACTAAAACCATCAACCGAAAAGGAAAAAAGACATGAACGCCAAGAAGCCGACCACCACGATCAGCAAGACGACTACCGGCGTCACCGAGTTCGTCGAACACTCGACCGACGTGCAAACCACTCCCATGCCCTTGAGCGTCCGACCCTACATCCTCGAGAGTTCTGAGTTCGACGCGTTCCTCTACTCCAAGCGGTCCGCCGCCATGCGCGAGATCGAGGATGTCGACGCCGAGATCTCACGCCTCCAGACCGAGATCGACGCCCGCCTAGACCGCCGCCAAGACCTGATGGCAATCGTCATCCGCGTCGAAACGGCGCTCAATACGACGCCCACTCGCCCGGCGCCGCAGTTGACCGAGCGGGGGCAGGGGAATTGATGGTAACTGATGGGGTGAAGCTGCGCTCGCCGCTTGGGCCGCAGACGGATGACGAGCGGCGGTGCTTCGACCGAGGCATGGAACAGTGGCGCGCATCATTGAAGCGCCCTGACATGACCGAGGAAGATCGCGTCAAAGGCGCCCTCGAAGCCTATTGCCGTCAGGCGTTCGCGCTGGCCCTCTCCCCTCCCATCAAAGCGGGGGAGGCTGTGCCGGTGGCGATTGAAACGCTGCTGGATGAACTAGAGCGAGGCGTTGTCAGCACTGGCTTGCATGAGGACAACGAGACGGAGTTGTTCGACATAGATGAGGCCGCTGAGGCGATGTACCAAGCGTCAGTTCTCATCCGCGTTCTATGCGCCCGCACCTCCCCTCAGCCTGAAGCCTATGGGGTGAGGGCGCTGGAGTGGGGCGAACGGCAAACCAATACTTCGGGGGATTGGACGTGGAGCGCCAAAACGTCAATCGGACGGTACATCGCTTCCACTGCCTCCGGCGAGAGGTGTAAGGGTTCGCACTTTTGGTTCATCTCCGGCGAGACAATTTCAGCGTGGGCCAATTCGGAGGACGAGGCCAAGGCCGCCGCGCAAGCCGACTATTCCGCCCGCATCCTTGCCGCCTTGGAACCCACCCCATGACCCAATCCAGTACCGATAGCCTAGTGCATAGACTGCAGGGGCCACACCACCGTTCAGAGTGCGGCAACTTCGCTGAGGTTCACCCCGGTTTTCTCAACGAAGCCGCCGACCGCATCTCCACCCTTGAGCGTGAACTGGAGGAGGCGAGGCTTGCCGCGTCAGTGATCGAAGGCGTCTCCAACGAACTCGACATCGCCCTCACCGCCGCCGTTGACCGAAAGGGCCAGCCATGACCGGTCGTCGAGAAGGCAAGCCCCTCCAGCCCAACACCGCTTACGATCCGCTGCTGAAGCAGATCTTCGACGAGCAGGAGAGGCTCAACGTTTCGTCGCGGTTGCTGGCCAGCATATCGGGGGTTCCGGCGAGCACCATCGAGGATCTGCGCCACCCCTCAATAGACAAGGGCAAGCGCGTGCCTCTGCACCAAGTCCGCCGCTTAGCCGAGGCCCTCGACTTCGAATTCCCCGACCGCATGCGAAAGCGTTGACCGATGACAGCCCTCGACCGCTTCCGCCCCCACGCACCAGCTGATCGAGCCCACCCTCTGGTGCGCCAGATGTTCGACGAAATGAACGAGCAGCAGTGCTCGCAGCAGACCATGTCGGAGCGCTCCGGCATCAACAAGAATACTTTCCGCTCGTGGCGCACCAAGGCCGTGCCACGCATCGACGACCTCGAGGCCTGCCTCAACGTGCTGGGGCTCGAGATCGTCGTCAGACCCATCAAGGATCCATTAAGATGAACGACATGCCCACCGGCCAGCAGCAGAAGAGCGCCACGGATGTAGTCGACCTGCTTGTGAGCGCGTGGCCATCCGCCCCCAACCGCGCGGTCACCGTCGAGGAGGCTGAGTTGCTCAACGTTGTGCTGGTCAGCCTGCTAGACACGATCCGCATGGCGGGGGTCGAGATGCCCTCTGTCAGCGTCAAGGTCGGGTCTAATTGGGTGCATTTTGGCTGACCGGTTCTTTGAGATAAACAAGGACGGCGCCCCGCACATCGCCTGCTCTGCGTGTAGTGCCGTGGAGCAGGCCGGGAGAGCCTCTAGGCATGGCAAGAACCTGCCGCCTGAAGCCATCACCAAGTTCCTCCGCAACAAGGGCTGGACCGTCGGCAGCACGCCCCGCAAGGATCTGTGCCCGGCCTGTACCGCAACCGCCCGCAAGACCGCAATGAAGGAGACGTCCGTGCCTCATGACACCAAGGTTGTCGAGATCAAGCCGAAGCTCAACGGCATCAGCGAACTGCCGCCCCGCGAAATGACCCGCGAGGATCGGCGCATCGTCTTTGCCAAGATCGAGGAAGTGTACCTCGATGAGACCACCGGCTACATCAAGGACTGGAACGACGAACGCGTGGCCAAGGATCTCAGTTGCCCCCGAAAGTGGGTCGAGACCATCCGCGATGAGAATTTTGGACCGGCGCACGCCGCACTCAACCCGCAGGTGCTGGTCCTGCTCGATGAGATCGACGGCGCCGTAATTATGGTCAACAAAATTGCCACGGACACAGCGGAATTCAACAAAAAAGTTAACGACATGGTGACCGAAGCAGCCACCCTTAACACGCGTGCCAGCACTATCCTTACGCAGGTCCAGACCCTGCGGGCCGAGTTGAAGAAGATCACGGGGCGCTAAAATGATGGCTGAACGCAACGCAATTTGGGCTTTCCTCGCCGCTCTGGGTACGGTTTTGCTCGCCTACTTACTCGTTAGTCTCTAGGCTAAACCTCGAAACTTCTAGAAAAGAAAAACATGACATCTAACATACGCGTCGTTGAGTACACAGAACCCGGCATGGCTCCCTGCTCTCTTGTCATGAGGCCGATCCCCGCGCTCCGCCTCTCGCGCAAGCTGTGGCAGCTGAATATCCCCTGCAGCGTCTCTGACATGGACGGGATGCAGCTGGCCACGGCAAAGGAGATCGACGCTCTGATGCGGAAAATCCAGTCCCGATACGGCGACAAGGCGAAGGCGCAGGACGAATGAGCAAGTCTCCCAAGACAACCATGAGCGCAGACGACTTCAGGGCGTGGGCGCTGGCTATGGTCGAAAAGGGCATCGTGCAGAGGGAGGCAGACCTCCCCGCCCTGCTTGGGATCACCCGGCAGGGGTTCTGGCTGATGAAGAAGCGTGGCGCCGACTGCAGGACGGATCTCGCCTGCGGGGCCCTCATCATGAAGCGAAAACCATGGTCCAAAACAGCGTCTACGGGCACGGTTACGACGTCGACCTGAGAGCTTTTTGATGGCCCGAAAACGAGCTATTCGACCTAAAAATCAGGGGCCATTTGGCCCCTTTTTTACGTTTTTCGGGCACTGACCTCGGGATCGATGTTAGCAGAGGGTCGGAGGGCCAAAAGTGCCAATGTTAGTGCTAACATCGATCAAAGTTTACGGGGGGTCTGCTAACACCGCTGGAAGGCGTAAACCCTTGTAAAATAAGGTATATATATATGATGATATATCATTGTTATCAATGTTTACTCTATCTCTATGTCTTCAAATAAAAGGGTTTTAATAGGGGCCTTAGAAGAGAGGGGCTAACATCGCTAACATTGCTAACATCGATCTCGCCAAAAAGGGGGTGGTGCGGGGCACGGCGAGAGGGGGGTGCATTGGTTGGCTCGGCGCGCTATATTCGGGGCAACAAAGGAGGCCGATTATGACCCCACGGAAGAAGCCGGAAGACCTACTGCAGCGTGGGCGCCCGTCGGACTACAGGCCCGAGTTTTGCGAGACAGCCATTGCGATGGGCCAGAATGGCGCGTCAAAGGTCGACATCGCCGATGCGCTCGACACCACTGTAAAAACTATTTACAATTGGATGGCGCAGTATCCAGATTTTCTACGCGCGATGGAACGTGCGGAGCAAAAAGCTGAGGTCTGGTGGGCAGAGCAGGGCAAGAAAGCTTTGTGGACGCCGGGCTTCAATTCGTCGGTTTGGTCCCGCTCGATGGCTGCCCGTTTTCCGAGGTCGTGGCGCGAGAACAAAAACGTGGAACTCAGCGGCAAGGACGGCGCGCCCATCGAGATGGACGTGACCACGACACTGAACATCGACCAGCTGTCGACGCGTGCGCTGGAGGCCCTCGAGGAGGCGCTGGAGATCATCGCTGCGGGCGAAGAGATCGACGAGGTGGAGGAAGACGACGATGATGAGGGGGGTAGCCTGCAATGAGGCCGACGTACGAAACTGAGCAGGATAGGGCCCGCGAGGCGCGGGTGGGTCAGTACCTGTCTGACCAGTGGGCGTGTCAGGTCTTCAAGCTGAAGCCGTACTACGGGGTGGACTACGCGGTCTTCACCGAGGGCAGGATGCGGGGCGTGATGGAGATCAAGTGCCGCACCTACACCAGCCAGCAGCTGGATGGCATGGGCGGGCTAATCTTGAGCGCTCACAAGTGGGCGAACGCGGCGCAATGGCATAGCGTCCACAAGATGGCGTTTGTGCTGGCGCTCGATCTGCCCGATGGGTTGTTCACGCTGACCGTTACGCCGGACGACGCTTGGCCCGTGTATCCTCTGATTTTGGGAGGACGCACTGATCGAGGGGATGAGCACGACGTTGAGCCATGCTGCCTGATTCCGATGTCAGGGTTCGTCCTGCAGGCCTAGCAGGCTGGTGTTGTACGCCGCGAGGCCGAGCTTGATCAGGCGCCGCACGGCGTCGGTGCGCTTGAGCCCCACCTGAGCAGCGTACTGGTCGATGGCATCGCCCAACCCGGGGCGCACCATGACGTTGACCTGCACGCCGATACCGATTGCGGGGCGGCCCGGGCGGCCTCGTTTTTTTCTCGAATTATTCGCTTGCGTTGTCATGAGCTATCCTCTAGAACAAACCCATAGGCGCAATCAAGTGCCCCAACGCGAATAGGATGCCATCATGACCAACAAGTTCCACAACCACTCGCTCGCCCAGCTTGCCGACCTCTACGGCGACATCGACGTGCAGATCAAGGCGCTGACCGAGGCCAAGGCTGCCGTGCGTGCCGAGTTCGAGGCCCGCAACGCTGACGCTGACCGCATCGACGGCGAGACCTTCTACGTCAACTTCGCCCTGCGCGAGACCAAGACGCTCGACAAGAAGGCCGTCGAGGCTGAGCTTGGCGCCGACTGGATCGCAGCGAACAGCAAGTCTACCGCGTCGGTCGTGCTGACCGTCAACGTCATCAAGGCGGCCCTCGCAAAGCGGGCCTAACCTGCGAGCGCCCGGTGCTGGAGAGCCCGGGCGTTTTTCCATTAGGTCGGACCCTCCCTCTCGACCTGATGCGCGTCCGGTGAACACGTTCTGCGTACACCGGACGCGCTCCCAGTATTTCGTGCTCCCCGCCTGCTGGGGGTCATGGTGTCGGCGTGCGTTGGACCATCCTGCGTGTGCCGGTTTGCAGCAGGGCTGTTAGACGGTGAGTGAGCCATAACCCCGTCAGCCGGTGGGCGCGTCTCCTGCGCGCCGCGACCGGCACTTCACCCAATAACGGAGATCATCATGACAGACAGCACAATGGTGGAGCGCGTAGCGCGCGTGATCGCCGGTATCGCCTTTGCTGAAACGCATGAAGGTGACGCGGAGTCTGAATGGCCTAGTGTCGCGCATATCGCCCGCGCCGCTATCGAAGCCATAATGGAGCCGACGCCAGCGCTGCTGGCGGCGCAGACCGACACCGATCCAGACATTGCGAGGGTGGTGCACGACAACCGGGCCAAGCTCTACAGCGAACCGTTCTAACCCTCCCACCAACACCCCCCAACGGAGAACGGCAAGCATGATCACCGACGATTACGTCGACAAGCTGTATGCTGAGATTTACAAAAAGGACGTTGAGATCGCCCGCCTCAATGCCGAGGTTGCGCGCCTTCTTGAGCTTATGGAGATGAGCGGGCGGCTGATGAAGCTGCTGGAGACACGGGCTCGGCCCGACGCTAAGACAGAACCGAAAACAATGGAGAGTTCTCATGCCTGATGTAGCGGATTACATCGAGCGCGTGCATGATCAGATCGATATGATGCGGATTACCGCCAAGCTGATGCAGTCGGCGGAGGAGGGCGAAAGGTTTGAGTTGGGGTCGCATGGCCCGGTCCTGCTCGTCACCTTCGCGGGCATGATGAACAACATGGCCAACAGCATTCAAGAAAACCTGAAGGATCTCGATCTCGCCATCTCGATCTCGGGGCATCACAAAACGTGAAGCTGGTTCGCCACCCGACCATCGCCAAGCTCACAGGAAGCTCTGCCCCGATTGACGTCGAGGCGGAGCTTGATCGTATCCGCAAGCGCAAGTGCGAACTGTCCCTGTCCGCGTTCGTGAAGCAGTCATGGTCGATCATCGAGCCCGGGCAGGCATACGTCCACGGGTGGCACATCGACTTCATCTGCTCGCATCTGGAGGCCATCACAAACGGTCACATGCTCGAGGATGGGACGCCGTATAACCGGCTTCTGGTTAACGTCCCGCCCGGGACTATGAAATCGTTGCTCATTGGCGTGTTCTGGCCTGCGTGGGAGTGGGGGCCCCGAAACATGCCGCACCTGCGCTATGTGTGCGCCTCACACTCTCAGGATCTGGCCGTGCGTGACGGGCTCCGCATGCGGAGGCTGGTCCAGTCCGAGTGGTACCAAAAGCACTGGGGCGACCGGGTGAAGCTGACCGGCGACCAGAACCAGAAGACCAAGTTCGAAAACATGGCCACGGGGTTCCGTCAGGCCGCAGCCGCCGGGTCGATCACGGGATCTCGAGGTGACCGCGTGATCATCGACGACCCGCTGTCGGTGGACGACGCCGCGTCGGAGGCGGTGCGTACCAGCACCAAAACGTGGTTTCTGGAGGCCGTGCCGACCCGCCTGAACAACCCCAAGTCGTCGGCCATTGTCGTGGTGATGCAGCGCCTGCACGAGGAGGACGTGTCGGGCGTGATCCTCGAGAAGGATCTGGGGTACGATCACATCATGCTGCCCATGCGGTACGACCCGAGCCGCTCCATGCCGACTGTGCTGGGTTACGCCGACCCCCGGGAAATGGACGGGGAGCTTCTGTTCCCGCAGCGGTTCCCCGTCGAGGTGGTCGACCGCGACGAGAAGGCGATGGGCCCATATGCGACCGCTGGGCAATTCCAACAGACGCCAGAGCCTCGAGGCGGCGGCATCATCAAGCGGGAGTGGTGGCAGCTGTGGGATCACGACGTGTACCCCGCCATGGACTATGTCGTGGCCAGCCTCGACACCGCCTACACCGAGAAGACCGAGAACGACATGTCGGCCCTGACCGTGTGGGGGATATTTTCGTCCGACACGGTGGCCACGCCAACCAAGGTGGTGTCCCGCAACGGCACGCTGTACGAGATGGCGATCAATGAGGGGCGCTCCTACGCGGAGCAGCACGCGAAGCTGGTCATGATCTCCGCATGGGCTGACAGGCTCCCCCTGCACGAATTGGTCAACAAGGTTGCCCTAACGTGCAAGCGCATGCGTGTGGATCTGCTGCTGGTCGAGGGCAAGGCGTCGGGCATTTCGGTGGCTCAGGAGCTTAGGCGCCTTTACGGGGGCGAAGATTTCGGGGTGCAGCTGATCAACCCCGGGGCTCAGGACAAGATGGCCCGCCTGTATTCGGTTCAGCACCTGTTCGCGGAGGGGATGATCTACGCCCCCGACAGGGCGTGGGCCGATCAGGTGATCACCCAGTGCGCGCAGTTCCCCCGCGCCAAGCACGACGACCTCGTCGATACCGTATCTCAGGCGCTGCGCCACATGCGGACCAACGGCCTGCTGACCAGATCCGCTGAGCATTTGCAGCAGATCGAGGAAAGCTCCCGCGCGAAGCCCGCAATCAAACCCCTTTACGACGTTTGACGGGTTGGATATGAAATGGGGGTTGTTTGATCTCCTCCTTTGAAAACACTCGGCGCGCCCTAACCGGTGCGCCTTTTTTCTTTCGGCACCACGTGCTACCGTTGTCCAAATTTCAGTCGGGAATGCAAACATGGCCTTGACCCCCGGTCTCTCCCCCTCTCTTCGCCTCGTGGACCCTGAGAAGGACGAAACCACCACCCATGTTGGAGACGCCGAAATCGTCGTTGAAGACGCCGACGAAGGGTCTGACACGCCAGACTACGACGAAAAGGGCAACATCCTGAGCATCGAGCACCCCGACGGCTCGATCACGGTGTCGCTGGACGGTCGACCGGTCGAGGATGCGGCCAATGACGACAATCCCGAGGGCTGGTTCGACAATCTGGTCGACAAAATCGACGACATGGAGCTCAGCCGCATTTCTGAGGATCTGCTGCGTGGCGTCGATGAGGACGTCACCAGCCGCACGTCGTGGATCCAAGAGCGCGCCAGCGGGCTGAAGCTGCTCGGCCTGCAGATCGAGCTTCCGACTACGCAGGGAACCACTGATGGCGCCCCTGTGGAGGGGATGAGCCGTGTGCGGCACCCGATGCTGCTGGAAGCCGTGCTGCGCTTTCAGGCCAATGCCCGGTCCGAGTTGCTGCCGACCGACGGCCCGGTGAAGATCCGCGAGGACAACAACAACGCCGACCTCAATTCCGATCAGCTTGCCAGCGCGCTCGAGCTAGACCTGAACCATTACCTGACCTCGACGGCAACGGAGTACTACCCGGACACCGACCGCATGCTGTTCATGCTGGGCTTCGGCGGGTCTGCGTTCAAGAAGATTTACTTCTGTCCGCTGCGCGGTCGACCGGTGTCCGAGAGCGTGGATGCCGATGACCTGATCGTCAACAATTCGGCTACTGACCTTGGGAACGCCAAGCGCGTCACCCACCGGATCATGATGCGGGCGAGCACCGTGCGCCGGATGCAGATCCTCGGCGTGTACAAGGACGAAGACCTGTCGACGCCCAATGAGCAGAAGCAGGACAGCGTCCGCGATCAGAAGAAG
>Ga0247840_10004068_pt1 | contig 23675 bp, 18 predicted proteins | sample LaCruzMarch2015__FD_192404 | JGI IMG/M metagenome (GOLD analysis project Ga0247840, IMG submission 192404) | Freshwater microbial communities from meromictic Lake La Cruz, Castile-La Mancha, Spain - LaCruzMarch2015_17m | ecosystem: Environmental > Aquatic > Freshwater > Lake | place: Spain... | reverse complement strand
GCGAGATCGAGCTTAAGCATGAACGGTACGTGCTCTTGGTGTCGGGGACGGGTCTGGCCGACAGGGTGCGCGGCACGGGACGCAACGTATCACAGAAATTACGTATCCCGCGCTGGGCGCGGTTTAGTAGAGCGTTCCATCTTGTCTTGCGGGTCCGTGCTTGCTGCAAGGTACCATCCGTGGCACTGGATTCCGGCATCCTGCCGGAATGACGATGCAACTTAAGTTGGAACGGTGTACTAGCCGATGACCGAGTCCGCACCGACCCGGAACCTGCCGCAGACTCAGCCCCTGGTCGCGATCCGCGATCTGAGCAAGGTCTACGAACGCGGCCGGCAGCGCATCGAAGTGCTGCACCACGTCAACCTCGACATCCAGCGGGGCGACTTCCTGGCGCTGATGGGGCCGTCCGGCTCCGGCAAGAGCACCCTGCTCAATCTGATCGCCGGCCTGGACCTGCCTACCCAGGGCTCACTGAGCGTCGATGGTCAGCGCATCGATCGCCTGTCGGCCACCGCGCTGGCGCGCTGGCGGGCGGCCAATGTCGGCTTTGTCTTCCAGTTCTACAACCTGCTGCCGGCACTCTCGGCGCAGCGCAACGTTGAATTGCCGCTGCTGTTGACCCGGCTGTCCGCCGCCCGGCGGCGGCGTCACGCCGCCATCGCGCTGGAACTGGTGGGGCTCAGCGACCGCGCCGCCCACAAACCCAGCGAGCTCTCCGGCGGTCAGCAACAACGGGTCGCCATCGCCCGCGCCATCGTCTCGGACCCGCAGCTCCTGGTGTGCGACGAACCGACCGGCGATCTCGACCGTCATTCCGCCGAGGAGGTGCTGACCCTGTTGCAGCGGCTGAACCGGGAGTATGGTAAGACCATGATCATGGTCACCCACGACCCCAAGGCGGCGGAGTTTGCGCGACGCACCCTGCAATTGGATAAGGGGACTTTGGTTGATGGCTGAATAGCGAGTCGGAAATCAGTGAAACACAACGACCGAGACACCAACAGTGTTCCCTAATAGACTTGTTTAACTTATCAGTGAACTCGCCCTGACCGCCCGATCTGGACCTGCGCATGAAATACCTGCCGCTGCTGATCGCCGCGCTCCTGCGCAAGAAGGTGCGCACCCTGCTGACCTTGCTGTCGGTCGCGGCGGCCTTTGCCCTGTTCGGCATGCTGGACGCCGTGCGCGTCGCCTTCGAAGCGCCGCAGAGCGTGGTCGGCATCGACCGCCTCATCACGTCCTCGCGCCTGTCGCTGATCCAGCCGCTGCCCGCGGCCTATCGCGCGCGGATTGCGTCGTTGCCCGGCGTACGGGCCGTCACCTTCGCCAGTTGGTTCGGCGGCATCTATCAGGACCCCAAGAACTTCTTCGCCAATTTCGCGGTCGACCCGGCGAGTTATCTCGACATGTACCCGGAACTGATGTTGCCCCCGGCGCAGCGGCTGGCGTTCCTCAAGACCCGCACCGGCGCCGTGGTCGGGCAATCACTCGCCGACCGCTTCGGCTGGCGGATCGGCGATCGGATTCCGCTCAAGGCTACCCTCTTCCCCAACCGCGACGGCAGCGCGGTCTGGACCTTCGATCTGGTCGGCATCTTTCGGGCCGCGACGCCGGAACTGCGCGCCTCCGAACGGCAGATGCTGTTTCACCACGACTATTTCGACGAGGGACGCGACCTGGACCAGGGCACGGTCGGCTGGTATGTCGAGCGGGTGACCGATCCCGCCCGGGCCGCGCGGGTCGCCCAGGCGATCGATCGGCAATTCACCAACTCGGCCTACGAGACCAAGACCCAGAGCGAGCGCGAGTTTCAGCTCGCATTCGCCGAGCAGATTGGCGATATCGGACTGATCGTCAAGGCCATCATGGGTGCCGTCTTCTTTACGCTGGTGCTGCTCACCGGCAACACCATGGCGCAGTCGCTGCGCGAACGCATCCCGGAACTGGCGGTGCTCAAAACCATCGGCTTCACCAATCGGGCGGTGCTGCTGTTGGTGCTGGCCGAGGCGGTGCTGCTGCTGTGGATCGGTGGTCTGCTGGGCCTCGGGCTGGCGCGTTTGTCCCTGCCCGCCATCCGCCAGGCCACCTCCGGTCAGATCGACCTGAGCATGCAAACCGAAAGCTGGGTGCTCGGTCTGGGGCTGATGACCGTGATCGGGATCGCGGTCGGGCTGCCGCCGGCGCTCAAGGCGATGCGCATGCGCATCGTGGATGCCTTGGCCGGGCGCTGAATCATCGTCGTTTCAGGTGGAAGACTTCGCCGCCGGCAACCACGCGCGCGGCAACCCCGCCAGGGTCTCCCACTGATAGATGGCCAATCCCAGGATGACGGCCGCGGCGCCGGCCCAGACCCGGCCGGGCAACACCTCGCCGTTGACGAGGCTGCCCAGCAGCAACGCGATCACCGGATTGATCAAGCTGATCAGCGACACCGGTCCGGTGTCCAGGTGCTGGACCACATAAAAATAGAGGGCGAAGCCCAGCACCGATCCCGATCAGCATCCCGGCCAGCCGGAGCGCGGTGAGCGCCTGCTCGTTGAGCCACGGCGCGGCCATCAGGCTGGTCACCAGCGGCACCGTACCGAACACCAGCGCCACCAGACCCGAGTGCACATATTGAGCACCCCAATAAGTCTAGGTCGCCAGCGCCTCCCGGTGCCGCGGAAAGCCCAAACGCCAGAGGAGCAGAATCAGGACCGCCAGGGTGAGGCCAATCGCCATGCGGGCCGTCACCGCGAAGGCGAAACCCGCACCGAGCGCGCTCCACTGAATGGCCAGCGGCGTGGTGGACCAGATGAGAATGTTTCAGCGCGCCTGCCCCTATCCGGCTCCCACGCTCCAGCGTGACGCGCGAACTGGACCCGGACACCTTGTTGGAGTTGGTGCGGCGGGAGTGAGCGGTTACCCTAGCAGCCTGTCGGACTTTAGGCGATTTCCGAATAAGACGCTATCAAGAATCAAGCTCCGTAGGAGCCCGCTTGCGGGCGACGTGACCTGCCGGAATCGCGTCATTGTGCCCCACCCGTCGCCCGCAAGCGGGCTCCTACGGGTTGGATTTTTCGCGGAAATCACCTTACGTTAGATTATGGATCGTGATGCTTGGCCTTGCCGATCAGAAAGACCACCCGCGCGCGGCTGGAGTCGAGTGCATCCAGAACGGTATGGCCAAAATACTCCAGCCAATCGTCGATGCGAGTGGTCTTGTTCGCCCGCTCCAATGCACTGTAATACGCTTTCTTGTGCCGTTCGATGGTGTGCGACAGGGCGATCAGCGTGGGTTGCCCGAGCCCCTGCGCCAGAACCTGCTCCGCAATGGCGCGCGCCATCCGGCCGTTGCCGATACAGATCGACCATCAACTCGGCCATCCCTGCCTCGGCCGGGGCGATGCGGCGCCGGTCTTCGGCCAGGCCGAATTCACGCAGCAGCGAGGACTGAAGGCTGTCGCGGTCCAGAAACTCGCCCTTGATCCGGGCGGTCATCAGCGCCTCGTCGCCGATCAACTCGACCGTCAGCGCCCGTTGCTCGGCGTCACTCAGATGGGCGAAGGCCCCGAACAGGAATCCGGATTCGTGCAGCAGGCGCGACTCCAGGGGCGCGAGCCGCACGCTGTCGTAGGTGAATGCGGGCCAATCGGGTTGTTGCCAGTTCCAGACCATGAGGCATAGAGGGAGCGGCTATCGCTTATGTTGATAGCGCTTTTTGAGCGATAAGCCAACAGAGTAACCCTCGCCACCCGGCGGCGCAACGCGGGTACGAGGGGGCGCGGACCAACCTGACGTGGCCGCGGACGATCGTGGTACCCGCACAACTCTGACCGGAGGCCGAGGCTTCAGCCGGACGCGGCGCCGCCCGCTCAAGCGTCGACCTCCGGACGCGTCGATCCGGCTCAGACGCACGTGTCGGCTGTCACGCATCCTGATTTGCGGCTACAGTCCCCCTACCCTTGCGCTGTTCAACCCATGAGGTACCCCGTGCGCCCCAAGACTGCAACGATCAAGACTCTGACCCGCGCGACCATCGGCACCCTGCTGCTGACGATCGGTCTCACCACCGCCGCCGAGGAGGAAGTCATCACCGACGGCATCAATGTGGATGTGCGCGGGGTCATCGACACGGCCCCGCAGCGCGATGCCGATGCGGGCATCGGCCAGGACGTCCAGGATTTCAGTGACGGGACCACCAACGAGGGCGGCGTGCCCGAGGTCTCGGTCGACCTGCGCGACGCCGCGCTGGAGGACGAGCAGAATATGGGACCGAACGCGCCGGGCTACATCCCCTGAGCGCCTGGACCGGGCCCGGCAACCCGCCGGGCACCCGGATGACGCCGGTCTGAATTTGATACTAAACCGCGTCCAGGACGAGATGCGTAGTTTTGGGAAGCACCAGTCTCCAAGAAACTACGCTTCCCACTCTAGTCACGGTTTAAAGGCATCCATCGGCTGCCGCTCCCCTACGCCCGCGGTTCCTCTCCGGCGGTCCCCAGCAGATCGGCCAGGTCCAGTTCGATGGCGTCGAAGGGCGGGATGCGCGCCCGTCCCCGACCGGTCGCCTGCTCCGTCGCTGTCAGCGTCATGACGACGCGCCACTCGCCGTCCTGCAGTGCATGGGCCACCAGGGTGCGCGCCTCGGGCCAGATCAGCCAGTAATACGGCACCCGGTGGCGCTTCAGCAGCAGCGGCAGATGGCGGGTGTCCTTGTGCTCATGGCCAGGGGAAACGATCTCGCAGACCCAGTCCGGCGGCAGGTCGATGACGCCGTCGGGCAGTCGCGGCAGCCGGCAAGGTCATGGGACGGGCATTCGTGAGCCTCGTAGGCGACGCTGATCTCGGTGGCGATCCACCACCCGCCGCCGGGGCCGCTGCCGCTGTCGAAGGCCCCCAAGTGGCGAAAGGTACACCCCTGCGCCCGGCCGTGGGCAAAGCGCGCCATCGGTCGGCGCACGATCTCGCCGCCGATCAGTTCCACCCGCTCCTCCGGAAAGACGAGCAGGTCCGCGAGGGTCTGCAGTTTGAAGGCATCCATCGGTCACCTCTCCGGCCGCGAGCTGACGGACAAGACCCCAATCGTCGCGCAACCGGGGTCTTGAAACCAGAGGGGCGTCCACATCGGTTTTCACCGCACCCGTTGCCGCCGCGGGATTTGCCAGCCCCCGGCGGGATCTAGTACCTTGACCGGCTTGCCAAGAACGGCCCCGATCCGCGTTCCGACCGCGCCATCCCGGCGCATTCGGCTCACCGGACCGCGTCCCGCATCCCCCACCAACCGGAAGTACCCGTCATGCAGCCCGTCCTCAAATCCACCAAATTGGCCAATGTCTGTTACGACATCCGCGGGCCGGTGATGGCCCGCGCCTACCAGATGGAGGAAGAGGGTCACCGCATCATCAAGCTCAATATCGGCAATCCCGCCGTGTTCGGGTTCGAGGCGCCGGATGAGATGGTGCGCGACGTGATTCACAATCTGCCCAACGCCGCCGGCTATATCGAGTCCAAGGGGCTGTTCGCCGCCCGCAAGGCGATCATGCATTACACCCAGGAGAAGCAGATCCCCGGCGTCCAGGTGGGCGACATCTACATCGGCAACGGAGTCTCCGAACTGATCGTGATGACCATGGGGGCACTGCTCGACAGCGACGACGAGGTGCTGGTGCCGGCGCCGGACTATCCGCTCTGGACCGCCGCGGTCTCCCTGGCCGGCGGCACGCCCCGCCACTACGTCTGTGACGAGGGGGCGGGCTGGCTGCCGGATCTCAACGACATCCGCGCCAAGATCACCTCGGCCACCCGCGCCATCGTCGTCATCAACCCCAACAATCCGACCGGTGCCCTGTACCCGGTGGAACTGCTGCGCGAGCTCGTGGAGATCGCCCGCACCCACCAGTTGATCATCTACGCGGACGAAATCTACGACAAGGTGCTCTACGATGGCGCCGCCCATACCTCCATCGCCTCGCTGGCGGAAGATGTGCTGTTCCTGACCTTCAACGGTTTGTCGAAAAATTACCGCGCCTGCGGCTACCGTGCCGGTTGGGTCGTGGTCTCCGGTGAGAAACGCCACGCCCGCGACTATATCGAGGGGCTGGATATCCTGGCTTCGATGCGGTTATGCGCCAATGTCCCGGCCCAATACGCTATTCAGACGGCGCTGGGCGGGTATCAAAGCATCGACGATCTGGTCGCACCCGGCGGGCGGCTGTGCAAACAGCGCGATCTCGCCCACGACATCCTGACCTCCATCCCCGGCGTGACCTGTCACAGACCGCAGGCGGCGCTGTATCTGTTCCCGCGGCTGGACCCCAAGGTCTACCCTATCATCGATGACCAGCACTTCATTCTGGATCTGCTGCTGGAGGAAAAAGTGCTGGTGGTGCAGGGCAGCGGCTTCAACTGGCCCCATCCGGACCATCTGCGTGTCGTCTTCCTGCCCAATACCGACGACCTGGGCGAGGCGATGGAGCGGATCGGCCGCTTCCTCGACGGCTACCGCAAGCGGCACGGAGGCTGAGCTGCCGCTGAATGGGTATGCCACTGCTGGCCGCACTCGGTATCGTGCTGCCCGGCTGGCTGCTCCTGACCCGGAGCGGGCGTCAGTCACTCGCGATCACCTGGATCGGCCTCACCACGGTCCCCGAGCGGCTGGGTGCCACCGCGGTGGTGGTGGTGGGCATCGCCGGGGTGGTGGGTGTGCTGGTCGCCTTGCAGGCGATGGCGGCGGGGTTCGCGGCCACGCTGGAGGCGGCCGGGCGCGACGACACCGCCCTGGTGTTGCGGGCCGGGGCCAATGCCGAGTTGTCTTCGGCACTCGATCGGCCGGCGGTCACGCTCATCATGCAGGCGCCGGGGATCGCCCGCGATGCCCGCGATGTTCCCATCGCCTCGGCCGAGATCGTCGTGGTGGCCAATGTCGCCAAGCGCACGACCGGGACCGATGCGAATCTGGAAGTCCGCGGTGTCGGCCCGGACGTCTGGGCACTGCGCCCGCAGGTCCGGATCGCGAGCGGCCGGCACTTCACCCCCGGTCGCCGCGAATTGATCGTCGGTGCGGGCGCCCTGCGCCAGTTCAACGGACTGGGCATCGGCAGCCGACTGCGGCTGAACAGTCAGGACTGGTGGATCGTCGGCGTCTTTGCCTCGGGTGATACCCATGAGTCAGAGGTGTGGGGCGATGCCGAATCGCTGATGGCAGCCTATCGACGCAATGGGTTTCAGTCGGTCACGGCGCGCTTGACGACACCGGCGGCCATTGAGCATCTGCGCGCGGCACTGGCAGCCGACCCGCGGTTGCGGGTCGACGTGGAGACGACGCGCACCTACTACAGCAAACAGTCGGAACGCCTCACCCGGATCATCCGCGGCATCGGCACCGGGGTCGCGGTCATCATGGCGCTGGGTGCCGTCTTCGGCGCACTCAACACCATGTATGCGGCCGTCGCCGCGCGGGCGCGCGAGATTGCGACATTGCGTGCCCTGGGGTTCACGGCGGTTCCGGTGGTGGTTGCGGTGATGCTGGAAACCATGGCGCTGGCCCTGGCCGGCGGGGTCTTGGGTGCGGGTATCGCCTGGGCCGTGTTCAACGGCTATGCGGTGTCCACCCTCGGGTCGAACTTCAGTCAAATCGTATTTGAGTTTCAGGTCACCCCGTCACTCATGGTCCACGGGCTGCTGTGGGCGCTGGGCATCGGCTTCATCGGCGGGCTCTTCCCGGCGCTGCGTGCCGCAACGCTGGCCGTCACCGCGGCGCTGCGCGAGTCTTGATCCGATGATAATTCACACCTGATCCGAGCCTCGGAATGACGCACATGTCTCAAGAACCCGCGTTGGACCTGTTGCAGTGTGATCCGCAGTCTGTCCTGCAGATGCTGGATGCCGGCGCCACTGGACTGTGGGAGTATCACCATCGCGACGGCCTGCCGCGCTGGTGCACGCGGGTGGCCGCGATGCTCGGTCGATGCCAAGCGCAGCGTCCCGGTGACGGCTGGTTGGCGTTGGTCCATCCGCAGGATCGGCCTGAACTGCGGCACTGGATCGATGCCGCGGTGGCGGGTGACCTCCCGGTGGTCGAGGCGCAATTCCGCATCCGGCATCAGGACGGCGAATGGCGTTGGCTGCGCGGCCGCGGCCGCGTCATCGAACGCGATGCCGCCGGAGCACCGGTGCGCAGCGCCGGCACCCTGTGCGACATCACCGAGCAACAATGGGCTGAACGCGAGCATCAGCGACTCGATCGTGAAGGCTCGGAACGCGTTGCTCAACAGCCCACCGAGTTGGATGCGACCCCCCCCAAACTGCACAAGCGCACCGAGGCGCCGAATTGGCGGCTGGCCGCCATCATCGAGGCCAGCACCGATCTGATTGCGAGCGGCACCCTGACCGGTCGGATCGACTATATCAACCACGCCGGGCGCGCCCTCCTGGGACTCGACGCACTGGACGATCTGGGGCAGATGCGTATCGCAGACTGCTTCCCGAGCTGGGCCTACCAACGGATCATCACCGAAGGCCTCGCCGCGGCCAAGCGACACGGCCAATGGCTCGGCGATACCGCGCTGATGCGCTACGATGGGATCGAGGTTCCGGTATCGCAACTTGTCATGGTGCACCGCGGCGATGAGACCGGCGATATCGAGTTCATTACGACCATTTGCCGCGATCTCTCGGAGCGACTGAAGACCGAGGAGGCCCTGCGTCAAATGCAGCAGGAGCAGGAACTCATTCTGGATTCGCTGCCGGCACTGGTCTGGTACAAGGACACGACCAATCGCGTCCTGCGCGCCAATCAGGCGGTTGCCGATTCACTTGGCCTGCCGAAGGCGCAGATCGAAGGCCGCAATTGCGCCGAGCTGTATCCGGCGGAGGCCGATCGCTACTATCAGGATGACCTCACTGTCATTCAGACCGGCGCTCCGCGCCTCGGAATCGAAGAACCCTATCGACTGCCGTCCGGCGAGCAACGCTGGATCCGCACCGACAAAGTGCCGCTGAAGGACGCCTCGGGTCGGGTACTGCGCATCCTGGTGATGGCGCTCGACATCACCAGACAAAAAGCCGTCGAAGCCGCACTGCGTATCAGCCAGGACGACCTGCAACGGGCGCAAGCCGTGGGCAAGATCGGGAGTTGGCGGCTGGACGTCCAACGTAACGTACTCACCTGGTCGGTGGAGACCCATCGCATCTTCGGCATTCCAGTCGGCACGCCGATGACCTATGAAACCTTTCTGAGCGCCATCCATCCAGAGGATCAGGCGGCGGTCAATCAAGCCTGGCTGGCGGCGATTCAAGGGGAGCCCTACGACATCGAGCATCGGGCCATCGTGGACGGTCAGATCAAGTGGATCCACGAGAAAGCGGAGTTGGAGTTCAGCGATGGGGGAAAACTCCTGGGCGGTTTCGGCACCTCCCAGGACATCACCGAGCGTAAACAGATCGACGGGGCACTGCGCGACGCGGACCGCCGCAAAGATGAGTTCCTCGCCGTCCTGGCGCATGAACTGCGCAATCCGCTCGCCCCGATTCAAAGCGCGACCGACATCCTCGCACGATCGGCCGACGATGGCGCCGCGGTGGCCTGGTGTCGTGAACTGATCGAGCGCCAGGTCCAGCAACTGACCCGACTGGTCGACGATTTGCTCGACATCGCCCGGATCAGCAGCGGCAAGATCGAACTCCATCAGGAATCGCTCGCCGTCGCGGACGTCGTCCAGCGGGCGGTAGAAACCAGCCGGCCGCTGATCGCGGCACGCCGGCACGAGCTGTTCCTGCATCTCCCCGCGGAGCCCCTGGGCGTGAAGGGCGATTTGATCAGGTTGGCTCAGGTGGTTTCGAATCTGCTCAACAATGCCGCCAAGTACTCCGAGCCCGGCGGACGCATCGATCTCAGCGTTGCCCAGGAGGGTGACACCATTGTGCTCCGGGTCAAGGACGCGGGCATCGGCATCCCGACGGCGATGCTCGATCGCGTCTTCGACATGTTCGCCCAGGTCAACCGGTCGCGGGAACGGTGCCCCGGCGGACTCGGTATCGGACTGAATATCGTCAGACAACTCCTCGCACTGCATGGGGGCACCATCGCCGCGCAGAGCGCGGGTGAAGGCACCGGCGCCGAGTTCATCATCCGTTTGCCGCGCGTCAGCGCGCCGACCCCGGCGTCGGCGCCCAGTCGGAGCGAACCGACAACGCGCCCGGTGCGCCGTCGGATTCTGGTCGCGGATGACGATGTCGATGTCGCGGACAGCCTGACGCTGTTGCTCGACATCCTCGGGCATGAGGTGCGGACCGCCAGGGACGGCATGGAAGCGCTTGAGATCGCTGCGCAGTTCAAACCCGAGTTGATCCTGATGGACCTGGGCATGCCGCGATTGAACGGCTATGACGCCTGTCGGCGCCTGCGCACGGAGCCGGCCGACGCCGGCGTGGTCATCGTGGCCCTGAGCGGCTGGGGTCAGGACCGGCACCACCAAGCCACCACGGCTGCCGGCTTCGATCTCCATCTCGTCAAACCTGTCGGCCTCGCCGACTTGCAGGGATTGATCGATCGCTTATCCGGAACACGCGGGGAGTCGGCGTGAGCCCGTTGATCGTCGCTGGAGCCTGGGAACCCGATCAAGGGTTTTTCACTGAGACACGGAAGAAAGAGAAGAAATCCTCTCACAAAGACACAAAGACACAAAGATAGAGAAGCCTTTCATGGCTTCTTATCTCTCTTTTCTTCTTCGTGTCTTCGTGTCTTGGTGAGAGCATCTTCTTTCTCGGTGAGAGCATCTGCTTTCTCGGCAAAGGCGTTCCCGAATGGATTGGTGTCGCAGAAGTGTGTGACCTTCAGGCCCGTCGCCAGGTGGTCCCAGCCGGGCCGTCTTCCAGCACGATACCGGCGGCGGCCAGTTCATCGCGGATGCGGTCGGCCTCAGCCCAGTTCCTGGACTGGCGGGCGGCCAGGCGCTCTTCAATACGGCGGTTGATCAGCGCGTCCGTGAGCGCGCCAGTGCCGGTTCCAATCGATGGGGATCCAACGGCCATCGAATCGACGCCGGTGCCCTCAATCGTAGGCGTCACCGGCCTTCCCTTCAGGTAAGCCTCAGCATCCCCCTGAACCAGCCCCAGCACCGCTCCCATGGAACGCAGCTCCGCGCCCAGACCCGCGGCTGCCGTTTCATCCTGGGGTCGCACGCGATTGATCTCACGCACCAGATCGAAGAGCACGGCCAGGGCCACCGGCGTGTTGAAATCATCGTCCATAGCGGCGCTGAAGCGTGTCCGGAAGGCCTCCCCGCCCGCCGGCGCGGCGGGCGGCAGGCCGCGCAGGGCGGTGTAGAAGCGGGTCAGGGCCGCCCGAGCGTTGGTCAGGTGCTCCTCGTCATAGTTGAGCGGACTGCGGTAATGGCTGGTGAGAATGAAATAGCGCACCTCTTCCGGCCGATAGCGCGCCAGAATCTCACGCACGGTGAAGAAGTTGCCCAGCGACTTGGACATCTTCTCCTCGTTCACCCGCACGAAACCGTTATGCATCCACACCTCGACGAAGGGCTCGCCGGTCGCTCCCTCGGATTGGGCGATCTCGTTCTCATGATGGGGAAACTGGAGATCGGCCCCGCCGCCGTGGATGTCGAAGTGATTACCCAGGCAGCAGGTCGACATGGCCGAGCACTCGATATGCCAGCCGGGGCGTCCCGCTCCCCAGGGCGCGTCCCAGGCGGGGTCGCCGGGCTTGGCCGCCTTCCACAGGGCGAAGTCGAGCGGATCGCGTTTCGCCTCTTCGACTTCCACCCGCGCCCCGGCCCGCAGATCGGCGGGATCCTTGCCGGACAGACGGCCGTAGCCGGGAAAGGCGCCGACCGCGAAATACACATCCCCATTGGTCGCGGTGTACGCGAGTCCGCGCTCGATCAGTTTCGCGATCATGTCCAGGATCTCGGGGATGTGCGCGGTGGCGCGGGGTTCCGCGTCCGGCGACAGACAGCCCAGGGCCGCCGCGTCCTCGTGCATCGCCGTGATGAAGCGCGCCGTGAGCGCACCAAAAGGCTCACCCCGCTCCTCGGCGCGACGGATGATCTTGTCGTCGATATCCGTGATATTGCGGACATAGGTGACCGGATAACCCAGGGCGCGCAGGTAGCGGTAGACCACATCGAAGACCACCATGACCCGGGCATGACCCAGATGGCAGAGGTCATACACCGTCATGCCGCACACGTACATTCCCACCCGACCGGGATCAAGCGGGATGAAAGGGGCTTTCGTACGCGTCAGGCTGTTGTAAATCTCAAGCATTTCAGAAGTATCCGACAAAGCCGATCAAGGATGGACGGTGGTTCGCGCCACATGGTAGCAAAGCCGGATCGGTCCGATCCGGGAGAATCCGCCGACGCCGGCCGCGGGGGACGCGTGACGATCGGGCTTTTCCGCCCCGACCAAAGCACTTAACATGCGGCGCAAACTCGCGTCCGCAGTCGCTGCCGCGCCAACATACACCGCCCTCGGGGCGTTCTTGGAGACCGCATGATCAAACTGACGACCAGCCACGGTGACATCCTGATCGAACTGGATGCCGCAAAGGCCCCCGCCACCTGCGCCAACTTCGAACGTTATGTCCGCGACGGACAGTACGACGGCACCCTGTTCCATCGGGTGATCGACGGGTTCATGATTCAGGGCGGCGGCGTGCAGGCCGACTTCACGCCGAAGCCGACCCGTCCCCCGATCCAGAACGAGGCCAACAACGGGCTCAGGAATCTGATCGGCACCATCGCCATGGCCCGCACCATGGACCCCCATTCGGCCAGTTCCCAGTTTTTCATCAATGTCGCGGACAACGCCTTTCTGGACTATCCGGGCCAGGATGGTTGGGGCTACTGCGTGTTTGGCCGGGTGGTCGACGGCATGGAGGTGGTCAACGCGATCAAAGGTGTCAAGACCGGCAGTCGGCATGGTCATCAGGACGTCCCCGCGCAAGACGTCGCGATCACGCGCGCCGAGGTCATCGACGCGCCGTTATGAGCAGCGCCGCGGGTCGGCCGCCGCGAACACGGGATACGCTGCCGGAAGGCGCCGAGACGCTGTTCATCGCGGACCTGCATCTGGCGCCGGAACGCCCGGAGACCATCCGCCTGTTCCTGCGTTTCCTGGCCGGCCGCGCACCACAGGCCGCGCGGCTCTACCTGCTGGGCGACCTGTTCGACGCCTGGATCGGCGACGATGACGATACCCCGCCGTTGCCTGAGATCCGGGCGGCGCTGCGCCGACTGACCACCGGTGGGACCGCCTGTGCCCTGCTGCACGGCAATCGGGACTTCCTGATCGGCCGCGCCTTCTGCCGCGACACCGGCTGCACCCTCTTGGGCGATCCGGCACTGGTCGAGCTCGACGGGGCCAGAATCCTGTTGATGCACGGCGATCTTCTGTGCACTGATGACATCGACTACCTGCGGTTCCGCCGCAGGGTCCGCAACCCCCTGGTACAGCGCCTGTTTCTCTGGCGCAGCCTGAGCAAGCGGCGGGCCGTCGCGAACGACTCGCGGCGCCGCAGTGCGGCGGCCATGGCCGCCAAGACCGCGGCGATCATGGATGCCAACCCCGCTGCCGTGCAGGCGTACCTGAGCCGCTATCGTGCGGCCCACCTGATTCACGGACACACCCATCGCCCGGCCGACCATGAACTGACCGTCAACGGTCAGCCGGCGCGCCGCACCGTACTCGCCGACTGGCACCCCAGCCGCGGCGAGGTGCTGGTCCATCGCGGCGGGCTCTGGAATCGCGAGGCGGTGCTCCCCCAAACAGGAGTCGGCGACTAGCGTTCGTCGTTACGGGTGGTCTTGCTCAGTGATCCCGCTCCCAGGCTCCAGCGCCCCCATCGACAACGACTCCTTCGATCCAGATATCGTGCAGATTGCAAATGCTCACCGCGTAGATCGGACCGCTGTAGCCGGCGGGCAGAACGTGGCGGGAGACCGGCTGATCGCGCTCCGGATTGAAGGTCTTCTGACTCAGCAGCCGAAAGCGCGCATCCAGCAGTTTGTGCTTGAGAATGTAGTGCCGGTAGCCGTCCATCGGATGCGGGGTGCGGATGGTGACCGCTGTGGTCAGGCCGGGCGCGGACTCGGTCTTGATCTCCGGCAGGTGCCGGTCCACCTCGCTCGCCCATAACCCCGGCGTATCGCGCGTGAAGTAGACGCTGCCCGCCAGCGGCCCGCTGATCATCACGATCGATTGCGCACGAGCCGGGCGGACCGCACTGATCACCACGCCCGCCGCGCACCAGGCCAACCAGGCTCGCCGCTTCATCGGATCACTCCGGGCTCAGGCGACCACGGCCGGCCCCTCATTGAGCCAGGCGATAAAGACTTTGTAGCCCAGCACCAGCACCACTGAACCGACGAACAGTCCGATAATGCCGGAACTCAGGAATCCGCCGATGGCGCCGACGAAGATCACGGTCATCGGCACCTCCACCCCGCGGCCGAGCAAGATGGGTTTCAGGATGTTGTCGATGCTGCCGATGAGGAGGGTCCACACCAGCAGGGCGATGAAGGTCGTCGTGTCGGCCGTGGAGAACACGTAGATCAGGATCGGAAGCGCGATCGGAAAGATCCCGACCTGGATCGTGCTCAGCAACAGCGCCAACAGCGCCCACAGACCGGCCGCGGGAACCCCGGCCGCAAGCCATCCGAGCCCGGCCAGGATCGACTGAATCAGGGCGACGCCCAGAATGCCGCGGGTGACACTGCGTACGGTCGCCGCCGCCAGCCCGGCAAATTCGACCCCGCGCGCCCCGGCCAAGCGGTTGGCGACGGTCCGTGCCGCCCGCCGGGTGTCCTCCTCATGGGCCAGCAGCACCCCCGCGATTGCGATGGCGAAGACAAACTGCAGGATGCCGATGCCCGCCCCGGCCGCCAGTCCGCCCAGCCAGCGCAGCGCCCCCTTGATTTGTGGGGTGATCTGGCGCAGGGCGTCTTCCATGTTGTTCGATGCGTCATCCCACAAGTCGTGGGTGTAAGACCCCACCACGGGGACCTCACTGACCCAGGCGGGCGGCGGGGGAACATCCAGCGAACCGTCCTCGAACCCGCGCAACAACCCCTCGGCACCCCCGACCACGGAGTCGCTGAGCAGCACCACCGGGACCAGCAGCACGGCGAGTGTCAACAGCGACATCAGGGTCGCGGCCAGCCCGGAGCGGCCGCCCACGGCATCGACCAGCAGTTGATAGGCCGGATAGAGACCGATAGCGATGATCGCGCCCCACAGGCCGGGGACGATGAAGGGGCGCACGATATCGAAGCACCAGGCCGCCAGGATCGCGAGCAGCGCGATGCGGATGAAGGTCTCAATGGCCCGGTCCATGAAATGGCGGTCGGCTTGGGTCACTTCGTTCATGGGGACACCGCAGGCGGGTTGGTGGCTGTGACGCCAGATGCTACCCCGAGCGCCGGACAACTGCCAGCGGGGCCGGGTCATCGCCCCCGGAGCGCGACCGATCGCAGCCTTCATTGCAATCTGCAACACCGGGGCAAGCCCACGCAGACCGATTCGCAAAATCGGCTGCACGCTCGGACGACACCTGCCAACCGCCGGGAGGAATCAAGCTAACATGCTGTTTTACATTTATTAAAAAACTGGCACGAGTGATGCTTTATTGTTGTCAAGCAACTACCGGAACAACCATCACAGGGGTTAAGCCATGAGCCCGAAACTCATTCTCTGGATCAGCTTCAGCGTCGTCTCGTCCACCTGGTACGCCCTGGACCCCGATGCCCGTCTCGCATTCGGACCTTCAGTCGCGGACAACGCGACGACCCAGATCGAGCAAATGATCCAAGCCGAGTCCTTGGATGTCCGCACCCGCACAGCGATGAACTGAGGTAGCCAGGCTCCGATCGCCAAGAGCCCGACCCGGCCGGAGCCGCGGTCGCAACAAACAAGGCAGGAGGCCCACCGCGCGCACGCGATGGCCGGCAAACAGCTAGGGTACTGCCGAAGCCGAGGGCGCACGCTAGAAAAATCCGCGAGCCGCATCAGCCATCATAGCGATTCGTTATGATGGCTTTTTCTTGATTGCCGCAGTTGCTGCGCACTGCGCGTCAACCAGGGGAACGACCCGTGTCTCCCCCAGGGCAACCGCATAACGCACCAACTCGGTCTGCGACTGGAGGCCCAGTTTGTGCATCATCCGCCGACGGTAAGTGTCGACGGTCTTGACGGCCACGCCCAGATCGTCCGCGATCTGACTGGCACGACGTCCGACGGCGATCAGACCCAGCACCTCCCGCTCCCGCCGCGACAGCAGCGTGCGGTTAGCGCGCAGCGGCGGCGACGGGTTGTCGGGTAACCAAACTCCACCCGCATGGACATGTCGTACCGCCTGGATCAGCGAGTTCACCGATTCGCTCTTGACCAGGAAGCCTTTGGCACCCGCCTCCACCATCTGGTTCACGAAGCAGGCATCACCCAGGGCCGACAACGCGAGCACGCGACACGCTGGAACGGCCTTGCGGATACAGGCGGCCGCCTCGATCCCATTCATCTCAGGCATGCTCACGTCCAGGACGACCACGTCCGGCCGCAACAACTGCGTCTGGGTCACGGCCTCGAGACCATTGGACGCGACGCCGACAAACTCGATATCCGGCTCGGCACGCAACATGTTGGCCAAGGCATCGCGCACCATCGTATGATCATCCGCCAGCAGAACGCGTATCGTCATCACAACCGGCCTTTTTTCACCAAGTTTATGAGCGTTGGTCGAGGCAACGTTTCAGCACGGCCGCGGCGCCGCATCGGCCAAATGACTGACCGGGACCCACAGGCTGACCGCGGTGCCGCCGCCCGGCGATGCTTGCATGAGCAGACGACCACCGATCAATTCGATACGGGACCGCAGGCTGAAGAGCCCGAACCCTCCGCCACTCCGCCCCGTGGCCTGACCCGCCAGTCGTGCCTGATCGATGCCGATGCCGTCATCGCGCACGGCCAAGTGAGCGGTGCCCGGCGCCCCACTGATCCTGACCTCGGCGCGGGTAGCCTGAGCGTGTTTGCAGACGTTGGTCATGAGTTCACGCGCCGCCTGAAACAGCGTGACTTTGAGGTCATCAGGAAGCACCGGCAACGCGCCCTCCTGCCGACAGTCGAAGCGAACTGGCCAGCGTCCGCTCAATTCGCCCCCAAGCCACTGCACGGCCGCGAACAACCCGCCCTGATACAGGACCGGCGGGCTGAGTTCGAACACCAGGGTGCGCAACTGGGACAACGACAGGTCGAGCAGTTCCCGCAACCGCTCCGTGCGCGGCGAGGCATCACCCGGCACCGTGCCGGGCCCGGGATCAAGCAGAATCCGCGCGAGCACCAGTTGCTGGATGGTGCTGTCGTGCAGTTGATCCGCCAGACACCGTCGTTCCCGCTCCTCCGCCAGGCAGAGCGCGGCGTCCATCTCGCGCATCCGTCGATGGGCGAGGTGCAAACTCTCGGTCCGGGCATCCAAGTCCTCGTGCAGGCGCCGCGACAGACGCGCCAGCGTGGCATGGGTACTGACGCGGGCGAGCAGGACGCGCGCATCGAAGGGTTTGACCACGTAGTCCACACCGCCGGCATCGAAACCCCGCAACACCTCGGACTCAGTTCCATGGGCGGTCATGAAAATCACCGGCAGATCGCCGTAGCCCGGCTGTGACTTCAGATCGCGACAAAGTTCATACCCGTTCTCATCGGGCAATTGCACGTCGAGCAAGATCAGCTCGAAGCGCTCGACCGCCAGCCGGGCGCGCGCCTCACGGCCCGACCCGACACCGCAGGGCTGCATCCCGGCATCCGCCAGTTGATGACAGACCAGGCGGACGAGCAGCGGATCATCATCCACCACCAGCAGCCTGGAGCAAGCTAAATCACGGTTCACGGCGGATCAATCTCCTGATCGAACGGCAATCTGGATCAGATTGAGCGAGTCTTCGTCCCCATCCTTTCGAAAATAGCGGAAGATGTCCCTGATCTCTGTCCGTCTTTAGACTACAAGCGCAAAAAAAGATAGGTCTATTAGGAGACACCGCGCGTTCCGCGCGGCGTCGCTGTTCGCTGGTTCAGACCACGAAGCGATCACGTCCCTCGGACTTGGCCTGATAGAGGCGTCGGTCGGCCTGCGCCAGAAAGTCGCCGAGCCGGTCGTCGGGCTGGGGCTGACAAGCCCAAACGCCGATACTCAGGGTGACGATGGACCGACCGGGCGCGGCCTGATGGGGGATCGCCGCCGCGCGCACGGCCTCCAGGTTGCGCGCGGCGGCAGCGCGCGCGGCGGCCAGGTCGGCGCCCGGCATCACCCGCACAAACTCCTCACCCCCATAGCGCGCGACCAGGCCCTCCTCGCGCCGATGAGTCCGGCGCAGCGCGGTCGCCACCTGGCACAGACACTGATCGCCGGCCCCATGCCCATAGCAATCGTTGTACGCCTTGAAGTGATCCACATCCATCATCAACAGACCCAACCAGGCGCCGTTGCTGATGGCCCATTGCCATTGTTCCGTCAGGTAGGCATCGAGCCGGCGCCGATTGGCCAACCCGGTGAGGGCATCCAACTCCGACAGGCGCGCCAGCGAGTCACCCTGGCGCTTGGCGGCCAGGTGGTTGCGCACCCGGGCCCGCACCACCTGCGCGTCGAAAGGTTTGTGCACATAGTCCACGGCCCCTAGATCCAAACCCTGACTTTCGTTCTCGGCTCCGCCGCGTCCGCTGACGAAGATCACCGGGATGTCGCGCGTGCCCGGGTCAGCCTTGAGCGCCCGGCACACCTGATAGCCGTCCATCCCAGTCATCATCACATCCAGCAGAATCAGATCCGGACGCGGCCGTCCCCGCGCCAGCGCCAGCGCCGCATCACCCGTGTCGGCGGTCGCCACCTGGTACTCCTCGCCCAGCAACTGCAACAGGAGTCCGGCCGCCAGCGGATCGTCGTCGACGATCAGCACCAGCGCGCCCCCCGCGCTGGTCTCCGACCGGCGGGGCGCCGCCGGTGTTGGCGTGGGAAGCGGCTGCCCCAGACCCGCCAAGCCGGCTGCCTTGATGGTCCGCGCCGCGTCCAGCGTCCGGGCGAGTGCGGCACGCAGTTCGGCGATGTACGCGACGGCCGCGGGCGGCCCCAGTTGGCACCGCGCGGCAGCCGCGGCCGCGAGTGCGGCAACGGGCTCGGCGCCCAGCACCGGGGCCGTGCCGCGCAGCATATGGGCGAGCCGGGCCACGCTATCCCCACCCGACTGCGCCGCCTCCGGCACCAGCGCCTCCAAGCGCGGGCCGTAGCTCGACAGAAAGTCATCAAGCAAACTCAAGTAAAGATCGGGGTCGCCGCCCACCCGCCTGACCCCGGCCGCGGCATCGATCCATGGCCGCTCCGGCGGCGCCGTTGCTCCAGCGGCATCCCGCGATCCGGCTGCCGGACCGACCGCCGTCGGGCGCGTGACCGGTACCGTCGGCAGCGTCATCCACCGGCCCAAGGTGGCGGCAAAGACCGCCTGATCGAAGGGTTTCGAGATATGGTCGTTCATCCCCGCCGCCTGACAGCGCTGTTGGTCGCTGGCCAGCACATGGGCCGTGATGGCGATCACCGGCAACTCGCGCAGGCGCGGGTCGGCGCGCAGCCGCCGGGTCGTCTCATAGCCGTCCATGCCGGGCATCTGAATATCCATCAGCACCAGCGCGTAGCCCGTGGGTGCCTGCCGCAGGCGGTCCAGGGCGGTCTCGCCATCGGCCACCGGCTCCGCCGCGATGCCGAGTTGGCTCAGGAACTCCACCACGATCCGTTGGTTGACCAGATTATCCTCGACCACCAGCACCGGCCGGGCCGGAACCGCGGCCACCGGCACGCCCCCGCACGCGGCGGTCACGGGCGGCACAGCGGGCGACTGCTCCCCGCCGGTCGCGGTACCCGTGGATGCCGGACCCCGGACCTCGGCAGCCGGACGCTGCAACGGGATCACCACCGTAAAGCGCGCCCCCGCGCCCGGGCGGCTGTCTACCCCGACCTCCCCGTTCATCAAGCCAGTTAACTGCTTGACAATGGCGAGCCCCAGCCCGGTACCGCCGTGACGCCGGGTGAGTGAGTTATCGCCCTGGTTGAAGGGCGTAAACAGGGTTGGCAACTGGTCCGCGGCAATCCCGATTCCGGTATCCTCGACCGTGAACACGACACGCTCGCCGTCCATCGCGGCGTCGTCCGCGGCGACCCGCAGCGTGACGCAGCCCTGGTCGGTGAACTTGACCGCGTTGGCGATCAGGTTGATCAACACCCGCTCGATCTTGTGGGCGTCGCCCGACCAGGCGCCGTCCAGGTCCGGGTCGACGACACACTCCAGCGCCAACCCCTTCTCAGCCGCCAACGGTGCGCCGATCGACAGGACCGCGTCGACCAGTTCCTGGAGTTGGAAGGGCGCATCGCGCGGGGTATCGGCACTGCCCTCCAGTCGGGAGAAATCCAGAATTTCATTGACCACCGCCAGCAGCGAGCGACCCGCGCGCTCGATCTCGGCCAGATAGTCGCGCAGCCGCGTCGGCTCCTGGGTGCGCACCCCCAGGGCGGCCAGGTTCAGCACCGCGTTCAGGGGGGTGCGGATCTCATGGCTCATGTTGGCCAGAAAGTCGCCCTTGGCGCGATTGGCCACCTCCGCGGCCTCCTTGGCCCGCCGCAGATGGCGGTTGAGCCGGGTCAACTCCCAGTGCCGCCAGCCGAGAAAGGAGCCCACCACGGCAAAGAGCCCCAGGAACTGCCACAGCCGGGTCAGGTCCAGCCCTTGCTCGATCCGGAAGGTGGTCCGCCGCCGCGTGATCTGGTCGCGCTCGGCGGGGGTGGTGGCCGCAACCACCTTCTGCATGATGGAGAGCAACTCCGGCTGATCATTGCGAACCGCCACCGCGATCGGATAGGGATCATCGAGCTTGGCGATGATCCGAAAACGCCCCAGCCCCTGCTCGACCAAGTCCGCCGCATGCTCCAGGGTGGCGACCGCCGCATAGGCCCGCCCACTGGTGATGGCGTCCTCGAACTGCGCGACCCTGTCGAGCGGAATGAACGGCTGTTGCGGATAGCGCGCCTGCAAACTGGCGGCGACTGCCGCCCCCCTGGGCACCGCGATCGGTTGGTCGGCGAGGCTCTCGATTCCGGCGACGAAGGGCGCCTCATCACGCGCCAGCAGGACATGCGTGAGCTGGACATAAGGCGAGGTAAAGGCCAGGTAATCTTCCCGCTCGGCGGTCGGCACTGCCCCGGAAATCAGATCGCAGCGGCGCGTGCGGGCAAACTCCAGGGCCTCGGACCAGGTCCCCGAGGGCAGCGGCTGCAGCGCGATTCCTAGCTTGCGGGCGAACAAATCCAGATAATCCCGAAAGATCCCCCGGTGTTCACCGTTCTCCAGGTAGTCGTACGGGGTCCAGACGGGGCTGAAACAATAGGTCAGCACCCCGCCCTTGTCGTCCAGATACGCTTGCTCCGCCGCGCTCAGCACCGGCATGCGGGGTGCGGCGGCCGCGCCGGGGGCGGCCAGATAGCGGCTGCGAATCGCCTGGCGCTGCTCGCGCGACAGCGCGATCAACACCTTGTCGATGGCGCTGACCAGCATTGGACGGTCCTTGCGAATCGAGAACACCAGCGGCAGCGGCGCGGGCAGGACGAAGGCGGTTTCGATGTTCTCGATGCGGCGCTCCGCCAACCAGTGGCCAAAGGAGTCATCGGCAAGCAGGGCCTCGACGTCTCCCGCCAGCACCTGGTTGGCTCCCGCCAGCGCGGAGTCCACCGGCACCGCACGGACCCCGGCGACCGCGGTCAGGGATTTCTCATCGCTCAGATTGCCGCGCAGATAGGCGACCCGCCGATTCGTCAGGTCTTCCAGCCCACGCAGCCCCAGGGGGTTGCCGATCCTGACGAAGACCCGCCGCCCGAGTTCGGTATAGGGCACGGTGAACAGAAAATGGGGCGCCCGTTCGGGATGGACGGCCGAGGCGGACAGCCCATCGATGAGCCCCTGCTGCGCCCGGCTCACCTGCTGCGTCCAGGGGCCGAGCTCGAAACGGATGCGGGTCCCGATGACCCGATCGATCAGCGCCGCCGTGTCGGCGTCGATCCCCGAGAAACTGCCGTCCGGGTTCCGGCTGATCAGCGGCGACCAGTCCTCATCGACACCCAACACCAGGTCGGGCCGCGCGGCGATGTCGACACGCTCGGCGTCGGTCAGGTGCACCTGGGCACGGAGCGCAACGGCAGGATCGCCCTCGCCGAACCAGCGCGCATGCAAGCGCTGCAGCTCACCGGGATCCAATCCGTCGATCGCCTTGTCGAGCAGGGCGGCGAGCACCTCCTGGTGCCGCTCCACGGCAAAATGACTGACCGTGGTCCAGCCCGACTGACCGAAATTGGCTGGACCGCGTTCCACCACGTCGGTAATGTATTCCGCGACCCGCATCGTGCGTTGCCCGAAGCGAAAATCAGCCGCCCGGTCGCGCGTCTGCGCGGCATTGAGGACGACATCCGCCCGCCCCTGCTTGACCGCGGCAAAGGCCTCGACCAGGGACGTTTGGCGCAGCTCCACCGTCAGACCCAAGACTGCCGCGGCCCGTTCGATCAACTCCACGGTATAGCCGGTGTGGCGGCCGTCCCGCCGGGTCGAGGCCGGCGGCGCATCCGTGTACACGACCCGGAGCCCGGAGTGGGCGGCCAGGAACTCCCGCTCCGGCTGAGTCAGCGTCGGCGGTTGAGACGGCCGCGGGACCGTGGTCACTGTCGTATCGTGAAACCAACGATCCCAGATCGACTGAAGCTCGCCGGTCCCCAAGGCGTCGCGCGCCTTGTCCAGGACTCCGACCAGCGGTTCCAGATCGCGACGCATCGCGAACAGGGCCGCCTGCCGCGGCGTCGTGCCGTCGTCGAGATCCGTCGCCCCCTTGGCTTCGACGCCTCCGATCAGGTGCTCCGCGAGCAGATAACGACCGTTTTGCCGCTCCAGGATCGCGGCATCCGCGCGCCCCGCGGCGACGGCCTCCAAGGCCTCGCGGTAACCGGCCACGACGAGATGCTGAATCTCCGGGTGACTCCGGGCCAGCCACTGCATCGGACCCGACTCGGCGGGAGTGGCCAGGGTCTTGCCGCGCAAGGCGTCGAGGTCGGCGCAATCGGTGCAGTCGGTGCGCGCGAAAATCGTGAACGGGACCGGGTAACGGCGGGCGCTGAAACTCAGGAAGCGTTCTCGCTCCGTGGTCACCGGACTGTTGATGGTCAGGTCCGCGCGGCCCTCCCGCAAGTCCCGATAGGACTGCCCGAGGCCCTGGTCCTGCCAGTCCAGCTCCAGTCCGGCCAATTGCGCCATGCGCGCCAGCAGCTCCACCGTATAGCCGGTGGGGCGGCCGTCACGCGTCAATGCGTAGGGCGCGATCTCGGCAAAGACGACCCGCAGCCGCGGATGGGCGGCGATGGCGGCGCGCTCCGCGTCGGTCAGGACCAAGGGGGCATCAGGGAGCGGCGGCGACCCGACAGCCTCCGGATCGAACACCAGCTCCGCACTGGGCAGTGCCTGTGCGGCCAACCCGGTCGCCACGAAGAGGTCTTGAATCCGGTTCAGTTGGATCGGATCGATCGACCCGATCGGGTAGACCTCGGGCAGAATGGCGGAGTGGGTCTGATTCGCCTCGAAGCGCAGGTGATCGCGCTCCTTACCCTG
>Ga0247840_10004067_pt1 | contig 23683 bp, 22 predicted proteins | sample LaCruzMarch2015__FD_192404 | JGI IMG/M metagenome (GOLD analysis project Ga0247840, IMG submission 192404) | Freshwater microbial communities from meromictic Lake La Cruz, Castile-La Mancha, Spain - LaCruzMarch2015_17m | ecosystem: Environmental > Aquatic > Freshwater > Lake | place: Spain... | reverse complement strand
CAATGCTCAATTTTATAACAGAATAGATGCTGGATATACATGGAAATGTAATTGTGATGTTGAAATGACTATTGATATATTAGACCATATCAAAAAAGATACAGAACTACTCATTTTTACAGGTGATGGAGACTTTGAATCTCTACTAGAAAGAGCCGTTAGAGATGACACCAAAATATATCTAATATCAAGCGCAGATAAAACTAAAACAGGGCCACGGTCTGCAAAATCTAGATTTGCAAAGAAACTCAGAGCATTAATTGAAAAATATCCCGAGAAGGTTATTTATGTAGATATGAACGACTGGAAGATGAGAATCAGGAGAGATATTTTAACCTAAATGAAAACGCCGTACAGGCCGGCGGTTTCGAATGAGTATTTATATTATATTCCGTTCGGATATTTTGTCAAACTCAAAAATTAAATAAAGGAAAACGCCGTACAGGCCGGCGGTTTCTAAGGATTAATACAATTATATACGAGCAATGATTGTTGTCAAGTGAAAAAAACTTCATTCGCTATTAATTCCCCCATTGCATTACAACACTATTTTGACCCAAAATGTTTACGGGCAACAACCTTCATCCAGTCTGGTGCATCAGAAAATATCTCATCAGGATTGATTTCCTTTTTAGCTAATTCAAAATCAAATTCATCACCCAGTTTTATACTTAAAACTCTTTTAAGATACTTTTCAGAATCTGGCATCAATACAAGCGCTGAACAAAATTGATCCTCTAAGCCATGTTTTCTGGCGACATAGGCATAGGTGACCATTTTAACAACCAAATCAACAGTTTTTGATTTTAATTTTACAATCTCCGCTTCAACAATTTGTAAAAATGCATTTTTTGTTTTCGTCTCATCCAGACTCTTGGACGTTTCACTTTTAGATTCTAAAACATATTCGTTTAAAGAATCAATTAAATTAAGAACATAACTAATCAATGCTTTTGGATAACCTTTAACAATATTTTTTGCATCAGCTGATATTTCTCCATTTAATTTATGAACAGCCGTCATCATATAATCCACAGCAACATCTCGTGCCCCCTTTACCTCTCCTTGCTCAAATAATTTTTTGAATGATGCACCTGTATTACGTAGGCCGCCGATAAACTCCTTTCTATAAACCGTGTTGTGGATATCTAGGCCTCTTAAACTACCAGCGATTTCAACCATGTTGTGTCCCTGTTCATGCAGCTTGGTTTTTTTAAGATCTTCTGTCGTTCTATTTCTATCACCTGTAGATACAAAGATTATTGATGTATTAGCAAAATGAGTTCCATATATGATTACCTTTTTATTATCATCCATTTGATCGTTTGATCTACTAATATAAATTTTATCATAATCTTCTCTGTCTAGATAAAAACAAATATTGTATGGATCTATTTCTATAAAATTAAATATATTCTCTCCAAAAGAAATTTTAATCTTCAAATGGTCTATCAATCTCCTTATGTTTTCATTACTTACAATTGAAGACCTTGAATCATAACCATATTCAGATTCAAACCTAAATGACTCTAAACGTCTACAAAATTCCAAGCCCGCTTTAACCTTATCTTGCTGATAAGGAAGCTCTCTCAATGCCTCTATCTTCGTCTTTTTCAAAAATACCCCAATAACAAAAGCTGTGCAATGATGCACGAATTCAAAGTCAGGACTACTCAATCTCCTCTCGAGCTCTGTTCTGAGATTACCCCTCCTAAATTCGAGAGCGTCAACCATGTCAACTGGAGATGAGCCATATATTTGTCTCTTGTTTTCTTCTAATCTAAGCGCTACGGAAACCTCAGCAATCTCCTTCATCATTTTTTCACATTCTTTTATTAGACTAGATGAATTAGGAAAAACTCTATCTAGATTATTTAGTACCCCCAACATTTGACGTTTAAATTCCAGCGACGGCAAATCCGCCACCTCAGGACTCTCAATTTGTCTCCACAAATCCGTTACAAAATCTATCTTTTTTTCAAAAGATTCTCGAAGCTCAGACGCTTCTATAGAATGGTTTCTTTTATTGATAAACCAAAAATTATCGCAATTATCATCATCAAAACAACTATCCTCAGCATCGTTTTCGACATCACGCATCTTACGCGCGGAATCCTCATCTACACCCTCCGCTGCTCCGCCCCCTATGGCTGACACCCTAGACTCCACCTCCTCAATAGCATCAGCCGGCCTTCCATAATATTGTTCTGCTGGATATCCTTTTCTCATTTTGTTTAATTTGTATTTAAACTATTCATCGCTTTAAATCTATCCTCAGTTATAGTCACATACAATCCTTCAACCACCCTCTTTGCAATCTTTTTTAACTCCTTCATTTCATCGTCCTTAAACTTTCCTAGAATAAACTTCACTACCTTATCCTCCCCTTTTGGTTTTTTAATTTTTCCGGTTGGGGTAGTTGGGGAAACACCAACCTTTACTCTGATAAAAGCTTCAGTCTTAATCGCTCTTTTAATTGACTCCAATCCCTTATGCCCCCCCATACCTCTATTGAAAACCATTTTAACTGTTCCAAATGGTAAATCCAAATCATCTTGAATTACAATCAAATGTTCTGCTTTCTTTTCACTAGTAATTAAATCAGCCAAAGACTTTCCGCTTTTATTCATAAAAGTCTCAGGCAAAATCACAATGACTTTCTCTTCCACCTTATTCTTCCCCTTTCCAGACTCAATCTCACCCTTGGAAACTAATCCTAAAAACTTCTTATCGTAAGAAAAATCTGGTAATTCATATTGTTTTGCAAATGCAGAGGCTATGAATCTGCCAACGTTATGTCTTGTCGATTCATATTCTTCCCCTGGATTTCCTAATCCTACAATTATATACATAAAATTATTATATCATTTAATAACATTATGGTATAATCTCACACATATTATGAATTTGCACAAAAATGAAGTTGAAGATGAGACACAAGATGACGAGGGCGTTGAAATAGAAGCTGTGGATAAGAGTTCAAAGAAAACAAAAAAGAAGGACGAAGGCTTTTGGAGATTTACAGTTATAACACTTCTAATTTTTCTAGGAATTAGATTTTTTGTCGCTGAACCTTTCTTGGTTGATGGCGCTTCCATGGACCCCAGCTTTTCAACCAATGATTATTTAATTGTCGATGAATTAACCTACAAACTTCAATCTCCAAAGCGGGGTGACGTTGTAGTACTTCGTCCTCCATTTGAAACTAGCAAATATTTTATTAAGAGAATCGTGGGTCTTCCTGGAGAACGTATTGTTGTTGCAGCAAAACAAACTTACATATACAACACAGAGAATCCTGAAGGAATCCTTCTAGATGAGCCGTATGTAAAGTTTAATAGCGATAAGGTGACAGACAAGACTCTTGGGGATACAGAATATTTTGTCATGGGAGACAATAGAGAGGTTAGTTTTGACTCGAGAAGCTGGGGCGCACTCCCAAGAGAAGACATTACAGGAAGGGCGCTCCTTAGATTATATCCATTTCCAAAATTAGGTCTTTTTCCTGGAGGACTTGAGGAATTTAGCAAAAAGCAGTAAGGTATAGGGGAAGATGCCTAAAAACAACAAAAACAAACATATGTCAAAAACAAGTGTTCACAGTAATTTATCTAAAAAAGAAAAAACTAAGCCTACAAATAAGGCTAAAGTAGAAACACAACATATTAAAAGCCACACCTTTAGCAAGAAGGCAAAACCCATTGTCGAGGAGAAGCCGGACCCAATAGACAAGGTTCATAAGATTGCGGAGGCCTCAGCTCGTCACTATGGTTTCGTGCCTTTTGCAGGCCTTAGTGTTCAAAAGGAAGACATCGTTAAGGCAAAAGGCTTTAAAGTGGGCGCAAAAAGAGTAAACAAAGATGAAATAATCGGCTCTTTAAGATTTGAGAATTTTCTTGAAGAATATGTCTCCGTCACCAGAGCGTATGTTAATAAAGAGATGTCAGATTTGGTTCAACCCCCAATGATCTGTCACAGTGGTCCCCTTCATGGTAATAGCCACTTCGATAAAAACAAAGAAAAGAATAAAGATCATATCTTTTCAATGCATATTCTTGGTAACGCAAAAAGTATTGCAGACGCCATGATTATTGAAACCTCATATGTAATTTTAAAAGATCATGTCGATAAGGGTGAGCTTCTAATTGAAATCAACTCTCTTGGGGATAAAGATTGTTTTACAAAATTTGCAAAAGAATACAGCCTATATTTTAAGAAGAATATTAGCGAACTCGCGACTCCCTGTAGACACGCTTTCAAGAAGGATTTGATGAGTACTGTCTTATGTGACCATGATGGATGTCTTGCAATTCAAGACGCTGCACCAAAGCCGATAAGCTATTTAACGGAAGAATACAGGGAGCATTTTAGAGAAGTTCTTGAGTACATTGAGTCATTAAATCTGCCATATATAATTAATCACAGCCTAATTGGAAGCGGGCTTTACGCCGGTGGAACTGTTTTTCAAATTACAGCTTTTACAATCAAAGGTAGACAAGACAAGAAAGAGGTTCTCGCAATAGGAGAACGATATAATTCCGTTTCCAAAAAAGCTTGGGGCAAAAAAGACGTGCCAGCAATTGGCGCACATCTTCTAATTGAAGCTGATCCAGCAAGAAAGGTTCCCAAGACTATTGCGGTTGAGGATATTAAATTCTATTTTATCCACCTTGGGTATGATGCAAAGCTAAAATCACTCTCAATTATGGAAATGCTTAGGGTTGCCAAAATTCCGGTTCATCAAGCTCTTTCAAGAGACAAGATTACAAGCCAGATTGCAGCGGCTGAGAAACTAGCTGTCCCCTACATTCTAATACTTGGTCAAAAGGAGGCTATTGAGAACTCTGTGACTGTTAGACACATGAATACTAGAGTCCAAGAAACCATTAAAGTTCAAGACCTGATTGATTACTTGCAAAAGTTGCTATAATTCCTCCATTGTGTTAAATTAATGCTCATATGACAAATGTTTCAGTAGATAAACACGCAAATGAAAGTGGATCATCAGTTCTACGTCGCTTTACAAAGCGCGTGCAAGAGTCTGGTGTCTTAAACAAGGTTAGATCTATTAGATATTCTGATAGAGCTCTTTCACCTTACAAGGTTAAGAAGTCAACCCTTGAGAGACTTCGCCGCCGTACAGAAATGGAGAAGCTGGCAAAGCTAGGTAAATTACCTGTTTCAAAGAAAAAAAGATAATCTAATTGGGGCTGATTAGTGGGGCTTAAAACTCTATTTTACCCCACACGACCCCACCAAAAAGACATGAAAATTGTTTTCGATAAAGATAATTTCATGATTGCCTCAACTCTCAAAAAGACACCCAAATTAGACTGGGTGCTTTTTGATAAAATAAAAAATAAAGTCATGGGTGAAAAGTATGAGCTTAGCCTGACTTTCATCGGCAAAAAGAGAATGCGAGATCTAAACCGAACTCACAGAGAGAAGGATTATACAACTGACATACTGAGTTTTCCGCTGGACGATTTAAAAGAAAAAAGTCAGATGGGTGAAATATTTATAGACATTGATAAGGCAAATCAAAAATCAAAAGACTTTGAAAGGACTCCCAAAAACTATTTAATGTTTTTATTTATCCACGGACTATTTCATCTTAAGGGACATGATCATGGAGATAAAATGGAGAAGAAGGAGATGGAGGTTAGGAATTTGTTTGGGATATAAGGAAGATATAAGAATTTTCTGCGTGCAAGTGTGTTAAAAATCTATTTTAAAGACTTTATACACACAATTGACGCAAAATGCCTATTTTACTATATGATTTTTAGTGTATAATAAACTATATATATGGCAAAAGGTCGCAATCTTGCAGTCGGAATAGACGTCGGAACACATCAAATTAAAGTTTTGGTGACAGAGCTTGAGCCTGTTGAATTTCAAACAGAAAAAGACTCTTCAAGAGGTACAAGCTCCCTACCAAGAATTATTGCCTCCGCTACAGTTGAGACAAAAGGAATGAGACATGGATACGTTACAAACGTGACAGAGTTATCCAAGTGCATAAGAGTCGCCGTTAACATCGCAGAAAAGAATTCCGGTATTCCAATCAAGAAAGCTTATGTTTCTATTGGTGGAGTTGGACTTGGTGCGATTGTCGCCGTGGGATCAGTTGTAACAACAAAAGCAGATTCTGAAATTACAGATTTGGATGTGAAGCGAGTGATTGAAGAAAGTGAAAAAGAGCTACCTAGCACATACATCTTAAACAGAAAGATAATTCACTCTATTCCCTTGGAGTACAAGGTTGATGGAAGAAAAGTTCTCGGTCGTCCTCAAGGGCTGAAGGGTGTGAAGTTGGAAGCGAGAGTTCTTTATATCACATGTCTCGCTCATCACTTTACCGATCTGTTGAACGCCTTCGATGATGCTAACGTTGAAATGCGAGACATTGTTGCTGCACCAATTGCAGCAAGCTTGGTATCACTTACAAAAACTCAAAAAATTGCAGGGTGTATCCTTTTAAATATTGGATCAGAAACTAGTTCTATAATTGTTTATGAAAATAATATTCCAGTATCAATGGAAGTTTTCCCAGTTGGTTCAAATGATATTACAAATGATATTGCGCTTGGTCTTAAGGTCTCAATTGAAGAAGCGGATCAAATTAAGATGTCAGTTTCTGGTGACGCGCAAGCTTCATCATCAAACTCTTCCCTTCCAACTTTTTCAAGAAAGAAACTGGATGAAATAATCATCGCCAGACTTTCTGATATTTTTGATTTAATTGAAGGTCATTTAAAAAAGATTGATAGAAACGGCCTGCTACCAGCCGGAATAATTTTAACCGGTGGAGGAAGTGGACTTTTGAATATTGAAGAATTAGCACGAGAAGCACTTCGCCTCCCATCAAAGCGTCATACATTAAAATTGGAAGGAAACCTCAAGGGCATCGCCAGAGAATTTGAATGGTCAGTTGCATACGGGCTAACTATTTTGGCTTTCTCTTCACCGGATGATAGAAGCGGAATTAATTTGGATGGGCTAAGCGCAGTGGGAGCATTTAAGAAGCTCAAGAAATTGATTGGTGGATGGGTGAAGCAGTTTTTGCCTTAGTGGCCCCGCCCTCCGGCGTGGCTCTCTTTTAATTAATAAGAAAACGGCCCCTGCTGGTACAGGAGGCCGGTTTTTGGTTTGTTGATTTTGTTTGTGAGTGATTGACTATATTTACCAGTAGTCAATTACTTTCTATTTAGACGGTGTGCGACGAACTATTCCTCCGGATCAAGACCGTCCTTCGTTTCCGCCTGCCCGACAACATGTTTTTCGCCAAGCATGAGTACTGCAGTGACCGCGAGACCGGCGGTAGCAACCGCCAGCCACATGAGTTGGCCCCAACCAGGATAGGAAATGGTTGTTTCCAGCCTGACACCGTCTCTTCCAATTTCAATTTTAAGCCCTTTTGGCATATGATTTTCACCTATAGATCTAAGTTCTTTCATTGAATTAACAACGTGGCACTAGCCCAGACGTCAATCAAACACCTACCGAGGTATCCAATGTAACAAACGTCCTTTTACTTAGCAGAGAATTCGGCGACTCCTCCTCTAATAATATGACATACAACATCCGTGATGTCAATCAGATTATGGGCACGCCCAACTCTAGAACAACAAAAGTCAATATTGCCTTGATTTTCCGTAAATGGTAGTATAAAGCCCAAGTAAACGTTAATCATAAATCCAATAACAGAAATAATATGCCACAGGTAAAAACAGACGTAGAGACATTTGCAAGAATAAAAGTTGTGGGTGTTGGAGGGTCAGGAAAAAATGCAATCAATCACATGATCAACAATAAAGTTAAAGGTGTTGATTTTCTTGCGATAAATACTGACGCGCAAGATCTACATCACTCAATGGCAAAGAGAAAAATTCACATCGGTAAAAATCTTACTAAAGGATTAGGCGCCGGAATGAATCCAGAAGTTGGACGTCAAGCTGCGGAGGAAACAAAAGAAGAAATTCAAGAAGCTCTTAAAAATTCTGACATGGTTTTTGTTGCTGGAGGACTGGGTGGTGGAACAGGTTCAGGTGCGTCGCCAATTGTAGCAAAGATCTCTAAAGAAATGGGAGCTCTCACTGTTGGAGTTGTTACAAAACCTTTTTCATTTGAAGGACAACAACGTATGCGTCTTGCAGAACACGCGCTTGAGGAATTAAGTAAGGCAGTTGATGCACTTGTTGTAATTCCAAATGACAAACTCCTTGCCGCTGTAACAAAAGACACAACAGCAAAGAATGCATTTGCAATGTGTGATGAAGTTCTAAAGCAAGCTGTTGAAGGAATTTCAGAACTTATCACAACCCCTGGAACAGTTGGTAACATTGACTTTGCAGACATCAGAGCCGTTCTTGAGAATGCTGGCCCAGCGCTAATGGGAATAGGATCAGCATCTGGTGAGAAAAGAGCAGAAGAAGCAGCTCGTGCTGCAATCAGCTCTCCCCTTCTTGATGTTTCAATTCACGGAGCAAAGGGTGTACTATTTTCTATCGCAGGAAATGATGATCTAACAATGTGGGAAATTCAAGAAGCTGCAAAGCTTATCACAGACTCAGTAGATCCTGATGCAAAGATTATCTTTGGAACTGTAAAGGATGAGAGGCTAAAGAAGAATGAATTAAAGATTACTGTTATTGCCGCAAACTTCCCTGACAATAGTGCGATCAGAAAAACTATTTTTGATAGCATGTCATCAAGGCAATCAACTCCCACGTTTGGGACAAAAGAAACAACAGAGAGAATAGAGAAGCCAACATCGTCAAATGTAGAAATAAATACAGTATCACAAAATGTTGAGGTTCAAGTCCCATCAAAGAATGATGATGCTAAAGGTAAGATTCACAATACAATTCACACTCCTTCAACAAACACTGCACACAGCACCCCAAAAACAATTGAAGAAACAAAGGAAGAAGAGAATCCAAATGCTCCACTTCAAGGTGTTCAAGATGACGATGATGAATGGAACTCAATCCCAGCATTCCTCAGAAGAGCGAAGAAGTAAGCGATTTGCAAGCGTGCAAATCGTGTCGAAATCAGCAGATTTCGACCATGTTTTAAGCGTAAAAATTGTGCCAAAATCAGCAGATTTTGGCAGTATTTGCAAGCGTGCAAATCGTGACCAAATCATTTGATTCGGTCAGCAGATTTTGGCCGAGAAAGAACTATATAAATTTGGTATAATTAGTGAATGAATAATTTTGAAACCATCAGTCCCGAAAAAACCATAATCAGGAAAGCGGAAATGCCTGATATTCCGCAAATTTTAAAACTAGTTCAAGAAAACCTGGGCGAAAATTTAACCGAAGAGGAGAAGGAAGGTGGATTTATTACTTGGAATCCTTCTGAGTCAGAACTAGCAGAAATTATTGATAGCTCGGGAATATTTTTAAGTATGATTGGCAAAAAGCTGAAAGGTTATGTAATAACAATGACTAGAGACATAGGTTTAAGAAACCCGTTTTTTAGTGAGATGTTGTCTTATGCCGAAGACATGCAATTTGATGGAAAATACTTGTCAGAATATAAATACATAATTTTTGCACAAGTGTGTATCGGCAAGGAATTTAGAGGAGGAATGACTTTTTCTCGATTGTATTCAACGTCTCAATCAATGTCCAAAGATCAAGGCTTCGATGTTTTTATTGGAGAGATAGCAGACAAAAACAAGAAGTCGCTCGCGGTCCACAGTAACTACGCTGATGCTGGTACATACAAATCTTCAAATGGAATGGTCTGGCATGTTATAGTCGGAGATTTAAGAAATGACTAGTAAATAAAGAACGAACAAGAACCCCACGAAGAGGGCGGCTCTTGGTGGGGTTTTAATTATTTGGAGGACTACGTTCTCAAGGATCGTAACCTATGTTTTGTAACTAACGATCAGGCGACACAATGCGCCCAATCCGAATATCGATATACACATGATCGCTAGAATTAATGTGTCGGGGAAGAAAATCGCCAAATTTGCCGATCGTAATGACTGTCAGATCATACTTAGGACGACAAACATTCTTGAATTTTCTTGCTTCCGCACCAACAAGATGTGCATAATAAAGTGCAGTGATCATGGGCTCTCCGTCTGGAATAACAAGAAAACCAAGCCTCAGAAGCAACTCCGCCATGCTCTTCCGTTCCTTATGATTTTTCGGTATGTCAAAATAGGTTCTCATGCCATCGCCCACTCTACACCACTTTACAATTTTGTAAATACCGAAGCCCTTCAGAAATTTGATATAATAACTTAATGAAAACATACGATCTTCTAATAATTGGTGGTGGTCCCGCTGGAGTTGCAGCAGGTATTTATGCTTCTCGTAAAAAATTAAAAACTCTTTTGGTGACAGAAGATTTTGGTGGACAAAGTATTGTTAGTGAAGGCATAGAAAACTGGATTGGAACTGTAAAAATTTCTGGTGCAGATTTAGCAAAATCACTAGAAGATCACTTGCGGGCTTACGCAGGAGATGTGGTTGAAATCAAAACTGGTAACAGGATTATCTCTATTGAAAAACACACAGATTATACAGAAGTAAATCCCATATTTGTTTCAAAGATGAAAAGTTCATCCGGAGAAGAAGCTGTTGATGTAACTTCTAAATCAGTTTTAATAACAACAGGAAGTGCGCATAGAAAACTCCCTGCAAAAGGTGCAGATACTTTCGAACATAAAGGTCTAACATACTGCGCAACTTGTGATGGCCCACTATTCTCTGATACTGATGTTGTAGTTATCGGAGGAGGAAATGCTGCACTTGAGTCTGCCGCTCAACTTTCCGCATATTGCAAAAGTGTGACAATAATCAACAGAAGTAAAACTTGGAGAGCTGACCCGATCACAGTTGAAAAAGTCTTGGCAAAGCCAAATGTTAATCTAATAACACCAGCTGAAGTTATAGAAGTTAAAGGCGAGCAATTCGTTAATGGTTTGATATATAAAAATACAGAGACAGGTGAAGAAAAGGATTTGGCGGTAAATGGAATCTTTGTAGAGATTGGTATGATCCCAGCAACTTCATTTGTGAAGGATATTGTAGAGCTAAATGAATATAATAAAATAATTGTAGACCCGATGACAGAGCGAACTGAAACACCCGGTATTTGGGCCGCTGGTGACTGTACAAACGGTTTATATCATCAAAACAACATAGCGGTGGGAGATGCTGTAAAAGCGCTGGAGGATATCTATATGAGCTTGAGCAAGAGGTAAGTTACTAGCTGATTTAGCAAACGATCCCCCAGCAGACGATTCAGCAGGCGATTTAACTAGATCGAGCCTACTGGGATCGCCTACTAGGTAGGGTGGTATGGATGTGGACACTTTTCAATTTGATTTTTTAAAAATAAAGAGTAATATACTGTATTAAGGCTTGTGAACCATTGGCTTTAAAACCAACATGATTCCCGTGACATTAAAGTTGCAGCAAGCTATTGCAAAACATCCTTTTAAAAGGGGTGTTTTGTTTTAGAAAATTATTTCAAATAATCCATAATACTAAGGAATATTAGTTTTCCATTGTTTATTCTACGTATTACTATTTTAACCTTCTTACTATTTATTGTTTTTGAAATACCCCAAAATTCAGCTTTAGAATTTCCGATTTCAGAAATCCTATACTCAACTTCCACGTCTTTATCTTCCAATATGTCTTTACAATATTTCAATAAGCCAAACCTTCTCTTCTGTTCAGAAATTGGCCTCATGATTACACCCTTTCTGGTTAAATGTCTACTACCATTTTCATCAAAAAATACAAGTTCACCAAAAAGAGCTTCACATCTAATACTTTTAATTTTATTGTATATATTTTTATTATTTTTAATATAACTATTGAAATATTTCATTCGGACAATCATACACGCCAGACATGATGTAAACATGAAGTTTTTCTAAAGTTTTTACTTTCAAATAATAAATTAGGTGATGTCAAGCTTGCTTTTTACACACCGTGGCCTATTATATTAGCAATGCTTGTGAAGCATTGGCTTTTAGCCAAAATGCATCCTTCGACCTAAGTTGAAACAAGCATCTACAAAACACACCCTTACGGGGTGTTTTGTTTTACTTAAGCTTGTGGGCGATACAGGGCTCGAACCTGTGGCCTCAGACACGTCAAGTCTGCGCTCTAGCCAACTGAGCTAATCGCCCGACATTTATTCATCTATTATACTCCTACTTCCCTATTGTTGCACAATAGTCCTTAATACAATATCATATAAAGCATGACTGAATCAACTACACAAAACCAGGAACCAAAAGTGATGAATTTTGAAGTCGGACAAAAATATACAACATCAGAAGGTAATGAATATGTTGTAGACTTTATTTCCAGAGAATCTGGAAATATTGATGACTTATTTATTGTTTACAAAAAAGTATCCGGAGGAGATGGAGGTGAGGTAGAAAGATATTACCTAAAGAAAACAACTGATTTTAAGAGCGTGGATGATTTTGACGAAGAAATTCCTTCCCTACCTGATAACGAGCCTGAATCGCCAAAGGAAGAAACTGAAGATGTATCCATCGGACAAAAATATAAACATTTTAAGTCGGGAGATAGTTATGTAATAAAAGCTATAGCCCATAACCCAAAGAATCCAAAAAATAAATTTGTTATTTATGAAGGACAGTATGACTCAGAAGAGTTTGGACACAATCCAATTTGGGTCCGAGAATATGAAGAATTTACAAGCATGAAGGTTTTTGGAGAAAATGAATTAGATGGAAGTGGTCGGCCAAAAGCCTCAGTTAAAAGATTTGAACTAATAACCAAATAACAATATGAATCCCGCCAATGAAAAGCTTGTCTCAGAAAAAGAAACTCAAATGCTACTGGTTGAAGCTGTAGCAAATAGAGTAGCAAAATTTACTCATGAGATTGAAGAATTAGACAGAATTGAATCAGAAAATGGTTACGAGACGTTTGATCCAACAAAAACCGCTGAAATGTTTGGCAGAGGTGACATTACATTACAAGAATATTTTTACGGTGAAATTAGTAATCTAAGGATAGGTATGAATACTATTAGCGATAAAGGTATAGGGAAATGGCTGTTTTCAGAAATTAGCGCTCTGCTAATAAAGATTGATAAGGTTTTTAAGCCAGAAAATTTTATAGTCGAATATGTTGGTATTATGGGTGCAATACTAGAAGTAATTGACCATATAACACACAAACCTGACGAATCAAAGCACATTCCAACGGCACTATCTCAGGTTGAAAAAATGGTATCCATTTTTAACACATTCGTCAAAACAAGGAATATAAAAATTGATGAAGAAGCTCAAGAAGAAATTATAGGCATTAATAAATTATTGATGCATCATCAAATACCAGAAATCATTACGATGCGAGACTAGTTATTGACAAATATATTTTATAAATTACCCTGAATATTATCTCTGTTTACTTAGCCCAGTCTGTAACAGACATACGATAGGTTTGGTTAATTTTCTTTGACGAATTTGCAACTTGAACAGTAAAAGAATAATCTCCTAATTGCCTTGGCCATCCGCTAATACTTGCCTTGTGTGTTTCTGAGCTTTCACAAATAGAGTTTTGAAGCGCTATACATACCGTCGTTTCTTTATTAAGTGACAAACCTGGTGGTAAGGTGCCATCCAAAATAGTCCAGGTAAGATTTGGAAAGCTTGAACTTGCAAAACCTGTTGCCGTCAATATTTGTCGATAGAAAGGGCCGTTTATTACAGCACCAGGTAAAGTTGCAGGGCTTATTTCTAAATTTGTTGTAGACGGACTTGAATTTGAATTTGAAACTTCTAATCTTAATTTAGCCAAGAGAGCTCTTGTTACCGGTCCAAAATTTCCTGTTGCGGGAGTAATTTTATTGGCCTTCTGAAATTTTATCAATGCCTTTTTTGTCATGGCGCCAAAATATGTCGATTCTTTTCCAATAGAACCTACGCCAGTAGAAGATATTATAAAGCCACTAGAGTTAAGAAATATTTGAAGAGCCTTAACATCATTTCCTGTTGAACCCACATTTAAATTTCTTTTATACGATGCCATGTTCTTAAGTGAGGTAACAAGTAGAGGAGAAGTTGCCGCACCAGGCACCAGACTAGGTATCGTGCTTGAAGATGAAGATGCGATTGTGTTTACCAAACCTGCGGGAGGGTACACAGAACTTCCTCCACCACCACCTCCGCCGCCTCCCCCTCCACCACCGCCTCCGCCGCCTGGAGGAGTAACCGGTGGTGGTGTAACGACAGTTGCGTCAGCTACAAATAAATCCACGGCATTACTTTCACCATTTGTGGGGTGATTAACACGAACATAATAGTCTCCAGTCGTAACATTTGGGGTAAATTGAATTACTTGCCCACCTCCTGTACTCACAGCTGTCATTGAAGTAGAACTACCTGTTGATCTACTTACCAAATTTACAATGTTTCCAGAGTTGGCAAATCTAATACCATGAAGAGACACTGTTACATTAGACGGTGTAGAAGTAGCAGAGATTGAAGTAATAATTGGACAAACCTCACCAATAACAGCAAGATCATTTGTTTTATTTCCTGAAGAAATTCCTATGAAATTTTGATTTGAATATTTTCCTAACGTAACCCCATGAAGCGTACCGTAATATACACCAGCAAACATAATCTTAGGATTAGAAGATACACGCACTGTAAACGTCGCAACGGTGTTTGCTGGAATAATATAGTAATTATCCAAACCATCTGATGATGTAGCAAATGTGCCTGTGGCTTGTTCGTAAGACTGATGTCCATATGAGCGCATAGAGTAACAACCTAACTCTGCTGGGCAACTTGAACTTGAATTAAGATATGAATTAAAACCATAGTTTTCAGAAATAAATTGGTCCTCGCTACCTGCATCGATCGCAACTGTAAACGTACTTACCACTTCACTTTCTCCTCCAGTACCGTCATATGCAAGTGTCAAAGTAGACGATCCAACAATTGTGGCTTGTGGAGGCCTCACTATTGTGATGGCAGCTGAACTTGTAGCAGCACAGCCAAAACATCCAGTGCGCTGATTATCATGAAGTGTCGTATTCCAATCCATAGCAGTGCTATCGTATGTTGTTCCCAAGTCAAGAGCAAACAACATCAATTTACTTTCATTTCCAAACCCACCGTGAAAATCCGAAGGCAGCTCCATTGCCTCCAGAACAATATCTGACTTTCCATCACCATTAAAATCATCAATAATCACAGGTGAGCCCCAAAAATCTTCTGCCGCACCAAGGGTTGGCACTTCTATATTTCTTTCCAAAACACCAGCCTTATTTAATATCTGCACACCAGAAGTATTACCATCAAAAAAACGAGATCTGTAGCTGAGAATAATTTGGGACTCCCCATTATTGTCTATGCCCCCTATCGCAATAGATTCGATATTAGGATTTGTACCTACATAGCTACTTTCATCGTTTGAAAAAATTGTATTCAATGAACCATCCAGCAACATTATTTTATTACTTTGTGATACTGCACCGTATGTATCCGCAAGTACAGCAACTATACCAGGGGTACTCGTTCCTATCAATTTGCCGATAGCTATTTTAGAGGCTGAGTATCCAAAGAATGGCGAAGATGATGCAATAACACCCCCTTCATTGTTTATAATACTAATGTAAGTAGCATAAGCATTTGGATTAGTAGGATCAGTTTTAAATAGATTATAATCTAAAGTACTATACATAAACACCATTTCTGTATTTCCATCATTGTAGAGGTCTGCCACCGCAGGGAAAGTGATATTAATTTGCTCACTTTTTCCAGTACCATCGTATAGGAGTGTCTTATTCAATAGTTGATTATCAGCAGAATAAGTATTTACATACAGTTTGGTATTATCAAACACATTAATGTATGTTGCATTTTTATCGCGTGTTCCAGTTACTATGGCCATGTTTTGATTAGTAGTTGTTCCATGGTTTTTATTTTTTAAAAAAGCCGGATGTGTTCCAGAAAATGAATTAGTACTAGAACTTTGTACTGCTTCAGAAACTATCAGGGGAAAATTACTCAATGGTGTTCCTTGAAAATTATAACCATGCAAACTAATCTTTCGGTTGGCAATATTCATTGATAGCCAATAGACCTCTGGATTACCATCATAGTTTCTGTCAAATATGGTACTTGGTGAAAATAATAAATCTGTTCTGTCTTGTCCAATAGTTTTACGAATAACACCATCTAGGTTAGTAATACTGACTGATCCAACGTCACCCACTGTAGTCATAAAGTTTTTCTTGCCTACTGTATCATAATAAATTGAGGGCATTTGATCATCTGCAATATTGGATCCGTCACTTAATGACGAAAGTACTGTATGAGAACCATCACTATTATAAAAATAAAGTGTGGCAGGAGATGTACATATACCTGGCTGGCAACTAGTATAATACGGAACCATCATTCTTCTTATAGACTGATCACTTTCATTCCCGACAATACTCTGTACACCCCTTGGAAAACCCTCCAATTGTTGTGGCCAATTATTTAACAACTCCTTTAGAACAACAAACTGAAAAGCACCGCTTTCCTTCCACACACCCTGCGAAAACACTTCCAAATAAAGTGAATGCTTTCCATTTTGGAATGTATTAAAATCAACAGGGCACGTCATTTGTGTATTATAAATTGAACTGCCGCTACACAAGACTGTTCCTGTTGTTGCATTATCCGCAAGTATTCTAAAGCTGGTTCCTTCTGGGTATGTAATCTTAAATTTTATAGATTGGGTACTACCATTAACATAATTTAAATTATTTCCAACTGATTCAATCCATTCATTTTTTACATCTAGCACGGCAACATCTTCGCTCGTACTTCCATTTGTATTTGTAACACTTAGTTTAATTGTATAAAAACCTTCATCAAGAGTTCTTGTGTCCAAGGAATAAAGTGTATCATTTATGACCTGCTGACTTGATGTAGAAAGGACGGTAAATGATTCTGTAAAGCCAGGAGGATAGCCCTTGGCGTATGAAAGAGTGGAACTAGCAAAATTATCAAATGCAGTGGCAGTACCAACAATATCTATAATTTCCTGTCCTATTGGCATTGCAGACAGGTGAGAAACAGGTGGCCTAGACATACCCACGGATTGAAGAACGTCAATTCTTCCATGACCCACATCATTATAATTAGAAGAAATATATTTAGCACCATTTATAATTGCAGCTTTAACCTCTGCCGGAGTCCAATCAGGGTGTAATTGTAATATAAGAGCTGCTTCTCCAGCTACATGAGGGGTGGCCATGGAAGTTCCTGAAAGTGAAATATGATTTCCATCATTATTACATGCAGTATTTCCTTCTCCCTCAAAAGAAGTGCCCCAACGTGCTGCACAAATATTTATACCCGGTGCCGTTATATCTGGTTTGGCAATGGACATCTGAGTTCCACTTGCATTGACCCAAATTACAGGGCCACGTGCACTATCAGAAGCAGTATTATCGTCTTTGTCTGTTGAGCCAACCGTGATTGCGTTTCTAGCTGTTCCTGGTGATTGAATGGTTTTAGGTGTTGGTCCAGAATTTCCAGCTGCAACAGTCACAACAACACCATTAGCAACAGCATTATCTACTGCTTTTGACATTGCATCATCAGGATCACCAGTTCCACCCAAACTCAGTGACGCAACATCTAAATGATCAGAAATATCTCCATTATGATTAGGATCGACAGCAGCCTCTATCCCAGCAATGATGTTATCAGAATCTCCTGAACCAAAATTATTCATAACCTTATATGCATATATTGTTGCCCCTGGAGCAACCCCCTTAAGTGAACCGTTTCCAGCAGCAATAGAAGCAACATGCGTTCCGTGACCATGATCGTCCATTGGATCATTGTCATTATTAACAAAGTCATACCCACCAAGAACCTTACAATCTATTGTTGTCGTTCCTGTTTGTGTACCATAACAACCTCCAAGATCAGGGTGTAAATAGTCAACACCTGTATCAATTATTGCGATTGTTATACCGCTACCCGTTAATGAAGTGCTTGCAACGGCTCCCGTCCAGACTTCCGAAGCATGAATTAATGGAACGGAATCCATGAGTGATGCCTTCACAGTCTTAACTTTTTCAACACTTTTTACATTAGGAAGTTTCTTAAGTTTTGCCAACTCATCACCATTAATGTTTAAGACTACGGCATTTAAAACTGCATTAAATCTATGTAGTTTATTTTGAGATATAAGTGGATTATTCCTAACAGTGACTGATGCTGGCAAGGTGCTTAAAAATGAGCTTTGTTGATTTAATATCTTTGTTCTCTGATTCTTTAGGATAGTTTTTGTAGCTTCAGAAGTAATCAGAAAATTTCCTTTTGGATTTTTTAATCTCAAAGTTTTTGCGGCTGAAGAAATAGAGGGTTCTTTAAGCTCTACGATGTATTTCTGCACTGAAGTATCCATTGCTGGAATAAAATCAGCGTTTTGAATTTTTAAACTTGGTAACGATGAATCCAACCCACTTGTCAAAATTGTGCTATTCAACCCCGCTAAACCACCGCTTTGTCCTGTAGGCTGTGTAGATAGGGATTGTTGTATTTTAAAAGGCGGAGCTACCTTAGACTCACCTGCAAAAGTGGTAGTTACAAAAACTACAGCTACCAAAAGGCATGCTGTAGCAATTGAAACTAATGAGAAAAAATGCTTACATTTAGTCATTTAATATATATCATTATTTGTTATTATTGCAATTGTATCAACAAACTCCCAAATTTCCTAATAAAATACAATCATCCTTTTCAATAAAGAGGCAAAATATGTTATCTTATAGTTATGAACAAGAAATGGACCAAATTGGGACTTTTTGTAATTTGCACGTTTGCCTTAATTGGTTTTATTTTGACTTTCACATATATTGCAGTTAGGTTTGGTTGGACAAATACACCAGGTATCATAGACAATCAACATGATTATTTTAAGAATCAAAAAACAATCTCTAAAACTTCCGACGTCACTACAAGCGGTGTATCAACCGTAATAGCAAGGACAAAAGATAGAGCGGGAACAAGTTCAATAAGTACAATATCAGAAACATCAACCTCCATACGCAATGAAGCGTGGAAACAAGGTGATGAATGGCAAACATTAAAATTAGCAATTATCAAAGATAGTGAATCCATAAACAAGGCGGCGATAAAAGCTGAAATCCCTCCTAGATTAATTGTCTCAATACTTATCGTTGAGCAACTTCGTCTATTTCATTCTAATCGAGAAATTTTTAAACAAATCTTTGCCCCACTCAGAGTTCTTGGTAACCAAAGTCAATTTTCCTGGGGAGTCATGGGGATCAAGCAAGATACAGCTCGTCAAATTGAAGATAATTTGAAGGACACAAAGTCACCATATTATCTTGGAATTGATTTTGAACACATGCTTGATTTTTCAACAACAACAAATGTTGATACTTTGAGATTTAATCGTTTAACAAGTGACCAAGATCGTTATTATTCATATTTATACAGCGGAGTTATGATAAAGGAAATTGAAACTCAGTGGCAAAAGACAGGTTTTCCAATAAGCAAAAGACCTGATATTCTAGCCACACTCTTCAATATAGGTTTTAAAAATTCCCAACCCCACGCCAATCCACAAACTGGTGGTGCAGAAATTTCTATCAATTCCACAGTCTACAGCTTTGGAGGTTTGGCTTTGAATTTCTATAATTCTAATGAATTGCTCGATGAATTTCCAAGGTAATTATCTATATTCTTTTAATGACCGTGCCCATGTCCAACATGTTCTTCTAAGGCGAGTCTTTCCTCTTCAATTGATGATTGATGGCCAACCCTTATATTAACCCTTCTTGTAAGCAGCCACATAGAGACCATTGTTGTAATGGGAACCGCTAAAACCAAGCCGATACTACCAATCATTGTGCGAACAATCTCTGTTGAAAACATTTCTCTATTCATTGTTACCCAAATACTATCTGTCGACGCCTGAGTAAACAGAAGCAGAAGCGGCAGGGATACTCCAACATAAGCAATTGCAAGTGTATTAACTAGAGCACCAATATGTTCTCTACCGATTCTGATTGCTCTTTTGTATATAGTCTTTTTTTCTACATGAGGAGCTATACGAAGAAGCTCTTCAACAGATATTGCTTGACCTATTGCAATATCATACAACACACCAAGAAGACCTATCATAATACCCCCAAGTAAAAGTCCTAGTATATCAATACTACCTCTTGAATTTAAATCAAGGTACAAAACTTCCTCTGTGTTATAACCACTTAATTTTGTAAAAGATACGGCGAAAAAAGCAAGAAGTCCGGTTATGGAAACTGTAACTATCATCCCAAGTACAGCTGATGATGTAGTCTTATTAAATCCATGAGTTATATATGAGCCGACAATGATTATTAACGAAGAAACGCCGATGGTTACCAAAAGTGGTGAAAGTCCGTATAAAATTCCAGGTAGTAGGACGTAAATTATAAGTAGCAAACTACCTACAAGGCTCAAAATTCCGCGGACACCCTGTATACCACCAAAGATTAATACTGTCAGCAAAAAAAGACCTACAAGAAACATTAACTGTGGTATTCTATAAGGCTCATCAACGGAGTAATAATCACTACCATCAAACTCACTTTTTGTATGTTTTAGATAGAATGTTTCCCCTTTCTTCAACTCTAAATGATCATTTTCAACAATAACTTCTCTCCCTCTCTCTACACCCTCAACAATCTTTACTTTTATCTTTTGGTTGATATGGGGTGTTTCAGTACCTGGAATTATTTTTACTTCTGATTTTATCACTTCTATAACCTCAGCTTTAACTACTGTCTGCTTGTCTACTACAACCTCACTACTATTTTGTGCATGAGCTATTGGAAAAGGTAAAAATAGGAAAGCTAAAAGAAAAACTTTTATTACTAAGGTTTTTTTCATGATAAGATTTTACGCTTTATTACAAGCCTTACATACTCCAAAAAACTCCAGAGAATGGTCTAGTATTAATTTAAATTTTGATGAATGTTTCAATGCCATTTTACTCAATCTGTCTATTTCACAAACATCCACATCTTCTATATCTCCACATTTTTTGCAAACCAAATGATGATGGTGGTGACTATCATTCATCTCAAAACAAACAGAATCATTTCTCAAATCAACTCTTCTAAGTATTCCTTTTTCTTCAAATGATTTTAGTGTTCTGTATATAGTGGCTACATCTACCCTCTTGTCTTTCAGATAACCGGAAACACCTTCAGCATTTAATGGAATGTGATATTTGGAAAAAACCTCCAAGATAGAGATACGCCCTTGAGTAACCTTGTACCCATTATTACGTAGTACACCAACTAAAGCTTCGTCTTTATTTTTACTGTTATTCTTATCCCCTTTTTTCATAATTTAATAATACAATAGATGCGACCTATTTGCAACAACTTGACTTATTTTTATTTAGGGATTAGTATGTATTTAAATGCAAATTAATCGCATTTGTTAATAAAATAAATTAATTAAAAAATATGAAAAGTATTAAAACTCTAGTTTATGATGGCGCATTGTTTTGTGGAAACAACGGATGTAGCTGTGGATGCCCCGTGGTTGAACATTTAGTTGAGGAAGGTATGGTAAAAATTCACGATCCTGCTAAGCCTGAGAATGGAAGCACTGTAATGACCGTTGCTGAATACAACGCGCTTATCGAAAATGCTAAACCAATAGCGGAATCAGCGGAATAATCTTCAATTGAGTATGAGAATTGCTTTTGTTGGAAAAGGAGGAAGCGGCAAGACAACCCTGTCTGCCCTATTTTCAAAACATGTTGCTGGCACAAAAATGCCAGTGCTTGTTTTTGATGCCGATTTAAACATACACCTCCCTGAGCTATTTGGCTTCAAAGAAAGTGTATCGCCTGATATATACATATCTAGACTTGAGACTAGAGCAACCATCAGAAAGCATCTGATTGGAAGTAATTCAAATATTAAAGAAATAGTTGATTTGGGAAAGACTACCCTACCAAGTGAAGGGTCTAATTTAATTAATATACACAATCTAGATAAAAGTATACTGAAAGATTATTCAGTCAAAGAAGATAATCTGCATCTTGTGGTTGTTGGAACATATGAAGACGATAGAATCGGCAAGAGTTGTTACCACGGTAATCTTGTTATATTTGAAAATATCTTAAACCATCTTGTGGACAAAGATGGATATGTTGTAACAGACATGGTCGCTGGAGTTGACGCTTTTGCTAACACTCTACATGCACAATTTGATGTACTCGCCCTTATTGTAGAACCAACAAAGAGGAGTATTGAAGTCTTTGAACATTATAATCACCTAGCAAAAGAAGGTGGAGTACATAAGAATCTTTTTGTTATTGCAAATAAAATTAGAAATGAGTCTGACAAAGATTTCATACTTAATCACATACCAGAGAGGCAATTTATTGGTTTTTTCAATGAATCAGAATATTTAAGAGAAATAGAGAGAACCTCTTCCCCATTAGAAATTTCCAAATTAGAGCCTGAAAACATTAAGCTTCTAAATATGATAAAAGATACATTAGAAGCCAACACTGAAGATACCGAAGATAGATTTGATAGAATTCAGAGACTGCATGACAGAATAGCACTTTAGTTGTGGGTGTCTAAAGAGTATCTTAAACGTAGATCATTGCAGAGAGATAACCCAGCAGGCGATATTGCCATATCGGAATTTGGTCATGGATAATTTTCTGCTGAAAATTTCCGCGACCCCGGCTCGGCGCCGTCGCACCTGCGCCTTTCAAATCCCTCACATAATGCATAAATGCATTACTTCTCTCCGCAGTTTTTCACTGCGTTCAAAACTGCGGAGAGAGAGGGATTTGAACCCTCGATGAGGTTTCCCCCATGCCGCTTTTCGAGAGCGGTGCCTTCAACCACTCAGCCATCTCTCCATTTACCATAACTATGCAAGCATATCATTAACAATGCATGTGTGGCAATTATATTAGTGACACTCCATCAAAATAGGCAAAAAACGTACAAATTTTTGATTTTTTTTGAAAATATGTTATATTCTTCTTATTGCTTTTCATCTTTGATTACAGGCAATTAATTCACAAAAAACAGACCAAAATGGCCCTATCGTCTATCGGTTAGGACGAAAGCTTTTCAAGCTTTAAAGCCGGGTTCGACTCCCGGTAGGGTCACATATGCACCTAATACCCATACTAATCTTATTTCTAAGCGGACTAATACTTACAGCGGGAGATCTGATATTTAAAACATGGGTAGAAAAGGGATCTGGAATGCATTCAATACTTTATGTATTAGGAATCATTACATACCTAGCTGGAACAATGCTATTGGTTGAAAGCTACAAACATAACATCAACATAGTCTCTGCTGGAATAATACAAATATTATTTAATACAATAATATTGCTTATTTTTACATATTTTTATTTTCATGAACCACTAACTGCTGTTCAAATTACAGGAGTAGTTCTCGGAGTTATATCTATTTATTTGATAGGGTAAAATTATTTTAAAGATTTTCACCAAATACGACATCATCAGCTGAAGTAAATCTATACCCCTACCTCCCCACCGCCTTAATAAAATTATTAACATTCTCCCTAAACCACCAGAATGGTGACTTGATTGGTACTGCAGTCTTCACCTCACCCGTCCTCTGT
>Ga0247840_10004066_pt1 | contig 23683 bp, 27 predicted proteins | sample LaCruzMarch2015__FD_192404 | JGI IMG/M metagenome (GOLD analysis project Ga0247840, IMG submission 192404) | Freshwater microbial communities from meromictic Lake La Cruz, Castile-La Mancha, Spain - LaCruzMarch2015_17m | ecosystem: Environmental > Aquatic > Freshwater > Lake | place: Spain... | reverse complement strand
GGCCGGCTATCGACGTTCCGGTAGAAACCCCGGAAGACCCGGCCGGTCAGATCCATGACCAGGCACCGCCTGTCGGCACTGACGAGGTACCGTTCTGATGAAAATCATGCACCTTGCCGACCGGCACCGGGTCATTGTCGCCGACCGGACTGCGGAGGCGTCCGAATGAGCATGGCGCAGCCGCCGACCTTGCGTCCTGATCCGCCGATCACGCAGGGGCAACACCGCTGGCTCGAAGGGCAGATCAAGCGGCACGGGCTCGACCGGGAGCGGGTCAAGGCATGGCTCAACGGGCAATGGGGAATCGCGCATCTGACCGAGGTGCCCCAGTCCAGATTGCCGGACCTGCAACGGCGCCTGCCCATGTGGGCCGCTAGGATCGCGGCAGAGCAGGAATTAGAACGGGAGAAAGCACGGGAGGCAGCGCAGGAGCGCGAGGCGATCCAGTGGGAAGGCAAGGGCTGAATCCCCAGCGGTCAGGGCGCGAATCCTGACCGGTGGGTTTCCCCACCACACATGAGTGCGGCCCGACCGGGGGCAAACCGGACGAGCCGCTGAGGGTCCCACAACCACAACGAAGTGAGGCGAACAATGTACCGAGAACCCGAACAGCGCGCAACCAGAGAGCACGCGGACCTGTTGGCCGGAGCGCCGGCCCTGGAGTTCGACGACTGGCTGGACACGCCGGCCGGGCTGGCCTGGCTCGACAACATGGATGACGCGCGCTCGATGTCCCGCGCTGCCCAGACCGATGGCATCAGTGAAGAGCACGCCGTTGCGCTGGTGAAAGCCATCGTGCGCGGTGAAATCGCAAACATTGCAATTGCGTACTGAAACACCGCAACGCCAGGCGACAAGCCTGGCTGGAGATCTTCATGTCCGATACGACGACCGATCCTACCGCCATGCTCGCCGCCCTCCAGGCGCAGCTTGCCGCCCTACAGCGCCCGAGCGCTGCGCCCGCCTCGCCGTGGGCCGCGCCTCCACCGCCTACGCCCGCATCCGCTGCCGTGATCGGGGTAAGCGTCCCGATCCGGGTCCAGACGCCTGCCGGCAAGGTCATCTGTTACCTCGCGCTGCCGGCCGAAGCCGCAGCGAGTCCTGCCGCACTGATGGCAGCGATCGAGGCCCTGGTCGCGGCTGGCGTCCCGGTCGACGCCTGGCAACCGAAAGACTCCGGGGGCGGAGGTAGCTGGGGCAGCGGGAACCGTGGCGGCGGCTGGAGCGGTGGAAACTCGGGCGGAGGTTGGCGCCGATGATCACCAGCAACGCAGCAGTCGTGCAGATCGCGCCGACGCCAGCGCCGTCGCGTTGGATCGTGCTTGACCTGGAGACCGGAGACGCCGATGAGCAAGCGATCGAAACCGCGATCCGCGCATGGAAAGCCCCACGGAATTGGAAGCCGGAGACCGTGGAAAAGAACCGGGCCGAGCACGCGACCAAGCTTCGCGATCAGGCCGCCCTGCTTGATGCCTCGCCCATCCTCTGCGTGGGTCTGCGCTCGCCTTCCTTAGGGCTGATGTTCAGCGGGATGGGGCAGGGACACCTATCCGAGATCCCTGGATGGCACGGCGTGGTTGAGTGTCCCGACGAGCGCGCCATGCTCGCGAGCCTGGGTAGCTGGCTCAACACGGTCACCGACAACGGCACGGTCTTGGCCGGACACAACGTCCGCGGGTTCGACCTCCCGAAGCTTCGCGGAGGCTATGTGCGCCATCGGCTACCGTTGCCGATGTGCCTACGCCCGGTGGAGTGCGGACCATCCCAGCCAGTCACCGACACGATGCACTTGTTCAAACACTACAGCATGGAGCATCGCGATAACCCGTTCGTTTCGCTCGATACGGTCTGCATTGCGTTCGGGATCGAGCGGCCGAAATCGATCGTCAGCGGAAAGGATGTTCCGCAGATGTACCGAGACGGCCGCATCGCGGAAATCCTAACGTACTGCGCAATCGACATTGACGCGACAGCCGAAGTCTATCGGCTGATGATGGCCTGACAATAGGGAGAAGCTAATGTCTGACCGATGTTACATGGCGCGCAACATGGATGTGGCGAACGCCCGTGCCGGGTGGGCGAAACGGGAAAACTTCCGGTTTATCCAAAGCGAGCGGCTGGAGATGGTAGGGGGTTAGCATGGCAACTCGATTCCTTTCTGGCGCAGAGATCCAGGACCTGACTGGACGCGTCCGCTACGGCTCCCAGCGCAAGGCACTCGACACGATGGGCATCCGCTACCACACCCGCCCCGATGGGCGCCCCGTGGTCCAGGTGTCCGCCCTGGCCGAGCGCACCGACGCGCCGGTACCGGCGGAAGCCCCGGGCCCCAACTGGGGCGCGATCTCCGCATGAGCCCACGTCCCCGCGAGCGCGACAAGGATTTGCCGCCGCGGGTCTACCTGCACGGCCGGTCCTACCGCTTCGTCCCCGTGGATCCGATCACCGGCCGCAACGCCAAGCCGATCAACCTCGGCCGCGACAAAGCCCAGGCGCTGCGCAAGTGGGCCGACCTCATGGGCGAAACGGCGGCTCCAGGAGCGACCGACCCGCACACCATCGCCGGCCTGTGGGAGCGGTACGCCCGCGACGAGCTGCCACGCAAGGCCAAGGCTACCCAGCGCAGTAACCTCCAGGAGTCCAAGAGCCTCCTGGCCGTCTTCGGACAGGTGCGCGTCGAGGCGATCGGACAGCCCGACGCCATTCAATACTTGGATCTACGCGGGAAGGCGAGCCCGACCCAGGCCAACCGCGAGATAGCCCTGTTGCGCCACATGCTCACCAAGGCCACGCACTGGGGCCTGATCCCCCGCAACCCCCTCCTGGGGCTCCAGTACCGCAACGCCGAGCAGCCCCGCGACCGGTACGTGACCGACGACGAGCTGGCCAATGCGATGGCCATGGCGACGCCCATGCTCCGCGCGCTCATGTGGCTGGGGTACCTCACCGCCCTGCGTCGCGGTGACCTCCTGCGCCTGACCCGCGCCAACGTGACGGATGCCGGGCTCCTGGTGGGCGAGCAGAAGACCGGCAAGCGCGCCCTGGTGGAGTGGACCGACGAGCTGCGCCAGGTGGTCGACGCGGCCCTGGCCGCCAGCCCCGACGCCCGGCTGTTTCCGGTGACCGCGTGGGCGATCGATAGCGCGTGGACCCGGCTGCAAGTGCGGATCGCGGCCGCGGGCGGCGAGCGCTTCCTGATGCGCGACCTTCGCGCCAAGCACGCCACCGACTTCGAGGCCGGGGGCGGAGACGCAACCGCGCAACTCGGGCACTCCGATCGGGCCGTCACTGCGCGCCACTACCTGCGCGCTCCGCGTCGCGTCATCGCCCTGCGATAACCCTTTCATCAACCAAGATTAAGCCGCCAGTGGCTGAATCCGCGACAGGTCTTCGCCATGCGCCCGCAGGGCCTCTTCGGTGTCATAGTCGGACTGCAAGGCCAGCCAGAAGCCCGGTGTCGTGCCAAAGGCGCGGGACAGACGCAACGCCGTGTCGGCGGTAATGCCGCGCTTGCCTGCGCAGATTTGGCTGATCCGCATCGGCGTGACATAGATCTGATGCGCCAGGCGGTATTGGCTGATGCCCAGCGGTACCAGGAACTCTTCGCGCAACACCTGGCCGGGGTGGATGTTCTTGATGGTGTCCATGCGGTGTCCTCCGCCCCCTAGTGCGAGTCGGTCAGTTCCAACCGTCGCTCGATGCGTTCAACGCGCTTGGTGAGTGATTGGACGGTATCCCGGTCGCTCCCGGACAGCGCGTAGAGACTGCCCAATGTCTGCTCGATGGCAGATAGGCGAATCTCGATACGGTCTAGGCGCTCGTCGTGTTGATCCTGTTTTGCGCGGATCGCGCGCAGATGTTCAAGGACCAGGCTTTCAATTTCTGCGGTCATCGGGTGTTACGCGTGCTGTGTTGGTTTTCAGATGGTATCTCGCAACGATACTATCGTCAAGCGATAAGGCGGTTGCGCGCCTTGACAGCCGCGTCACTCCGGGGCTAGGCTTGCCTCTGAGGTGTGGAAACCTCTTACAGGCGGATATCCGCCCCCGACAGTCAGGCGGTTTTTTTGTGCCCGCGCCAATTTCATTGGCCGGGGGTCTCGCGCGATACAACACCGGGCAACCGGGAAAGCGCGGGACGGTTCCTGTAGCCGTTTCCACCCCCCCGGCCGCCCCTTTTGGGGCGAAATCCTTGTGTGGAAGCAAGTACAGAAGGTCATCACCATGACAACCTCCCTGACCCTGACGCCGATCAACGGCGAACCCCGGATTCGTGACCTTGACCTTGCCGACCGGCTCGGGTTCGAGCGGCCCGCGAAAATCCGCGACCTGATCAAGCGGAACGAAGAAAAACTTAAACGATTCAGCGTTATCCCCACCGTGGGGCGAAGGGTAGACCTTGGCGATGGAGCCAGCCGTGAGGTTCAAGAGTTCTGGCTGAACCAACAGCAGGCTACCTTCATCTGCATGAAGTCGGAGACGGACAACGCCTTCGAGGTCCAGGTGGAAATCGTCCGGGTCTTCGATGCCTACCTGTCCGGCGCCCAGGCGCAGCCCGCCCCCGCCCTCAATCCCGCCAACTGGTCGCGGATGCAGCTCATCGAACTGGCCATGCAAGCCGAGCAGGAGCGCCTGCAACTGGAAGTGCAGAACCACGCCCTTGAGGCCCACGTCGCCACCATCCAGCCCAAGGCCGACGCCCTGGACCTGATCGCCACCCGCGCCGATGGCAGCCTCAACGTCACCATGGCCGCCAAGACCTTGCAGACGCAGCCCAAGGCCCTGTTCAAGTGGCTCGCCGCCCATGAGTGGATCTATCGCCGCGCCGGGGGCAAGTCGTGGGTGGCCTACCAGAACCGGTTACAGCAGGGGGTGTTGGAGCATAAGGTCACCACGGTGCAACGCGAGGACGGCACCGACAAGGTGGTTGAACAGGTGCTGGTCACCGCCAAGGGGCTCGCCAAGCTCGCCGCCATCTTCCAGCCCACCATGGATCTGGGAGACGCCGCATGAAGACGTCAACCCTGACCAGTACCCCGGAGCCCACCGGCTTCGCCGCCCTGCCCTTCGTCCGCCCGGCCAGCGGTCGCGGCAAGCGCCGGGTCCCCGCATCCCATTGGGCCGTCCCAGCCACCGGCGGCTATACCGGCGGTTACGCCACGGGCATGGCGATGGCGACCCTGTTCCTCAATTTCTTGCGAGAGACCCCGGACGCGGGCGCGATCCCGCTGCACCTGACATGGATCGTCGCGGCCTTCGCAGAACGCTTCGAGGCTGAAGGGGGCGCCGCGATGGAGGCCCGTGGTTCGAAGAACTGGACCGAGGGATTTATGTCGCTGCGCGGTCAGCAAGCCGGGTTCTTCTGGGTCCTGGGTCCCTGGCTCAGCGCCGCGGTGCAGCAGCTTGGCCGCACGCTCGATACCGTTGACGAGAACACCCTGCTCGCCCAGGCCGCTGAGGAATTGATGGGCTGAGTAAGGAGATTTCAGCAAGGATTCACGCGATCGAGGACGCCGGGAACGGACGCCCGGCCGTCACCGGTCAGTGGTCGATCCGTTGTCATGGACGAAAACATATTCCCATTTTGGGAATATAACCGCAGAAAACGAAAACATCCGGTATACGATCATCACGTAACCGACTGTTTTATTTTGTGGGTCGTGAAGAATTCGAACCTTCGACAGATGGACTATAAGTCCAGTCATCGCGCTCGCGTCCGCATTCAGGAGCACCCGTCCTGAACGGGCGGCCCGCGTCTTAGCGCCGTCGTCCACGGTCCCGCCTGCGGCGGTTCGCCACACCGGACATTGGGCCGAGATCCTGTGGGATCTGGAGTGTCTGGGTCCGGTCCGGATCGAGTCCGGCACCGAGCAGGTGCGGCTGGCGCAGTTCGGCGCCCTCCCCAGGATCCGCGTCGGCGACGCGGTGGCGGTGGCCCGCGATCGGCGGCTGATGCTCGGACTCTTCCTCGACCGGCTGCATGCGCTTTGCGCCGAACCCGCATCGACAGGCGCGGCGGCGCATCCCGAACTTGCGCTCCAGAACCTTATGGGTTGCAACAGCAAGCGCGCTCCTAGTGTCGGCGGCGCCAACGAGGGTGCTCCCCGGCTGGCTGGTACGTGCGATGGTCGGATGAAATGATAACGCGTCTCATCCACTTTTCAACGCGGATGCGAATACTTATCATATTCGCACTTTCAATCACCCGGCAGCACCCCGCCCGCGGATGACCGACCTTCCCGACCTCAGTGACCTGCTCAGGCTCCGCCAGGGGTTGCGCATCGTCCATCACATCCCCGGACGGATCCGGCTGCGTCAGGTCCGGGCGAACCGCGCCGCCGCCAGCCTCACGCTGCACGACCAGGGCGGACCGGCAGCACGCGCCGCGATCCTGGAACGACTGGCCCACTGCGCCCCGGCACCGCTCCCGCCGCTCACCACGGGCCACGACCGCGAGGCCGGGATCACCCCCATGGTCACCAGCGCCCTGGGACTCGCCGCCCTGCCCTGCTCACCCCGCCCATGCAGACGCTGCTGACCTTCGTGACCCAGGGCAGGCGCCGCCACCCTGATCCGGCACGGCATCAAGCAAGGTCGACGTGCTGGACGCCCTGGCGATCGGGCTGGCGGCGATCCGCGACCAGGTCTACACCGCCGGCATCACCGGCTTTCTGCCGGCGCTGGGCGAGTACCTGGAGCAGCGTACGGAACGCCAATCCGACCGGCTGCTGCGCCAGTTGCTGCGCCCCGAATCGGCGATGGCCTGGGTTGAACGCGACGGCACCCTGATCCAGGTCGCCGACGACGAAGTGCAGGAGGGCGAGACCGTGGTGGGCGGCGTCGGTGAGACGTTTCCGGTGGACGGGCGGGTCATCGACGGCGTCGCCCTGGTCAATCAGGCGGCGGTCACCGGAGAGAATGTGCCGGTGCGCAAAGAAGCGCCGCGCCGCGTGGTCGCCGGCTCCACGCTGGAAGAGGGCCGGCTGCGCATCGCGGCGACCCAGGTCGGCGCGGACACCACCACGGCGCGGATCGCCCGCTTCATCCAGGAGTCCCTGGGCAAGCTGTCGGAGACGCAGCGGCTGGCGGGCCGCCTGGCCGACCAGCGGGTCTATCTCACCCTGGTCACCGGCGGTCTGGTCTATGCCGTGACCCGTGACCTGACCCGGTTGCAGGCGGTCTTCCTGGTGGACTACTCCTGCGCACTCAAGCTCGGTACCCCGGTTGCCTTCAAGGCCGACATGTACGCCGCGGCCTCCCATGGCGTCCTGATGAAGGGCGGTCAGGCGATCGAGCAACTGGCCGCGGTGGATACCATCGTCTTCGACAAGACCGGCACCCTGACCCATAGCGAGCTGGTCGTTACCGACATCCTGGTCCTCAACCCCGCGGGATGCAGCGAGACCGAGTTGCTCGCCCTGGTCGCCTCGGTGGAGGAGCACGCCAGCCACCCGGTGGCCAAGGCGGTGGTCGAGGCAGCGCGCGAACGCGACCTGCAGCACATCAGCCACGGGGAGGTGGACTACCTGGTCGCCCACGGGCTGGCGGCCGACGTCATCCAACCGGAGCCAGGCGCGTGCGCATCGGCAGCCGCCATCCTGGGCGGCGCCGTGATGGGCTGGCTCTCCCCGGTGGCCAGCGCCGTCCTCCATAACGGCAGCACCATCGGCATCCTACTCAACGCCTTGGCGGGAGTGAGTCAGGCGCCGGGGATGCGCGGTCAGGCCGCCGAGCGCATCCGCCACCTCAGGGATGCAGTCCGCGGCTGAGGCCGGTTCCACGCGGGACTTTCAGGATCCATTACTGACCGGCTCCTGTCGCCGATGCCTTGGGCGATTTCGGACAATCCTTGCAGCGCTTGCCGTCCTTGTACTTCTTGCAGCACTTACGAGGCTGTTTGCTCATAGTCTTGGGCGGTACGTCACTGGGCCGCGGCCGTCGCGGCAGCCTGATTGATCTGTTGCGCCAGCGCGGCGAGTTCGTTGTCGATCATCATCAAACTTTGGCCCTGATCGCCGAAGATCCGCAGGCGACCGAGGATGTCTTTCACCGTCGCCTCCTCCTCAATCTGCTCGGTCACGAACCAATGTAGAAACACGTTCGTCGCGTGGTCCTTCTCAGTCAGTGCGTGGTCGACCAGGTCGTTGATCGAGCGGGTCACCCCGCGCTCGTGTTCGAGCGTGCGCTCGAAGATCTCCATCACCACGCTCCCCACGGCCTCCGGTGCCGGAACCGCCTTCAGCGTCACGGCAGCATCCTGATCGATCAGGTAACGGTACATCTTCAAGGCATGGGTCATTTCTTCGCCGTGCTTGGCCAGAAACCAGGCCGCGGTTCCCTTGAGATTCATCGCTTCAGTCTGCGCCGACAGCCCCAGGTAGTAGTAGGCTGAATACAGCTCGCGGTTGATCTGTGCGTTGATCAGCGTCGCCATGTCTTTTGAAATCATCGGAGGCGGTCTCCTGCTGCGGTTAGGATCTGCTGGGTCGACGGCCACCGGTGCCGAGGCGTGTGCCAGCCGTCGAGTCTGATCCTTAACGTGACCTTTGGATGCCGATTTTCAAGACGTCGGGGGAAACTGCGGCGGATTCCAGGCGGCCAGCGACAATAAGCGCCGCAACGTCCCCTGTCGCTGGCCAGCGCGTCAGCCTCCTTCCCGTGGACGACCGCTCAAAGTGACTTCTTGCAGAAGTACCAATCCACGCACTCATGTTCCCCAGCGGCAACCCGCGCGGCAGCTTCGGCCACCGTACAGGCGGCGGAACGATCACCTTATCGCCCGGCTGCCAGTTCTCCGGAGTCGCCACCTTGTGGGTGTCCGAGGTTTGCATGGCCCTGACCAGGCGCAGAATCTCGTCGATCGAGCGGCCATTGCTCATCGGGTAGTAGAGCATGGCCCGCAGTACCCCATTGGGATCGATCACGAATATTCCAATGCGCTTCAGAAATCGTTTAGGTGGATCGCGATTATCGTCACTATCTATTGATAATAATCAATCGAACGCTGCTGCCGATCACCGACTCACCCCTAATGTCGGTCTGAACAGCCGACGCTACAGTCAGGCCAAGATTCTGTAGCGTCTGCTGCGCAGACCGACGGCACCATCCGCTGCGCAACGCAATGGTGCAGCGTTAACGCCTGAAATGACCCGCGTATTCGAGCGACACCATCCCGCTACCCGCCGCGAACACGCACATCCTGGCGTACCTGCCGCGGTTGGTTTTGATTCGGAAGATTGAATGGCTCTTGGTCCTGGTGGTAGGCCAGCAGCGTCTTCTGATTGTAGAGATAGTCCAGATTTAGCTTCAAGGTCGGCCAGCCGAGAATATAGGGGAACGCTTGGGTCAAGGAACCAGGCGCTATCATGTGCATCGTGAGCAGGGTGTTGCCGGTGCCATGATCGGCCACGGAGGCGGCCACGGTATCCGCGAGTTCGCCCATGAATGCCGTTTGCGTGGTCGCGAACGGCAATCCCGCTTGAACCGACTCGAGAATACTATCCCCCATCGCATACCAGGACGCATCACAGCAATCCAGGTCGGCACCATGAACGCCGAGCACCAGTCCCATCGCATCGGCCTGGCTTTCCGCCAGCAGTTCCTGAACTCTGGCCTCGTGGATTTCCCGCATTAACGGATGATCCTCGATCGCGCTGCCGAGGACGATGTCGAGCCCGGCGAGGTCCGGCTTCCCGTCCTCGATTCTGGCCACGGTCCAGTGCCCCGCGAGATCCCCGCCGCCCAACTCCACCCAGGTCGAACCGCTTTTCTGCTGCTTCACCCAGGTCCCCGCGTAGTCCCCGCCGAGAATATCCGGAGTCTGCATCGTACCTGTCATGTTGCTCAGGGTGACTTCGCAACGCATCGACTGATCCGCCGAATACCCCTCGAAAGCGCCGCTTGCGTAGTCAGGCCATCCTGGCCTGACGGCGCCGGGACTGGAACCGTCAGGGCGGGAAGCCCTGACGATGCAGCGGTCGAGCGAACCTTCATGTTCCGGGGTAGCGCGGGCGCCCTGGTCGTTACCGTGAAAGTCGCGCAGCGACCCTGTGGAAGCGGCGTCCCGCCACGATGGGTCGCAGCGTTCGCGGTCACCGCGGCACCGCAGCGCGGCGGGACGCCGCTCCCACCGGGGGCCTTTTGTCGTCCGGGGTGGCTGATGTTCCTTCCCTGGCCGCTAGCCGATCCGGCGTGCAGGAACCACTGATTTTCTCTAAGATCTCTGGAATCGCCACCGACTAAAGCCGCGACCTCCAGTGACGGACCGCCCGTCGCTGGCCGGAACGATGATCAAGGCCGTCGGCGGATTGGCAGTTGCGGCGCATACTGACCCAATCGCCGGAGCCAGGAAACGAGAAAGACCATCCTCACCGGTATCGTAAACTCGACAACGACAACGACCGGGACGCCAGAGGCGTTCTCTAATGAACTTGTTGCGCTTATTCGTGAATGGTGTCTTGAGGAAGCTCGCGCAACCGCAGAAAACTCGCGAAACGCGGCAACCCCTGTTCCGTGCGGCCGTGGAACTGATAGGTCACCAGGCTGCCGAGCGGCGGCGGGTCGCGGCGCTGGGCATCGCTGAAACCCGTACCGATGCGAAACCGCCGCCCGTCCGCGTCTTCCAGTAACAGGGCGCCGAGCATTCCGGCGTATTTGCCCTGGCCGGGGAGATGACCGATGACCCGCGCCTCCGCGTCCTCGTAGGGCTTGACCTTAAGCAGATCGGCCGAGCGCACACCGCGGTAGAGGCTGGAATCGCGATGCAACATCAGCCCCTCGCCGCCGTCGCGGACCACGGCCGCGAGCCGCGCCATCAGGGCCGCATGGTCCGCCACCCGCGACTGCTCGACCAGTGTCAGGTAGGGGCTTGGAGACTCGGCGAGCAGGGCGCGCAAGGCACTCAGCCGACGGCCGAACGGGTCCTTTGAAGCCGGCAGATCGAAGACCATGTAACGCACCTTGGCCCAAGCATCCGCGTCCGGCTCCAACCGACGCACGGTGCCGGACAGGGTCTCGAAACCACCTCGCCCCAACCAAAGCTCTCCATCCAGGGGCATCGCGGGAAACCCGGCGGTAAACCAGTCCGGCGCAGCGATCCGGTGGCCGGCACGGGTGATCAGACGCTGACCGTCCCAATAGGCGCGCACCCCGTCCAGCTTCTCACTAACCCAGTAATCGGACAGGTCGATGCCCGGCGTGTAGACCTCGGCGAGCATCAGCTCCGGTTTGGCGGGCTGCGTCTGGTCCGCCGGGGCGAGGCCGTCCGTCCCTTGGACCACGATCGGCGCGTCCATGCCGCCGGATGCCGCGGGGTCTTGGGCGAATATGCCCACGGCAAGTGCGAGCGGGACCGCAGACCACCTGGCGCGGCGCCTGAACCAGCCCAGTTCAGAGCGAAAACAGGCGCTCAAAAGCAACCTGTGGTTCATTGCCATTCTCCCTTACAGGAAATTGCCTGCCGGAATGCCGAAGCGCGCGGCCAGAGCCTTGATCTGACGGATGTTGAGGCTGCGCCGCCCGGCCAGGACGGCGCTGACCACACTCTGGGCACCGATCTCGGGCAGGTCGGATTGCAGGAGCCCATGCACTTCCATCAGGTGCCGCAGCATCGCAACACCATCGGCCGGCGCGGGCATCACGTCTCGGCCTTCCCATTCAGCAACAACCTCGCCAAGCTGACCCGCGAGGGAGGCGAGCGGGTGCGACTCGTCCGCACCTCCCGCATCCAGTACCGCGTCGAGGGCCGCGACCGCATCACGGTATTCTTCCTCGGTCGTCGGCAGGCGCAACACCGGCTCCACGTAGGGCCAATGAGCGATGGCCGATTCGATTCTGCTCACGACTGCCAACCCCCTTGGTCATACGCGGCGTGCGTCAACACCGCGCGTACGAAGACCTTTTGCCGAAAATATAGCAGATTGTTATGATGGCGCGCAGGAACCTTCAGCGTCATCGCCCTGCGTCCACTCCAGCAGCTCTCGCAGGACCGCGGTCGCATAAGCCCCGGCAGGGAGTTGGAAGGTCAGCTCGCAACCGTTCTCGGCCTGAACCCAAGCGAGATCCGGCACCGGCAGCCGCAGCGCGCGCCGCTCCTGCTCCAGGCCGAAGCGGGCCAGACCCGCGGACCAGCCGGGCAGGCCGGCGACCACCGCCTCTTCCAGCAGGCGCACCGCGCCGCCGGTGGGCGGATCGCCGCGGCCCCACAGCGGGCCGGTGGGATGGAGATCCAGACGGACGCAGCGCTCGATCAAAGTCGCGTCGATGGCCTCGGCCGGAAAGAACGAGTGGCTGCCGGCCAGATTGAGACAGTCACCCGGCAGCGGCTGATCCCAATCGCCGCGCTGCACCCGCTCGGCCAGGACCTCATTGAAAATCTGCGAACGGGCGGCGGAGAGCCAGAGCCCTTGTTGATGGCGGGAGGGACGGCGGATGGCGCCGTGGAACAGGGCATCGGCGCGGGCCAGATTGGCACCTTCGCGGCCAAAACGCTGTTCACCAAAGTAATTGGGGACGCCCTTGCGGCGGATCGCCGCCATCCGGTCGGCAAGCTGATCCCGGTCGACCGCCCACTCGCGCACCCGAATGCGGAAGCGATTGCCGGCCAGGCTGCCGCGACGCAGCTTACGGCGGTGCGCATGGACCGCCAGGACCTCGATCCCCTCGGCGGCCAGCACCGACCAGTCGGGGTCCCGGTCACGCGGGCGCGGCAGGGAGAACCACTGACTGGTGACCGCCCGTCGATCCTTGAGACCGGCATAGCCCAGGTCTTTCTGCGCGATCCCGGCGACCTCGGCCAACCGCCGCGCCGCCCATTCGGTGTTGGTGTCGGTTTTGCGCACCCACAACAGGAGGTGATCGCCCTCCCCGTCCGGGGCAAAGCCGAGTTGCTCATCCACCACGAAATCCGCCGGCTCGACCCGCAGCCGGCCGCTGCCCAGCGGCAGACCATGGGCGCGCGGCAGTTCGTGAAAGGGTGTTCTCACCGATGGGTGCTCATCGGCGTCGAACACGATAATGGTGTCCGTTCGCATGAAACAAAATCCAGTATTTGCGTGCAGATTGCCGACACCACTGCCCACCGCAAGGGTGCTGTCGGCAGGCCTCAGCGGCTAAACGGGGATCTTAGGCGATTTCCCGCAAATCCTATACCACCTCGATCATCGTTTCGGCGGGTGCCTGGACGATCAATGCCGCGTTGCGGCCGGCAGTACTCATGTGGAATCCACGGATTGCACCGTTGAGCAGTACCGACCGTCTTTGACAAACCCGGCAGCGGGTACTAGATTTTACCGTGAAAGGCGCGCCGCGACGGGGCCGGGCGTGAGCCGAGGTCACCGCGGCACCGCATCGCGGCGGGACGCCGCTCCCACGCGGGACGCTCATCTTCCAGGGTGGCTTGATGTTCGTTGCATGGCCGTTAGCCGGGGAGCAGGACTCGCGCGCACACTGCAGCGGTCGGACACCAACGGACAAGGGCCATGCCAAAAAACATCGTATTGTTATCGGACGGAACCGGCCAAAGCGGCGGGGTCGGCTACGAGACCAACGTCTGGCGGCTCTATCAGGCGCTGGTCCACGACCAGCCTGAGCAAGTCTGCTGCTATGACGATGGGGTCGGCTCCCAAGACCTGAAGCTGCTGCGGGCCATTGGCGGCGCAGTTGGTTGGGGCCTGAGCCGCAATGTGCGTGACCTCTACGGCTTTCTGGTGCGGCAATGGGAGCCGGGTGACCGCATCTACCTGTTCGGCTTCAGTCGCGGTGCCTTTACCGTGCGCCTGCTGACTGGTCTGATCGCCCAGTGCGGCATCCTCGACCTCGCCAAGATCAACTCCGCAGCGTGTCTCGAGCGCCTCCTGCGTGCCGCCTATTGCGCCGCGCGCCGCAGTGAAAACGACCCTCAAATCCCCACGCACTTTCGGCAAGACTACGCGCGCCCGGAACCGACGCCGGTTCATTTCGTCGGCGTCTGGGATACGGTAGACGCCTTGGGCGTCCCCTTCGATGAACTGCGCGACGCCATTGACAAGGTCATTCACTACAACTTTCCCGATCGGATTCTCAGCGCGCAGGTCGCACACGGCTGTCAGGCGCTGTCCATCGACGACGCCCGCAAGACCTTCCATCCGGTCTTGTGGGACGAGCGCATCGAGGACCAGCCCGGCCGCATCGAGCAGGTCTGGTTCGCCGGCGTGCACGCCAACGTCGGCGGCGGCTATCCGAAACCGCAACTGGCCCTGCTCAGCCTCGATTGGATGATCGAGCGGGTCACCGCCTTCGATCAGAGCCCGGCCGCCACGGGCGCGCCGGGGCTACTTTGGCACCCCGCGGTTCTGGACCAGATCCGGCGCACGGCCAACGCCCACGGGCGCCTGAACGACTCGCGCAGCGGCCTGGGCGCCATCTACCGTTTTGCGCCGCGCGACACCGAAACGATCCGCACCGATTATACCGAGGCCGATCTGGTCATTCACCCGAGCGTGCAGCGGCGCCTCGAGCAAGCCACCGATCAGTACGCGCCGCCCAACCTCACCGAGCATTCTTCGCTGATCAAAAGCCTCGCCCCCACGCAGCAGCAACTGGCCGAGTGGCACCGGGCGATGGCGCAATGCGGGGCGATCGTCTGGCTGCGGCGGCTCGTTTATTTCGCGGTCTTGTGCTCGGTGGTTCTCTTTCTGCTGCGGGAAAGCTGGGCCTGGCTCAGCGGCGCCGGACCGCTCGCCACGCCCTGGGCCGGCTGGATGCCCGAGTGGCTCGACCGATTCCTGGCGCAGCCCTGGACCCGGTGGGGACCCCCGGCGTTCTTCTTCCTGCTCATGGTGCTGCTGCAACAGCTCAAATCCCGGCAACATCAGCTCGCCACCGCCGGGTGGGCCGTGCTGTGCCCGCACCACCGCCCGCACCCTTCGGGCACGGTACCGCGGTATCGCCTGCTCGCGCTGGCGGAGCGCATCAGCAAGACGTCTGCTGCGCGCTGGATCGCCTTCCTGTCGCGCGTCCTCCTGGTTCGCCTGTTCGCCCTGATCGTCTATCTGCCGCTCTGGTTGGGTCGTAAAATCCACTCGGCTTGGTGCTTCCGCAGGCCCACTCCCCGCAACAGGCTCAAACCCGAACAGCGGAAACTGACGGATCTATGCACGCTCGACGTCGGCAAGGTCCACCGCCTGGAGTTCATGACCAGCGCCTTCAGCTGCAAGACCGGGTTTCAGGTCAAGGTTGGCGAGCGGTACCATATCCAGGTGGAACGCTGGTCGGGATGGGCTGATGACACCTTGCCGGCCAGCCCCGAGGGCCTGTGCGGCGCCACGCCGCTGCTATTGAAACTTGCCAAGCCGCTCTTTCGCCGCCCGGACCAGCCGGTGTTCGCATTGCTCGCGGGCGTATCGGGGCGCGGTCTGACAAGCATCGGCTATGACGTCATCTTCGAGCCGAACGTTACCGGCAAGCTGGAGTTCTTTGTCAACGACATCGACTTGCGCCTTCCCATGCTCGATGACATCTTTTACTGCAACAACCGCGGCGTCGCCCGCATCAGGATCGAGCGGCTGCCTGCTACCGTCGCAACGGCCGACGTGGGCCATACCCCGATCCACCCCGCCACGAGCCCCCCATGACCCGCAAGCGACTGCCCATCGGCATCCAGACCTTCCGCAAAATCCGCGAGGATGACTATTACTACGTCGACAAAACGGACTTCGCCCTCAAACTGATCGAGGAGGGAACACACTACTTTCTCTCCCGGCCGCGCCGGTTCGGCAAGTCGCTGTTCCTGGATACCCTGGCCGAGATCTTCGCCGGCAGTGAGCCGCTGTTTCGCGGGCTCTTCATCCATGACCGCTGGGATTGGTCGCGACCCGCGCCGGTCATCCGCCTGAGCTTCGGCGGCGGCCTGCTCCAGAACACCAACGGGCTTGAACTCAAGATCCGTGAGTTGCTCTCGATCAACCAGGAGGCCCTGGGGTTGCACTGCGAGCAGCCGACCACCTCCGGCTGCTTCGGCGAACTGATCCGCAAGGCCCACGCGGCCGCCGGGGAGCGGGTGGTGATCCTGGTCGACGAGTACGACAAGCCTATCCTGGACAATCTCGGCACGCCGGAGGTCGCGCGCGAACTGCGCAACGGACTGCGCGATCTGTATTCAGTCATCAAGGATGAAGACGCGCATGTGCGCTTCGTCTTCCTGACCGGCGTATCCAAATTCAGTAAGATCAGCCTGTTCTCCGGGCTGAACAACCTGCGCGACATCACGGTGTCGGCGGCGCACTCGGCGCTCTGCGGCTACACCGAGGCGGACCTGGACCAGGTGTTCGCCGCCGAACTGGACGGACTGGACCGCGAGCGGATTCGGGAGTGGTACAACGGGTACAACTGGACCGGTGAAGCCGTCTACAACCCGTTCGACCTGCTGCTGCTCTTTACGGAGCGCAAATTCCGTCCCTGGTGGTTTGAAACCGGCACCCCGACCTTCTTGGTCGATCTGCTCACCGAGCGCGAAAGCTGGCTGCCCGACCTCGGGCGGCTGGAGACCGACGCCGACATCCTCGCGACCTTCGACGTGGGCAACATCCCCACCGCGGCACTGATGTTCCAGGCCGGCTATCTGACCATCGCGAGCGAAGAAGAAATCAGCGGAAACTACTATTACCGGCTGCGCTACCCCAATCGGGAAGTCTACCAGAGCCTCAACGCCAGTCTGCTGCGCGCCTGGGTGCCCGATGCACAAGCGTCGGTCCGCCACCGTAAATCGCTGTATCAACTGCTGCTGAGCAACGACTTCCCGGCCCTGCAGGCCCTCTTCAGCGCCTTCTTCGCCGGCATCCCCGGCGACTGGTACCGCAACAACCGGATCGCGCATTACGAGGGCTACTACGCCAGCGTCTTCTACACCTATTTCGCCGCCCTGGGTCTGGACCTCACGCCGGAAGACAGCAGCAACCACGGCCGACTCGACCTGACCCTGCGCTTCAACGGGCACATCTATCTCTTCGAATTCAAAGTCGTCGAACTGACCCCCGACGGCCGGGCACTCCAGCAGATCAAAGACCGCGGCTATGCGGACAAATACCGCGCCGCCGGCAAACCGATTCACCTGATCGGGGTCGAGTTCAGTCGGGAGAGCCGCACCGTGGTCGGGTTCGAGGTCGAGACGCAGGCCGGTCTGAAAACGAGGTAACCCCCTGTGAGATATCCAATCGCGATCGAAGCGGGCGATGACCTCAAGGCCTTTGGCGTGGTGGTCCCGGACCTGCCCGGCTGTTTTTCGGCCGGCGACACGCTGGACGACGCCCACGACGGCCTTGATCATGGTTCCGCCCACGCGGCATCGTAGGGTGGACAAGCGTAGCGCAGTCCACCAGCGGCAGCGCGGGATTCGGTGGACTGCGCGGTCGCTTGTCCACCCTACGGCCTTGTTGAGGCATTTGCGCTGTGGCAAAAAAAGCGCAGCATCTAGTGGCTGCAAGCCCCCAGTGGCCACAACATCTGGGCACAGCGCAAATGCCTCTTGTTGAATCCATGTTCATCCTCTGCTGTGATGGGCGAGCGGTCCGCAGAGTCGGGCGGTCCGCACAGCGGACCCTACGCGGCACGATGGCAGCGCTCAGGCGGGCGTACACCCGAAGGCGGCGGCGAGTGTCTGCACCTGTTCGCCGATGCCGGGGTGCAGATCCCAGCCCCGCGCGCGGATCTCGGCGAGGAGGCCGCACACCGCATGATGGCCGTCCGGCAGCGGCACGGTATCGAAAAAGTGCAGCTTGAGGATGAGATTCCCGGCCACCGTGTAGCCGTCATCGCACCAGATCAGGTTGGCCGCAGCGGGATGCCGACCCAGCGCGGCCTCCACCAAGGCTTTGCGCTCGCGCACCAGCGGCCAGGCCGGAAGGGCCACCAGCAGGTCGCGCAGCACCAGCCGCTGCTGCTGCCAGGTCTGTTCATCCACGCGCGCGGCCGCCGCCGGCTGGACCGGCTGGCCGCCCGCGTCAGCGAAGACGAGCGGCGTGCCGGATGCGCGCGACTCCCGCCGCGGCAGCCCGAGCGCACCGGGCTCGACACCCGCCTGGCCGAACAGCGCGGCATAGAGCGACGCGTAAGCCTGATCCGCTGTCAGGGTGTAGAAGGTTTGGCCGCGCAGGGGCTCGGGAACAGACCCGCCGTCGCCGGCCGCGAACAGCACGGGGATGAACTTGGCGCTGACACTGCGCGCGTCGTACAGCGCCTGAGTGATGATGGCGCCCTCCCAGTCCACCCCTTTGCCCAGGCCGGGCACTTCAAGCCCGCGGAACCGGCGATAGTAGGTGGCGGTGCAGATCACCAGGACGAACTCCGCCCAGTCGAGCTGATTCAGCATCCAGCGCGGCCAGTCCTCGGGCGGGGTGCCGTTGACGTACTGGTCCAGCCGGGTGTCGATTCCATCCGCGCGCAACCGTTCGGACAGGCCCAGCACAAGCGCCCGGTGCGCTGGACTGTCGTGGCTGTAGCTGATAAACACCCGCGGGTGAGCGCCGAGCTCCTGCATGATCGCCTCCTGGTTGTGGGTTCGCGCCGGTGGGCCATGTTCACCGGTTACCGACACGTCGCGCGTGGTCGCTCCGCGTCTCGGTGTCGATGCGCTGCCGGCCGCCGCAGGTCGGTACCTCCGGGGCGTTACGCGAGCCTTCTCGCGGAGTGTCCCCAGGGCAGGAACTCAGACTCGGCGAGCGGCACACTCCGCACGGCCGACCCGCCCGCGCTCGCGACCGTCCTCAGGGTAAAGGCGCTGTAGCTGCCTGCACCGTCGGGGCCGATCGTCTGGGTGATCTCAAAGGGGTCAGTCCGACTCAAGTCTCCGGTCTTCAGGTCGCGAATCCGCAGATCGTAGCGCCCTGCCGAAACCCCGCTGAGGGTGAAGCTCTGATACGCAGGCAGGTAGAAGGTGCGCACAGCTCTTGGGCGTCAGGCTCAATCTCAATTTATTGAATTGAGCCTGACCCGTGCCATTCGCGCCAGAGTCAGACCCCCATTTGCGAGACCGCAAGTACGTCATCGACGGCGACTGCATAGCCAAGATCACTTACGATATCTCTGGGGAACGCCTTCTGGCAGAATAGGAGCGACCGAATGCGCCGGTGACGGACGGGGCAATACTTTGCATAGCCTGGAGCCTCCCCGCCTGGTCTCCAACAGCCATTCGTCAGGCTCAAGCTATCTTAGCGCGGGCCGGGTCGTTAACCGAACCATCACTTGGAAAACACAACATGAAAGCCCTGAATCTCCATATTGGCCTGATCATCACGGCGGGACTGACGCTTTCAAACCTAGTCGCGGCAGAACTTTCTGCTGTTACCCAGCCCCTGGCTGACTGTGGCCAAACCAAGATCACTCAGGTCAAGGATGCCGCCTGCGAAGCCGGCGCCACGCTCGACGACGGGGCCTGTGCGCTGGAAGTCATGGCCAGTTGCCTCACCCGGGTGGATCGTGTCCTGGTCGGCAACGGCAATAACGGTACACTGACCGAGGCGGAGATTGAATTGGATCAGGACGATCCCGAGCACCCCGAGCTTAACGTGGACCTCAAAACCGCCTATGTCGATTGCACACAGAACGAAATTGCCTACTGCATAGGTGCCAGTGGGGTCTATTCCAAGCCTAAGAATGGCGAGTGCACCCTCGGCGATACCGAATACTACGTCCCCGGCACCGAAGACCGCCTGGTGAAGTTGCAAGTCAACATCGGTGGCATCTCAATGCCCCGCTATATCGATCTGGATGCGAAGCTGGTGACCTTTCAGTGCCGCAGTAAATAGGCCAGTGACGGATCGGAAACGCAACCACCCGAGACCGGAGGGGTCGCAACCCTAGCCGTGGTAAGGGCGAATGGCAAGCCGGTTGATGGCGGAGGGAGCCGGGCGAGTGGTGATCGGGAGCTGCGCGCCAGAGCGTTTACCAAGACAGAGGCGCTGATCGAGCGGCTCATCCCAGGCGGGTCGGCCCGCGGGCCGGGGCGACCCGCGAGGCGCGGCAGAGGGTGCGTCAGAATGCGCTGAACCGGCTCAGCCGCGGTGACGAAGGCGATCAGGCGCAGTTGCACGCCGCAGGGTGGGCCGATGATCAATGCCTCCGAAAGCGACAACCTGGCCTCCTTAGCTGTCTATGCGGCGGTGCTGTCGAGATCGGAAAGGGAACAGTCAGGTCTCCGGCGTCATCGCGTTCTTGAATTCCGGGGCGAATTCCGGGGACAGTTTACTCAATTCCGTATCTGTAACCAGCAGAGCGATAGGTCAACTGTCTCCTCGTTTTCCGCGAGCAGCGCTTAACGACCACCTGCGGGCCGCCAGCCGGGTCGGCGGTTATCATCAGGGACAGATCACGGCTCCCCGCGGCGAGGGCAAGCGATTTCGCGAGAAGCCGTGGTCTGTCCCCGAGGTTTCCTCGCTGGGTTTCAACGGGTTAGCGAATTCGCCACCAGTGTCCGTGCCTCACCGCATCCTACGCCGGCTCATCAGGTTGACCAGCGTGCTCGCGTACAAGCGGCTCGGCGGGCCAAGGCTGAAGCCTTGGACTCCAAATGAGCAGCGTTAGCGCGCGGCGGCAATGACCGCCTGACCGAGCGACAGACCCCCGTCGTTGGCCGGTACCTGGCGGTGGCTCATCGGGGTCAGACCCAGTTCGCGCAGGCGTTCGCTCACGCCTTCAAGTACCAGGCGGTTCTGGAAGACGCCGCCGGACAGGGCGACGTGATCCAGTCCGGCGGCACGGGCCAAATCCGCGGCCAGGGCGGCGACGGCGGTGCAGAATCCCAGATGGAAGCGCAGGGCGATCTGGGCCGACGCGACACCGGCGGCCAGGTCTGCACAGAGCGCGGACCACAGCGGCGTCGGATCTAGCAGGATGCCGCCCTCCTTGGCGATGCGGCCAAACGGGTAGCCGTCACCGGTTGATCCCGTGGCTGCGGTCGCCAGGGCTTCCAGTTCGATGGCCGCCTGGCCTTCATAGGCAATACCGTCGGCGCAGAGACCGAGTGCGGCGGCCATGGCGTCGAACAGCCGCCCGGCGGAACTGGTCAGGGGGGCGTTGAGCCCGCGCTCGATCAGGGTGCGCAGCAGAGGGATCGGCCGCTGCGCCAGGCGGCGGGTGAGTTCCAGGTCCGGCCAGCGGTGTTGGAACACCTCCCATCCGAAACAGACCTCGATCTGCGCCAGCAGGTTGCGCCAGGGTTCCAGGATGGCGCGGGTGCCGCCCGGCAGGGGCACGGGCCGCAGCCAGCCGACCCGCCGATAGGCCCGATAGTCGGCGATCAGGAATTCGCCGCCCCAGAGGGTGCCGTCCGCGCCATAGCCGAGACCGTCCAGGGCGATGCCGAGCACCGGTCCGGCGTCCAGCGGCCAGCCCTGGTCGGCAAGGACTGCGGCGATGTGGGCGTGGTGGTGCTGGACTTCGATCAGCGCAAGCCCGCCGTGCGCCGCCCGTGCCCGGCCGGTCTGGGTCGAGCGATAGTCCGGGTGCAGGTCGACCGCGCAGCGTTGCGGGCGATGCTCGAACAGCGCCAGATAGAGGTCGATGGTGCGTTCGTACTCGCGGGCGGTGCGGGCGTCCTCCAGGTCGCCCAGGTGCTGGGAGAGGATCGCCTGACCGTTCTTGAACAAGCAGATGGTGTTCTTGAGTTCGCCGCCGAAGGCCAGCACCGGCGGTGCCGCCGCGAACCCCGGCGGCAACTGGAGCGGCGCCGGGGCATAGCCGCGCGCGCGCCGCAGCAGGCGCGGCGCCCCGTCCATCAGCCGCACCACCGAATCGTCCGCCCGATTGATGATGGGCCGATCGTGCAGCAGTGCGGCATCCGCCAGCCCGCCGAGCCGCTCCAGCGCATCGCCGTTGTCGATGCACTGGGGCTCCTCGCTGAGATTGCCGCTGGTCATCACCAGCGGCCGGTCCCAATCGGCCAGCAACAGCAGGTGCAGCGGGCTGTAGGGGAGCATGAAGCCGAGGGTGGATTGGCCGGGCGCCAAATCCGGCGCCAGGGCCGGGCCGGTCGGCATCGCCAGCCGGTCGAGCAGACAGATTGGCGCGGCCGGACTGTTGAGCAAGGCCGCCTGCGCCTCCCCCGCCGCGCAATAGTGCCGGATTACCGCCAGATCGCGCGCCATCAGGGCAAAGGGTTTCTGAAAGCGCCGCTTGCGCCGCCGCAGTTCGGCCACGGCGGCAGCGTTCGCGGCATCACAGGCCAGGTGGAAGCCGCCGATGCCTTTGATGGCCAGGATGCGGCCTTGGGCCAGGAGGCGGCCGGCGGCGGCGATGGGGTCCTTCTCCGTCCGCGCCCTCCCCTTCCCGTCCGCCAGCCAGACCCGCGGCCCGCACACCGGGCAGGCATTGGGCTGGGCGTGAAAGCGCCGGTCGGCCGGGTCCGCGTACTCGGCGGCACAGGCCGGGCACATAGGAAAAACCGCCATGCTGGTATTGGCACGGTCGTAGGGGATGGCCTGGATGATGGTGAGACGCGGGCCGCAGTGGGTGCAGTTGGTGAAGGGGTAGCGGTACCGGCGATCGGCCGGGTCCTGAATCTCGCGGGCACAGGCGGCGCAGGTGGCCGCATCCGCCACCACGCCGGTGCGCACGGCGGTGGCGTCGCTCGCCAGGATCTGGAAGTCGGGCCGCCGCGGGCCCGGCAGATCCAGGGCGACGCGCTCGATTGAATCGATCCGCGCCAGCGGCGGGCACTCCGCCCGCAGCCGTTCGCACAGCCGGTCGAGCCGCTCCGCCCCGTCCTCGTCAGGCACCCAGACGCGGATCAGCACCCCGTCGCCGTCGTTGCGCACGTCGCCCCGGAGCCCCAGGTCGCGCGCCAGGCGCCAGACCGTCGGCCGGAAGCCGACGCCTTGAACCAGACCGCGGACGCGGATGGATTGTCCCGGGGTGACTGGCGCTTCGGCGTGAGCACGTCCGGATTCCAGGTTGATCGTCTCTGGCGGCGAGGCACCCAAGGGCATAACATCGTTCTCACATTCGATCGCGTTCTGGTCAGTCTATATGAGAACCATGCTCCGCAAGATCGGCAACGCGCACGGCGTCCTGATTCCAAAGGCGCTGCTCGCCCAGACGGGGATCGACCAGGCAGTCGAGTTGACTGTTGAAGACAGCGCTATCGCGAACGAAGACGCTCTCACAAAGACACAAAGACACGAAGAAGAAAAGAGAGATAAGAAGCCATGAAAGACTTCTCTATCTTTGCGTCTTTGTGTCTTTGTGAGAGGCTTTCTTCTCTTTCTTCCGTGTCTTCGTGAAAAACCTTGATCGGGCTCCCAGGCCCAAGCGCGTAGGACCGGCATCCTGCCGGAATGACGCTGCAAGTTACGCTGGAACGGAGTTTTCGGCTGCCCGAAGACAATGCACGATCCGGTCAGCACCTAAGCGCGTCTCCCCCGGATAAACCCGACTGCATTCCGCTATCGCCTCCGGACAACGGGGATGGAAGTAACAGCCGGTCGGCGGGTTGGCCGGCGACGGCATATCGCCTTCCAGCCGGATGACCTCACGGCGTTTGGCCGCGTCCACCACCGGCACGGCGGAGAGCAGTGCGCGGGTGTAAGGATGCCGGGGGTCGTCCAGCACCTGATCGACCGGACCCCGCTCCACCACCCGGCCCAGATACATGACGGCGACTTCATGGGCCAGGTAGGAGACGACCGAAATGTTGTGGGTGATGAAGAGATACGCGA
>Ga0247840_10004064_pt1 | contig 23703 bp, 23 predicted proteins | sample LaCruzMarch2015__FD_192404 | JGI IMG/M metagenome (GOLD analysis project Ga0247840, IMG submission 192404) | Freshwater microbial communities from meromictic Lake La Cruz, Castile-La Mancha, Spain - LaCruzMarch2015_17m | ecosystem: Environmental > Aquatic > Freshwater > Lake | place: Spain... | reverse complement strand
GTGTAAATTTGTACAGGACATAAACTTACTTGAAAGTTCTGCTGTCGTTAAATGCTGTTTTAATTGTAATTTTTTCATATTGCAAATATACAACATATTTAAGTATCATGTTAGCGGTTTAGTATCAATAAACTTTTTGCTAAACAATAATTATAAAGGTTAATTTGTTTTTTACCGAATATTTAATTCAGAAATACCCTTGTGGTATTTAAGAACAAAAAATGTAAAAATAAAATTGAGTATTTACTATTCAGTTACATCACCAAATTTAATTTCTTCTTCAGTAGCATCTCTTACCAATAGAATATTTCCTTTAAAATGTAAAGTTTCACCTGCTAAAGGGTGATTAAAATCTAATTTTACATTTTCATCGTCAATTTCTAATACTATTGCTTCTGCATGAATGTCATTTTCTTCGTCTTCCATTGGAATGATAGCTCCTTCATAAACCATTTCTTCATCAAATTCACCATCAATCATAAAATTTTCTTTGGGTAAATCTACAAGTTTTTCATCATCATACTCACCATAAGAATCTTCAGGATTTAAAATAAATTCAAATTCATCTCCTGCTTTGAGTTTTAAAATTTTTTCCTCAAACTTTTCAAAAAGATTTTCGTGTCCAATTAATACAACCTCAGGATTTAATTCATCTATTTCTTCAATAATATCCCCTTCTGCATTGTCGAATCTTAATTTATAAGTTAAGGAAACGACTTTGTTTTTTTTAATAAACATAGTATAAAATTTAATTTTTAATGGTGCAAAAATAAAAATAAATAACCAATAAATGACTACAGAAGTTAAAAAACACAATTTTATTCATTTATTAGCTCTTCATTAGTTTCTGGCTCTTCACTGATAGTACTGTCTTTTTTATGAAAATAAGTATGGCAGCTATAATTTTTGAAATTTTGATTTTTGGTTTGTCGAACTTTTTTTTGTAGTCGGCATATCTGGGATCTTTTAAAAGTTTTTCCATAAACAAACCATAAATAGGAAGAGCAGTTTTGCAACCTTCGCCCAATTCGGAAGTTCTGAAATGAACACTTCTATTATCAGCCCCCACCCACGAAGCAGAAATTAAATTTGGTGTTACACCCAAAAACCAACCATCGGAATGATTTGACGAAGTTCCGGTTTTACCTCCAAAATCGGTTTTATTATCGGAAAATAAGTCGTATTCGAATAGTGCTTGTGTGGTCCCACCCGGCTCATGCAAACCACCTTGTAACATCTGACACATTAAAAAAGCTGTTTCTTCGCTTATTACCCTTTCTTTTTTGGGTTGCATTTCATATAAAACCCTCCCTTTCCTGTCTGTAATTTTTGTAACCAATATAGGTTCTATTTTATAACCCTCATTGATTAAAGGACAATAAGCTGTTATTAACTCAAATAAAGAAACATCGCTTGAACCTAAACAAACTGAAGGAACATCAGCTAATTTTGTTTTAATTCCAAGCTTATGTGCATATTCTATGACCTTTTTCCAACCCATTTCTTGAGTAAGTTGAACTGCAATAGAATTTATTGATTTTGCAAAAGCATATTTTAAAGTTACACTTGATCCTGTAAATTTCCAATCAGCATTGCTAGGAGACCAAGATTTATGCATTCCTTTTTCAGTATATTTATAAGTAACAGGTACATCATTTAGTTTATCGCAAGGAGCATAGCCATTTTCAATAGCTGCGGTATATACAAATGCTTTAAATGTTGAACCAGGTTGACGTTTTGACTTTATAACATGGTCAAATTTAAATTTATTAAAATTTATTCCTCCAATGTATGTTTTTACATATCCATTAATAGGATCCATAGTAATAAAACCTGCATGAAGTAAAGAGTTATAATATTTTATCGAATCTATTGTACTTAAAAGTGTATCTCTTTCACCTTTATAAGTATATACACGCATTATCCTTGCTTTATTCAAATAAAAACCAACAGAATCTTTTTGATTAGGAAATAACTTTGTTAAATTTTTATAATGATCTGTTTTTACAACAATTTTGTCAATAAAATCAGAAATTTCATCACCATTTTCTTTTCGCCATGGATTTTCGCCTTCCCAATGTTGAAAAAAACGTTTTTGCAATCGTTTCAAGTGTTCTTCCATTGCTTCTTCAGCATATTGCTGCATTCCCATATCCAAGGTAGTATATATTTTCAAACCATCTTCATACAAATTAAGTTCCTTCTCTTTTAACCATGATTTCAAATAACTGCTAACCGCTTCTCTAAAATAAGGAGCTTTTCCATCATAATTGTTTTCAACACTATAATTAAGTGAAATTGGAATTTTACAGATTGAATCAAACTCTGGCTGAGAAATTACTTTGTATTTTAACAATTGCCCTAAAACTATGTTTCGCCTTTCCAATGCCCTGTCAGTATGCGAAATCGGACTATAATAAGTGGGTGCTTTCAGAATTCCTACAAGTAGTGCTGATTGTTCGATATTAAGCTGAGAAGGTTTAATATTAAAAAATGTACGAGCTGCAGTTTTTATTCCATAAGCGTTACTACCAAAATCAACTGTATTAAAATACATGGTTAATATTTCATCTTTATTGTAAAACAACTCAATTTTAAGAGCAGTTATCCATTCCTTTGATTTATAAATTAATGTTTTAATACCAGGTATGTGACCAAGCAATCCTCTTGAATAGTTATTGCGGGTTTTAAAAAGATTTTTAACCAATTGTTGTGTAATAGTACTTCCACCTCGCTTTTCACCTTTAACCATATACCAAAGTATAGAAAATGTTGCCCGTAAATCAATTCCATGATGTTCGTAAAAACGAACATCTTCAGTATTTATAAGAGTTTTAATAAGAACAGGTGACAATTCGATGAACTTAATTGGTGTACGGTTTTCGTCAAAATATTTACCTATCATTTTGCCATCAGCTGCATACAATTCTGAAGCAGTTTTTTGTTTAGGATTATTAATCTGGCTCAATTTGGGTGATTTACCAAACATCAATAAGAAATACAAATCTACTAATACAAGAAAAATGAAAAGAATTAAAAAGAAATGCAAAATACGTATTGAAATTTTTTTATAACGAGGCCATTTTTGAGGTACATAAAAAATAAATCTTATTACAATAAGAAATTTTGAAAAGATTAATTTAATAAATTTCAATATTTTAACGAAAAAAATCTTCATTTGAAAACTATTTTTTAATTTTATTTAAAGCAACTAAACGTTGTAATAATGTTGGGTGCGAATAATGAAAGAAAACGTAAGCAGGATGTGGTCTAAGGTTACTTAAGTTATTAATCGATAATTTCTTTAAAGCATTCTGCAATGCTTCTACCTTATAATTTTCACCTGCAAATCTATCAGCCTGATATTCATGTTTACGTGAAAGAATATTTAAAGCTATGCCTAAAATTAATGAAAGCGGGCTGTATAACATACCAAAAACGATGATACTAATATGAAAACTTGTATCCTTAACTCCTAATGCTTCTGATAATGAAGAGCTACCTATAAATATTGAAAGAATATACAACATCAAACCAGTTTCTAATAACGAAATAATAATTCCTTTTAACGTATGTTTCATTTTATAATGCCCTATCTCATGTGCTAATACAGCTACTAGCTCTTCTATAGTATGATTTTTAATTAATGTGTCATATAAAACGATACGTTTTTTTGATCCCAAACCTGTAAAATAAGCATTGGCTTTATTAGATCGTTTTGAGCCATCAATTACAAAAATATTATTGAGTTTGAAGCCAGTTTTTGTTGCAAAAGCTTGAATTGCATCTCTTAACTCACCATTTTCTAAGGGAGTTTGCTTATTGAACAATGGAACTATTAAGTTGGAATAAAACATGGTAAAAAATATTGTAATTCCACTAAAAACCAACCACGCAATCCACCAGAAGTTTTTACCAGTTGCTGAGTAGATCAAAATAAAAATTGTTAATAATCCACCACCCAATACAACAGCTAATAATAAGCCTTTTAATTTGTCAACAATAAATGTTTTAACAGTTGTATTATTAAAGCCAAATTTTTGTTCTATTACAAAAGTATCATAAATACCAAAAGGCATTGAGAGCATATCAGCAGCAAACCCAATGATACCAAAGAACAATAACGCCATGAGTATAGGGTTTAGCGTGTATTGCCTTACAAATTCGTCAACCAATGCAAAGCCACCCCCCAAAAGCATAAGTAACATTGCAGAAAATGACAAAGTAGAAGTTATTAGTGAAAACCGTTGATTAACCTTTTGATAATCTTGAGATTTTTTATATTTCTCAACGTCATAAATTCCTTCAAGCTCCTTTGGTAGTTCATTGGTCCAATATCTGCTATTAAGATAATCTAATAAGCGTTCGAGCAAATAATCAAAAATTAAAATTGCTATTATAATGATAAAAATTGTTTGCGCCATAGTTTAGTAAAAAGTTTGTAAAGTTGTTGGTTATCTTGTTTTTAATATTTTTTCATAAATCATTATTCTTCATTGTTTAGATGTAGCCCATTATTTTATAAATTATATATCCAACCCATTCATGGATTAAATTGCTCCAATCTTTAAAACTACTAACATGAGGTATAAAAAGATGTTCAATATTATAAAGTCTGCGAGATACAATTTTACCAGTTGGATAGGCAATAACATCTATGCCAACTTTTTTAAAAACAGCCAATGACCTCTTTGTGTGCAATGAAGATGTAATTAATAGGTATTTTCCACCACAAGAATAATTATTTTTAAGAATTTCTTTTGAAAAAATAGCATTTTGATAGGTATTATATGAAATTGAATCTACCATTATATTGCTATCAGGAACACCAAGTTTAATTGAAAAGCTTCTCAAAAAACTAGCTTCATATTGATTACTATGAATTATTTGACCGGTGCCACCAGTAAGCAAAATTTTGTTTATTTTCCCTTGTTTATATAAATCAATAGCTTGCAATAACCTATCCGCTTGTTCTCTTAATATTAATTTATTATTATCGTAATCATAATTTATAATCCCTCCACCTAAAACAATCCCAACATCATAATGCGTATCACTCATTGTCTTTTCAGGATAATCAACCTCGCAAAGGCGAATAAATTCATCACAAATAAAACGATTTGAAAATAAATAGAACGCAATAATTGAAATAAGTAATAATTTTCGTCCTATTTTTTTGTTTTTAATAAAATAAGCTACTATCAATAAAGTAAAAATCCAGAATAATGGGTTGAGTAAATATGATAGTAGTTTTGAAATTACAAAAAACATTTTAATAGCCTCCATTACGTTTACGCAAAAACCATTCCACTGAAAGCAATGCAATAATAATAAAGAAAATCCAGTAAAGATTGATTAAATCATTAAAACGTTTTTGAGTATATTTAACCACTTTTATATCGTCACGTTTTTGTAGCAAATCAACTAATTTATCAGTTTGTGAAGGATAGAGCATTTCTCCTCCATTTTTCTTAGATAAATTATAAAGCAATTGATGATTGGCAATTGTGTTAGAAAACTCAGCATCAATTGCCATTACTGAGAACTCTCCATTTTGAGTCAGTGTTTTGTTCTTCAATTTAACAACAGCTTGATATTTGTAATCTTCTTTGGGGAAAATACCTATATTTAAGTGATAAGCATTGGATGTTTTGTTAAACTGATAAGGGAATTTTTTACCAGAACTATTTATTATTGTCAAATTTATTTCGTTTTCATTGACAAGTTCGTAGCTATCATTATATAGCTCTGCATCAAATTCCACGTTTTGATTTTCATTAAAAACATGACTATTAATAACCCTAAACAAACCCTTTTCAATTCTTACTGAAAGATATTGAACAATTTTTGTAATAATTTCATCAAAAGCTTCTGAATTATTCTTTTGTGCATAGTTTGAAAGCTTCCATTTCCATAAACCTTCTCCTGTAATTATGCCATTTTTACTTCCAAGGGATTGGTTAAAAAGAATTAACGGCTGATTACTGATAACATTTCCAATCTTTTGTATCAAGAAAGGTTCAGCAGAAGGAGATGATTTGTAATTACCATAAATACAATTCAATGGAGGAAAATTAATGAGCATCTTTCTGGTTTCATCACTAATTGTAAAATATGAAAACTCTGAGGAAAGAGATGGTAAAGATTCATTAAAAACCTGATTTTTTGCAGCAATATTAAGCCCTGTATTATATGCATTAAATTGAGATATATTGCTTTGAGTTCCTAAAACATACAATATAGGAATGTTTGCTTTTTGAATATCTGAAATAACTTTTGAAGCGGAATAGCTATAGGCTGGTAATTGGTGTAAAATTACCAAATTATAATCAGAAACAGATTTGGTAAATTCATTAATTAATGCCACTTGTACATCATAATTCCTATTACCCTCTAAGGTTTGTTTTATTGCAGAAATATCAGGATGAGGGTTAGCTGCCAATAATAATATTTTCTGACGAGCATCCAGCACATCTATAAAAATATCTTTCCTATTATTGGCAAGTGTAATTTCATCGCTTACAGGAGAAATACTAATTGAATATCTTTGCAATCCACTTTCTTTGGCTTCGGCAGTAATATTAATAGTTTCGCTATATTGTTCACTACTAAAATTAATTGTTTTATTAAACAACTCCTTTTTACCATGTGTAAGCTTCAACTTCGCTGACAAACCCTTAGCTTTATTAGCATTTACAACAACTTCAATAGGAAAAGTATTTCCTAAATAAGTAATGCGGTTAAAATTAACTTTTTGTATGAGCAAATCCTTACGAATGCTGGTATCACCCATAGCAAGAGTATAAATAGGAGCTTTTATTTTATCAGATATATATAAAGGATTGTTTCCTTTATTATAAATACCATCGCTGGCAATAATAATTGCTCCAACATTGCGATTGGTATACCTGGTTATTAAATCATCAAATAAAGCAGAAATATCCGTTTGTTTGCCTTTATAATCAATATTAAGCTGCTCATTTGTTTTTTCATCAAAATTAAAGCTTTTAATGTCATATTTCAGTCCAAGTTCATCAATCAGTTTTTCAATTTTTTGTTTGTATTCATTTTTATAAAAAGATGAATCTTTGTTTATTAAAATTGATTGTGAATTATCCTGAGCAAAAATAATGATAGGCTTTTCGTTGGTGTGAGTAATAGTTTTTAAAAGTGGTGAAAGCAATAAAAATGCGATAAAAAATATAGCAAGAAAACGAAATAAAGACATTAACTTGCTAAGCAATGGAGAAAAATCATTGCGTTTGTTTTTGTAGTACAAAATTGCGGAATAAGAAATTCCTGCAATAATGCAAAAAACAATCATCCATGCTGGATATTCGGTAATGATATTCAATTTTATAATGATTAATGGTTAATTACCAACAATTTTGTTGCTTACTATTAATTGATAATTAATTAGGTATTCATGGCACCACAAACATTAATAACTTGTCCACTAATATAAGAAGAAAGATCAGAACCAAGAAATAAGCAAAGATTTGCAACATCTTCAGGTTTACCTGTACGTTTCAATGGAATGTCTTTTATCCATGTTTCTTTAATTTCAGGTGGTAATTGAGCTGTCATTTCTGTTTCGATAAAACCTGGAGCAACAGCATTGCAACGAATATTACGAGAACCTAATTCTTGTGCAATTGATTTAGTAAACCCAATAATCCCTGCTTTGGAAGCTGAATAGTTAGATTGTCCTGGATTACCCGATCTTCCAACAACAGAACTCATATTTATAATTGAACCGAATCGTTGTTTAAGCATTACTTTTTGTACAGCTTTGGAAAGATTAAATACCGATTTAAGGTTTACATTCATTACCAAATCCCAATCATTTTCGCTCATACGCATCAGTAAACCATCACGTGTAATACCTGCATTGTTTACTAAGATATCAATCTGACCAAAATCGGCAGCTACATCGGTTATTAATTTTTCAGCAGCTTCAAAAGAAGCGGCATTAGACGCATAGGCTTTTGCCTTAATACCCATAGCGTTAAGTTCAATTTCCAATTTCTGTGCATTTTCGTCATAAACCAAATCAGAAAAGGCAACATTTGCTCCATTATTAGCAAAAGTGATTGCAATTGCTTTTCCAATTCCCCTAGAAGCCCCAGTAATTAAAGCTGTTTTTCCTTCTAATAACTTCATTGTATATTCTGTTAAATTTAAGGGCAAAGATACTGCTTTTTGATGTAAAAACAACCAATTTTTGATTTGTAATTATTCACAATTAGTTTGCAGATTTACTTTCTAATTTATTTTGATATTGGTACTTCATAAAAAAAGCCATCTTTTTAGAAGATAGCTTTAAAACAATAGGTGTATTATTTTGATTTAAAACGCTGCTAAAGAATCTGTTTTTCAGCTATATTAGTAGTTTTTTTTATATAAGAATTGTGAAGTATAAAAATCGAACAAAGATATTGAAGAAGTTCTCAAGGTATCTTTATTTATTTCAAACTTTGAATTTTCAGAATCTTCTGCTTTAAAATTCTTATCAAATAACAAAGTCGGCAATTTTAATTCGCCCTCATTAGAGCACCTATTTAAGCCAATCAAACCGGAGAAAATTAAAATAATTGTAGTTGATTTCATATATTTCTTATCTTGTTTCTTATTATGACGAACACAACTCATAAAAAGTTACAAAAAAAGTATTGTTTCTCAATTAAAACAAAATGAAAAATTAAAAAAAACTACAAATAAAAGATCAATATATTTTAAAGAAATAAGGGGTTAAGGGTTTTGAGTAATCATTAAATCAGACATTTAATTTAGATTTTGTTAAATTCTATTTGTCCGAATACTACGCTACTTTTAATCGTTAAACAAGGCAAATTGGCATTATAATTAGAAGGTATATAAATTTGATTACCAAAACCATCAGTACTTCTGTCGAGCATAGATGTTTTTCCAAAAACTGTATTCGATAGTATTTTATAATTCAGATTTTCTGACAGCTTAACCTTAAAATTTCCAAAAATACAATTAATCTCAATAGATTTATCTTCATTAATTTCAATAGTACTTAAATCTAATTTTGATTCTCCAAAAACATTAGAATAATCATACAATCCATCGCTATAAGCCAAAATATGGCTTCCAAAAACATTAAGATTGTCCATTTTTTTGGCATTAATATTTCCATTGATAAGTTTAACGCCTAAATATATAAACAAACACGAAATAAGTATTGTAAAAAATGGAATATCAATGTTTAAAAATTCTTGTACCAAAAATAAAACACCCAATATTATCAAAATAATACCCCAAAAATTGGTGCTAAATAAAACTTTTGCTTTCATAAAGTCAAGTATTTAATAATCATTATTAATAAAAAACTACATAAAGTACTCTAAGTATCTCAGACCCTTTATGTATTTCAAAGACCTCTTTGTTTTTTTATTTGTTCATAAGCAGCATTTAATTGCTGAAATTTTTCTTTTGCAGCATTTTCAACATCAGCACCTAATTGGCTTACCTTGTCAGGATGATATTTCACTGCCATTTTTCGATATGCTTTTTTTAATTCCTCATCAGTTGCTTCAGGTGTAATCTCCAAAATTTTATATGCACTTTCAGTATCTTTAACAAACATTGCTTTTATAGAAGCAATATCATTAAATTGAATATTCATATAACGAGCTATATCTTCAACAACAGCGATTTCGTTTATATGAACATGTCCATCTGAAGCAGCTACGCCAAATAAAAAATGTATTAACTGCAAACGAGCAGAGTAATCCATATTTTGTTTAATTTGCAAACAAACTTCTCTAATAGGAATATCTTGCTTTAAAATTTCGCGTAATAAAATAATTTTTTGCTCAGCGATTTCGACCCCAAACTGCTTAATAAAAAATTGCTTAACATAATCCAACTCAGATTTCAACACCTTTTTATCGGCTTTCATTACAGCTGCAGTTAATATTATCAAACTGGCAACAAAATCACCTGATTGAGTTGGTTGTTGAAGACTTGTAACCGTAACACCATCCAACATCGAACCAAAGGCAAAACCTAATAGCCCACCAATAGGACCTCCAAAAGCCCAACCTAAGGTCCCTCCTATCCACTTTCCGTATTTTCCCATAAAATTAGTTCATTAAAGTCTTTAAAGTAGTTAATTGTTATTATTTTTATTAAATCTCCACTTCTTCTTCAGAAAATTTAATGCCATAAGATTCTAACTCTGCAAGAATTGGTTCATACAATTCTTTTTTAACTGGTGTATGAACACCTGAAATATTGAGCTTACCGGTTAATAATAATTTAGTTGCAATTGCCAAAGGAATTCCAACTGTAATGGACATTGCTGTATGAACAGTATCAATACCAATAACAACCAACGAAGAAGTAATTCTATATTTTTTAGCTGACTTTTCATACTCAAACTGATGTTGCATAACGATTAAATCTTTATCATCTTTTCCCAGCACCCATTTATCAACCAAAATTTTTTGCAAAATTTGAGCAGGAGTAGCATCTTTCATTCCTATCTTCGTATTTCCGAAAATGCCTAACCATTTCAAACGATACATAATATCAGAATCTAAAGTAATATTAAATTTAGTTGCGATTTTTTCTTCAACAGTTTGTATTTCGTCATAATTCAAAAATAGATTAATATACTGACGATAGGTTAAATTTTCAGAATTTTCAACTACATAAGTATCATCTGTCATTCCTAATTGAACAAATACATCCCAAGCCTTACAATAACCAGAACGGCGGATTGTACCTCTGAACATTGTTGGAATATCCAATAAATTATATGTTTCACGGTATTTAAGTGAATCACGATTTGGGTAAATTTCAAATTCACCCAAACCAGGAACCGTTGTAGTTTCCACTCTACTAAACAATTGATGATAAGGGAGATATTTATAGTCCCCATTTACAATATATTGAGAAATACCTTGTCCAGCAACTACAACATTACGAGGATTCCATGTAAATTTATAATTCCATGGATTATTATCAAATTCAGGTGCAATTAATCCGCCAGTAGAAGATTTAAATGACAACATTTTGCCACCATTATCTTTAATTTTATCTACTACTTTCATTGCCGACATGTGATCTATTCCTGGATCAACACCCAATTCATTCAACATGGCAATACCCATTTTTTTTGCTTCTTCGTTCATGGCTTTCATTTCAGGAGAAACATAAGATGCAGTAAGCATGTGTTTTTTATGTTTTAAACACGATGCAGCTACCAATGGATGAAAACGTGCTGGAAGCATAGAGATAACTGCATCAGCATTTTTCACCTCATTTTCTCTTTGAATCTCATTAAAAATATCAAATTCAAAAGCTTCACCATTTTGATGATTATTAATCTTTTCTGTGGCAACAGCCAATGATACATCACCTAATTTAATTTTCCAATTATACTCAGTTGAGTGGTCTAATAAATATTTTATTAAGCTTGATGAGGATAAACCTGCCCCAAGAATCAGTATATTTTTCATTTATGTTGTATGATTAAAATTTATGCTGCGAAATTATAATTATTTTAAAAATAAAAGCTTTTATTACTTGAAAAATATTGAATATTGCAAAAAAAAACCGAACTAATGAAGTTCGGTTTTCTAAAACATAAAAAGATTTGATTATTACATATCAAATGTAGCAATAGTACCATCAATAGTAATCTGAACTTGTTTATCACAACCTGTACCAAAATTAATAATCATTGTGGTAGTTTTGGGAGCGTTATTTTCATCCAAAGTATGCGTTGTAGCAGTTATTATACCACTTTGTATCCATTGACAAGCAGCAGCAACAAGAACCCTACTTGATGCTGGAACTATTGCAGTAAAAGATTTGTTTGGGTTTGAATATCCCGAAATATTTCCGCTATACCAGTATTGATCATCGTTAATATCTAATAAATTATGTAATTCCCAATCAACTGTATATGCTGCATTAACGAAAATTGTATCAGTACCTCTGATAATCATTGAATTCTGAATACTATCAGTATAAGAATAAGTTACACCAGTAGCCGTATTTTTATTACTTACATTTTTATTTATAATATTGTTAGTACCTTTTATTAAGCTTCCTCCAACACTATAATTATCAAAAGTAATTGCAGCTTTAGTACCAATTTCTAAAAAATCACCGTTTTTATCTAAAACTGCTGAAAAATTACCAACTTTTCCGTTTGTTGACTTTGAAGGAAAATTAAATACATAGGTTTTAGTTGCAGGATTATAAGTAACATTGGCACCACCAATTACACTTGAATGTGATGGAGACTTTAAAGCTGAATCAACTGAGGCTTGACATAATAAATCAAAAACATCACTATAAGCATCTTGTGCAAAAGAATAATCTTTAGCCAATTCAGTCTGTTTATCATAATTTGGGATAATGGGATCAGCGGGATTATCACTTTTATCGCATGAAATGATAGTAATTGATAATGCAAAAATTAAAAATATTGAGTTTAGTTTTTTCATAAGTTGTTATTTTAAATAAATAAATATAATAATTGATTACAAAGATACAAAAAATAAAAACAAAATTGTTATTTTTATAAAAAAAAACAAAAAGATAGATTCAAGTTAAGATGTTAACCTTTGTTTTATAGCTTCGTAAAGTATTATACCACAAGCTACTGAAACATTTAACGATGCAATTTCACCTAAAATTGGGATTTTTACAATATTATCAGTAAGTCTTAAATATTCGGGAGAAACACCATCTTCTTCAGAACCCATAATAATAGCTGTTGGAGCAGTATAGTCAACTTTATAGTGATAATCGCCACCCTTTTCGGAAGCTGCTATTATTTGCAATCCGCTTTTTCTTAAAAAATCAATCGTAATTTTGAGATTTTCGCTTCTGCAAACAGGAATAATGTGTAAAGCTCCTGCTGATGTTTTTAAAGCATCTGAATTAATTTGCGCACCACCTTTTGAAGGAACAATGATAGCATCAACACCTGCGCATTCAGCAGTACGTGCAATAGCTCCAAAATTACGAACATCAGTAATTCTGTCAAGAATCAAAATAAGAGGCGTTTTACCCTGTTCCCATATCATTGGAATTAAGTTCTCTATTTTTGTGTATGATACTACCGAAGTAAAACAAGCAACTCCCTGATGATTTTTCATGGTTAACTTGTTTAGTTTTTCTAACGGAACGTATTGAAATGGTATATTGTTAGATTTTATTTCATCCATTAATTCAAGGAAAATTTCACCTCGCAAGCCATTTTGAATAAAAATTTTATCTATTTCTTTTCCTGATTTTATTGCTTCTATTACAGGACGTATGCCGTATAAAAAATTATCTGTGCTCATTGATTTGGTTATTGGTTATTGGTTATTGGTTTTAAAAAAGTTATAATCTAAATTATTTCTAATCCTTTTTTATTTATATTTTCGTTTTGTTCTTTGTAAGCTTTATAAATTTTAGCATTCAATTCATTATAGCTTATCCCATGTGTTAACTTTTGTAATGAATTTAAAGTTATTGAACTTTGGCTTCTTGTATAATTATCCAATTTATACGTTGGTAAAACAAAAAATTCCCATTGTTCAAGTTTTAATGGATTTATGGTTTCTTGTTCTTTGTGTTTTAAAAGGCAAAAAACATATAAATCGGCATGTCTTTTTGAATCTCCTCTAAAATCTCCGTCTTTAGCATCCCAATACATCGAAGGTTTAATTGAAAATGAAATTGTTGAAAATTTTCTCTGGTTCCAGCTTTGTATATAGGCAGAGGATTTAACTTCAATTTTAACTCCTTCTTGAGTAGTTAAATCATAAGAATCCCATTCATCTCTTAACTTATGTATGTTAATATTAGTAGCAACTCCAACAACAAACTCTGCAAAACGACCTCTAGTAGCATTACTTAAAATATCTGAGACACTCCATTTCCAAAAGTCAAGTAAAGTATACCCAACACTTTCATTTTCAAAATATAATTCTTCATTTCCTGTTTTAGGAATTGCTTTAATTGCATTCAGTTCTAATTCAGCCATATTTCAAATTTCAATATTGGTTTAGCTCAATAAAGTTTTAATAAATCATGATAAAAACAATAAATTCGTCTCTATTCCTCATCAATATCATTAATTCTTAATTCCGTTTGCTTTAAGGAGACTTCGGCAATTGTTTTCGTATTTTTAGCGCCTAATTGTCTTAATTTTTCCACTCTACCTATTAGATTCCCACTTCCTGTATGCAACTTTTTGTTGGCTTCCTGATAGGTTTTTTGAACTGTGTCTAATTGATTGCCTAATCTTTTTAAATCATCAACTAAGCTTGCAAATTTATCGTACAACTTTCCTCCTTCTGTGGCTATTTCAATAGCGTTTTGAGTTTGTTTTTCTCTTTTCCATATCGATTCTACCGTTTTAAGTGTGGCAAGTAATGTTGATGGGCTTACGATGACTACTCTTTTGTCCCAGGCAAAATTAAACAACTCAATATCTTGCTGAATAGCTATGCTAAATGACGACTCTATCGGCAAAAACATCAATACAAAATCAGGGGTATTAAATGCATCGGATGAAGCATAACTTTTTTCACTCAGCCCTTTTACATGGTTTTTTAAGGAATCAATATGCAATTTGCTAAATTTTTCTTTGTCTTCGATAGCTTCTGCATTTACATATTGTTCGTAAGCAATTAAAGAAACCTTTGAATCGATAATAATATGTTTGTTATCCGGTAATTTTATAACAACATCCGGACGCAAAATTTCGTTGTGGTCGTTACGAGCAGTGAATTGTGTTTCGTATTCTTCGCCTTTGATAAGCCCTGAGCGTTCTAATATTCTTTCTAGTACCATTTCGCCCCAATTTCCTTGCTTTTTATTATCGCCTTTTAAGGCTTTGGTTAAGTTATTGGCTTCTTCACTTATTTTGCTATTGAGTTCATACAGCTTTTTTACTTCTTCGCGTAAGCTGGTATTATCACGAACACCCTGTATGTGGGTTTCCTGCACTTTTTGCTCAAATAATTGAATTTTTTCCTTTAATGGATTGAGTATTTCAGAAATATTTTTTTGATTGGTTGAGGTAAATTCCTGTGAATTCTGTTTGAGTATTTTATTGGCAATATTTTCGAATTCGGTGGTAAATTTCTTTTGTATTTCTTCTAACTCTGCTTTTTGAGTATTTAATTTTTCGACTACATTTCGGTACTCAACTTCGGCTTTGGTAATTCGATTTCCTAATAAATCTGATTTTTCCTGTTCAGTTGCAAGCAATGCTTTTACAGTTTCTTTTTCCTTTTCAACATAAGCAATCGTGTTTTGAGCATTTTGGATTTGTATTTCTTTTTCGGCTTTTACAACCAATATCTGCTTCTCGTTTTCCGAAATTTGGAGTTTAAACTGCTCTGTGGTTTTATGAGATTTCTGTAATGAGAGAATGTAACCAATTATAAATCCTAGTATTAATGCTATAAATGCCAATAGAAATTCCATGAATATTTAAGTTTATTTTCTTCTACAAATCTACTGATTTTTTAATTCAAAACTTCAACTTATCTTTCTATTTTTGCATTGTATTAAAAATGGATGGATTGATAGCATTAAAAACATGCAGTATTTGCCCACGAAATTGTGGTGTTAATCGCTATTCGGATAAATTGGGCTATTGCGGAAGCAATGCCAACTATAATATTTCTTCAATTGTATTGCATAAAGGCGAAGAACCTGTAATTAGTGGCAAAAATGGAATTTGTAATATTTTTTTCAGTCGTTGCAATCTGCAATGTATTTATTGCCAGAACGAGCAAATAAGTTGTAATAAAGGTAAGGTTATTTCTCATAAGTATTCCCTTGAAGATATTACTGATAAAATTATAAGCATTTTTAACCGTTATCAAATTAACTCGCTAGGTTTTGTATCGCCTTCGCATTATATACCACATATAATTGCTATTATTGACAGCTTGCGTTCAAAAGGACTAAACCCTATTACGGTTTATAATACAAATTCGTACGACAAAGCTGAAACTATTCGTCAATTGGAAGGATATATTTCGGTGTATTTGCCCGATTTAAAATACATGGATAATGGGCTGGCAAAAGATTTATCAGGAGCAATTGATTATCCTGAAATAGCTGCAAAAGCCATCAAAGAAATGTATCGTCAAAAAGGAAGTACAATTATTAAAAACGATGAAGGCTTAGCCGAATCGGGTTTAATCATAAGACATTTGGTGTTGCCTTCACAAATTGAAAATAGCTTGAAAGTGCTGCGTTTTATTGCTGATGAATTATCGCCCGATATTTCTTTATCGCTTATGGCACAATACCATCCTATTCCTAAAGTAAAATCGCATTTCTATTTAAACAGAAAGATACATACAAGCGAATATGAAATGGTTGTGAAAGAATCGGAGCAGCTTGGTTTTCATCGGGGTTGGATACAGGAATTAGAAAGTTCTGACGTTTATCTTCCCGATTTTAATGAAGAACAACCGTTTAATTAAGAAAATTTATTCAAAGAAATATACTGATAAATAAAAAACAATATATTTGCAATAAAAATTATTATGAAAACAAAAGCTATCTTTTTACTTCCAATCTTATTTTTATTTTTATTACAAAGTGTATTGGGGCAAAAGCAAAATGATACTGCAAATAATATTACTTTTAAGCATGCATTAGGAGTTGCAGCCGGTTTTACTACAGGATATGGTTTGTCTTATCGATTTACCCCCAACAAATTTGGTGTACAGTTAACATTTGCTCCTTATAAGAATGATGAAACTGCGCAGTATAGTTTGGGGATTACCTTCATGTATAAAATAATTGAATCAGAATTTGCCAATTTTTTTCTATATCAGGGCAATCATTTTTTCTATACAAAAGATAAAACTTATGATTATATTTATTATTACCCTAACTTTAGTTTTACAGGAAGAGAGGTAGTTGATAAATATTGGAATAACGGTATAGGAATCGGTATTGAATTTATCATTTTAAAAAGAGTAAGCTTTAATTTAATGGGCGGTTATGCAGCTTATAAAAACTTTGAAAATATTAATATTACAGGCGAAACAGGCTTGTTCTTTAAATTTTAGACTTTTTTAATAGCTACATCATTACTCATCATAAAATATCAATACTGAAACAATATAAAAAGCCAAGCCCACGCTTGGCTTTTCCATTAAAACCACCTACCTTTTACCACCTCGAAGATATCAATAACCAACTTTTATTTTTTCTGTCTATTTCGCTTTGCGTAAAAGAAATGTCAATATTATTTTTTCCATTAATTTGTGTTTAATTCCTATTTATATATTTTTCATGAAGCCTGTATATTAATCCATCAGCTAGTCCAACTTTAGGAGCAATAAGCGATGAAATACCAGAAGCTTTCATAATAGTAAGGAATATTTTTGCAGCCGGAACAATTACATCAGCACGGTCGGGACGCATACCCATTTTTTCAATTCTTTCTTTCAGAGGAATTGATTTCAATTGTTTATAAGCAAACTGCAATTGCGAAAAATTGATTGTATTTTCAATTTGGTCACCATATAATTTGGTCAAACGATTGATATTTCCACCTGTTCCAATACAATTAATTCTACCTAAATCCTGCTTGAACAAACTAAGCCAATCCTTCAATGCATCCCAGGATTCCTCTTCTACTTTTTTATTAAGAATCCTAACAGTTCCAATGTTGAATGAATTACACTTAACAAACTTATGATTTTTTAGTATAGAAATCTCTGTACTACCACCACCTACATCAATATACATGGTAGTTTCATAGTCGTTATTAAAGTCTAAATCATTTGAAGAACGAATGATATCGGCTTCTTCCAAACCGTCAATAATCCTAACATCCAAACCAGCTTCTGCCTTAATCCTTTCTATAATTTCAGTATTATTAACAGCTTCACGCATAGCAGCAGTAGCACAAGCTTCAAAACTCAATGGATTGTAAACGTCAATTAATAGTTTAAACGCCTCGAGTGTTTTTATTAGTTTTTCAATTCTTTCCTCCGAAACTTTTCCTGTTTTAAAAACATCCTCACCCAAACGCAAAGGAATACGTACCAATGTGGCTTTGGCTGCCGTTGGGATATTATTATCAGAAACATACACATTTGCAAAAAGAAGCCGAACAGCATTGGAGCCGATATCTATGGAAGCAAAAAGCATTTTATTGTTTGTTTTTTAAGTATTTATAAATTTCAATTTGCGACCTGATTTTTTCTTCGCTATCTGTCTTTTTATATTCAATGGGGGTATTTGCACTTATAATACGTGCTTTAACATTATCTTTCAACTGTATTTTAAGAATCTCATTTAAATCAGCTTGAATTTTTTTATCATAAATTGGAGTAGTAACTTCTATACGATGATCAAAATTTCGTTGCATCCAATCGGCTGATCCAATAAAATATTTATTATCGTTATTATTGCAAAACACAAAAATTCTGGAATGCTCTAAGTATCTGTCAACTATGCTGATTGCTTCAATATTTTCACTAATGCCTGGTAATCCTGGAACTAAAACACAAATACCTCTTACTATTACTTTAATATTTACATTGGCTTGGCTTGCTTCATATAGTTTATTGATAATTCTATCGTCAACCAAGTTGTTTAATTTAATTATGATCCATGCAGGTTTACCTTTTTTTGCATTTCTAATTTCATTGTCAATTTGATGAATAAAAAAGCTACGTGTTTTAAAAGGAGAAACAATCAAGCATTCAAAATCAGGTTGATTATACTTAGCTTCAAAAAGATGAAAAACTTTATTTACATCTGAAACTATCTTTTTATTGGCAGTCAGCAAATGTTCATCTGCATAAATTTTGGAAGTAATTTCATTAGGATTACCAGTTCCAATAGCTGCGTAATAAACATTTTCATTATTTTCTTTTCTTCTGATAAGAATCAATTTACAATGTACTTTATAACCGGGAATGTTTTGAATTACCTTAACACCTTCTTCTTGCATAACTCCAGCCCAATAAATATTTGCTTCTTCATCAAAACGGGCTTGTAATTCAAGATAAACGGTTACTTCTTTTCCATTTCTAACAGCATTTATAAGAGCATTAATTACACGTGAATCTTTAGCAGCACGATAAATAGTCATCTTTATAGCTCTAACTGCAGGATCTATTGAAGCTTCTCTTAATAAGTCAATAATATATTGAAATGTTTGATAAGGATAATGCAACATGATATCCTTTTTCTTGATACAATCTAAAATTCTTTTGCTCAACGAAAGCTCTTTGGTATAAAGCTTAGGAACTTCTTCATATTTAAGATTATCATCGCCTAAATTTAGAGGAAAATTCATAAAGTCTTTAAAATTATGATATTTTCCACCTTTTTTTAGCGTATCCTTCTTTTTTATTATAAATTTTCTAACCAGTCGATCTAAAAGAGCTGATGGAATATTTTCATCGTAAATGAATCTAACAGTAGCTCCATGTTTCCTTTGTTTTATACTATCGCTGATTTTTTCAAGAAAACTTTTTGATACATCATTATCAATATCTAATTCAGCATCACGTGTAAATTTTATTGTATAAGCTTCATATATGTCAAATCCAAAAATTGAAAAAATATCCGATAAGCAATATCTAATTACATCGTCTAATAAAAGAATGTATTTATTGTTATCTCCGTTGGAAGGTAAAATCAAAAAACGAGATATTCTGTAAGTTGGAATTTCAATTAAAGCATAGTTTTCAACTTTGGGTTGTTTGCTATTTTTAATATCTATTGCAAGATAAATAGATTTATCTCGCAAAGTAGCAAAATTATACAATTGATCAAGCATAATTGGAAAAAGATGCTGACGAACTTCTTCCCTGAAATATTTCTTTACATAAATTCCTTGTTCATAAGTTAATTGAGTTTCATCAATAATATGAATATTTTCTTTAGCTAATGATGCTTTTATATTTTGATATGTATTGTAAAATTCATCCTGAAGAACTGCTATCTTTTGATCAATCTCTTTTAATACTTTTTTAGGATTCGCTTCTATATCTTCGCTTGGATGTACTTCCTGTAACTTGAGTATTCTATTTAATGTAGCTACACGTACTCGAAAAAATTCATCCTGATTATTAGAATAAATACCAAGAAAAATAATACGTTGAAGTAAAGGTGTAGATTCATCTTTTGCCTCTTGCAACACCCTTTCGTTGAATTGCAACCAGCTGATTTCTCTATTAATATATTTTCGAAATTTCGTAGGCATAAAGTGGAAAATTAAAATTTATAGTTCCTTTGGTAGAATCAAATAATTCTTTAGTTTAGTCGATGTAATAATTTCATTCCAGTTATCTGTTTCAAATTCAAAATATACCATACCTGAAGTAGGTAAGTTGTCAATTTTATCATCTAAAAAATAATTGGAAAAATTGGTAAATGTAGGATTATGTCCAATCATAATTACTGAATTATAATTATCTGAAATTCCAAAGATTATTGAAAAAATATTATCAACACTAGAGCTATAAATACTTCTGTCAATAATAATATTTTTTTCAGGAAAATTAATCTTTTTAGCAATTAATTGTGCTGTATGAAAGGCTCTGTTTGCATGACTTGAAATCATAATATCCGGTAAAACATCCTTACTTTTCAGAAAATTACCTAATTTATTTGACCTTTTTATACCTTTCTCATTTAAAGGACGTTCTTCATCCGAAAGTTGTGGATAATCCCAAGATGATTTTGCATGCCTAATAATATATAAAGCTTTCATTATTATTTGTTTATTAATAAATTATAATATAATAGTTTTTTTATATACTTTTGAACTATCGTTTTCAAAAATAATTCAAATTATGATAAGTTAAGTTTATTTTTTTGTAAAAATTATCTTTCAATAATTAGTACCTTTGTAATCAGTTATTTATATATAAAAAATAAAATGGATAAAATATTAGTGATACAAACAGCATCATTAGGTGATGTAATTCTATCAACTCCTTTGCTCGAAAAGCTTAATTTTTTGTATCCCGATGCTGCTATAGATTTTTTATTAAAAAAAGGAAATGAAGGTTTATTTACTTCTCATCCTTATCTTCATAATCTTTTGATTTGGAATAAATCAACAGATAAATACAAACAGTTGATACATTTACTAAAAATAATTAGAAATGAAAAATATGATTTAATAGTAAATCTACAAAGGTTTAGTACAACAGGTTTTCTTACAGCTTTTTCAAATGCAAAAACTACCATTGGTTTTAATAAAAATCCATTTTCATTTTTATTCACTAAAAGCGTCAAACATAAAATAGGTAAAAAATACAATGGAATTCATGAAATTGAACGAAATATGGAATTGCTGAATCATTTACCATGCAATCAGAAGTTTAGAGTTAAACTTTATCCATCAAAAAAAGATTTTGCTTGTGTATCCCAATATAAAACAATAAAATATATATGTATAGCTCCCTCTTCACTTTGGAAAACAAAGCAATTTCCAAGTGATAGATGGATAGAATTTTTGAAAGATATTGATAATGATTTACGTATATACTTTTTAGGTTCAAAAAATGATATTCTACTTTGCAATGAAATCATCTTACATTCCGTGCATAAAAATACTCTAAATTTGGCAGGAAAGCTTACCCTGCTCGAATCAACTGCATTAATGAAAGATTCTTTTATGAATTTTGTTAACGACTCTTCTCCATTACATCTTACATCATCCACTAATGCAAGAGTTACTGCAATTTTTTGTTCTACTATTCCCGAATTTGGTTTTGGACCTCTAAGTGATGATAAAATGGTAATTGAGGTTAATGAAAAACTTGATTGCCGCCCATGTGGATTACATGGTTTCAAAAATTGTCCGAAAGAACATTTTAAATGTGCTTACAATATCGATATAAACCAACTTAAATTGCGTTTGAACAATGAGTGATAATCTTATTTTAAAAGAAGTTGAAAATGCTATCAAAGTATTAGAAAAAGGAGGTGTAATTCTCTATCCTACAGATACAATATGGGGAATAGGTTGCGATGCCACCAACAAATTTGCAGTTGAAAAGATATATCATATCAAAAAGCGCGAAAAAAATAAAAGTATGATTGTTCTGCTTGACAGTATTGATCAATTAAATAATTACGTAAATAATATTCCATCAATTGCCTACGAAATGATTGCGAAAGCAGAACGCCCAATTACAATAATATATCCTGAAGCTACAAATCTGGCTGAGAATATTATTGCCTCAGATGGAAGTATTGCTATCCGCATTCCTGATAACAAGTTTTGCCATCAACTAATTAAAATCTATGGAAAACCTATTATTTCTACATCAGCTAATTTTTCTGGTGAACCTTCAGCTGTAAATTTCATCAATATTTCAGTTAATTTATTATCTCAAATGGATTACATTGTTCAATTAAATCAAAATATAATAATACAAACAAAACCATCACGAATTGTTAAACTAAATAGCAATGGAAGTTTTATTGTAATAAGAGAATAAAGTTATGGAAAAAATAAGAAAAAAATACACTAATGGAGAGATAACAATTATTTGGGAACCAAAATTATGTGACCATTCCTCAATATGTTATAGAAGTTTACCAAAAGTATTCAAATTATCTGAGCGCCCTTGGATAGACCCAAATGCAGCAACTACATTAGAAATTATTAAAACTGTTGACAGATGTCCAACCAAAGCGTTAACTTATGAACTCAATAAAGATGTAGTGATTAACGAAGAAAAAAGCATAACAAAAATTACAATTTTACAAGATGGACCCTATTTGGTTGATGGTAATATTAAAGTTTTGGATTACAAAGGGAATGAAATAGTTTATAAAAGAGGAATTGCTTTATGCAGGTGTGGTGCATCTAAAAACAAGCCATTTTGTGATGGAATTCATAGTCATATTGGTTTTAAAGATTAAAATTGTAAATGAAAAAAAGATTATTATTCCTTTTGTTGTTGCTCCAATTTACATTGTATGCACAAAAAGAATCTAATAATGATACTATACTCCCAAAATTACCAAATAGAAAAATAAGTGGTTTTCTAAGTTTGATTAATGACTTTACAATTAATGAAAACCAACAATTTTCTTCTATTGGAATAGGCGGTGCATTTTTATTTGCGAATAAGTTCTATTTTGGTGGTTATGGTTTAGGAATGATTACATCGTTGCACCGTTCTGATATATTAACTGATAATATATTAAATAATTACCAATTAAATTATGCTCATGGAGGGTTATGGTTAGGAATTATCGATTCACCCAACCAAAAGATAAACACAAGTTTTTCCATAAAATTGGGTTGGGGAGCTTTATTTATGTACAATATAAATTCTACAATAAATTATAATAATTATAGAGATGAATTTTTAGTAATAACGCCTCAATTTGAGACAGGAATCCTGATTACAAATTGGTTAAAATTAAATATTGGATTTGGTGTAAGATTTTTAAATGGTATTTCAACACTTTACAAAGATTCAAAAGGGAATTTTAGTCCTGTTTATCATTCATCAGATTATGAAGGATTCATTACTTCCTTTACATTAAGTTTTGGTAACTTTAGTAGCAAAAATTAATGGGTCACATTAATTTATTGGGGACTAAGCAAAAAGTTTATGCAGTCTGAATAGAAAAAAAGCGGTATCAGTAACCCCTCTTAAGTTAGCTCTAAACAGTTTTATTTTAGAGTTAAAAGATTCTGCA
>Ga0247840_10004062_pt1 | contig 23711 bp, 14 predicted proteins | sample LaCruzMarch2015__FD_192404 | JGI IMG/M metagenome (GOLD analysis project Ga0247840, IMG submission 192404) | Freshwater microbial communities from meromictic Lake La Cruz, Castile-La Mancha, Spain - LaCruzMarch2015_17m | ecosystem: Environmental > Aquatic > Freshwater > Lake | place: Spain... | reverse complement strand
TGATGTCAATTTTGTCGGTACACACCATGGTGGGTGTCGTATTGTCTATGATGTTAACCACCACAGAATCCAGCCCGACATTGCCGCAAGGGTCAATGGCCGAGAAGTAGAATTGGTAAGCGCCCACAGGAATATTTCCTCCGGCAATGAAGCTGGAGTCGCCAAAAGGAGAACTGTTGGTCACCAGCAATTCGCTGAGGTCGGCGCAATCTTCCAGGTAATCCGCCGCGTCCAAATCAAGTGGCAACTTGCAATCAATGGCGTTGGGGAAATCATCCGTAAAGAGGGTAATGGTGTCGGGCATGTTGGTGAACGTGGGCGCAGATTGGTCGCGCACTACAATCAGTTGGGTGTGGGAAACAGCGTTGCCACAATCATCGGCTGCCGTCCAGGTTCTGCGCACCGAAAAATTGTACTGGCCGCACACACCAGGCACCACACCGACGGTATCCACCAGCAGGTCTACGGTTACGCTATCGGTACAGTTGTCGGTAGCTATGAGCACCGGCACGGCGGGCAGCGCCTCGCCGCAAGTAATGGTGTCATTGCCCGGTGTGCTGCTCAACACGGGCGCAACGGTATCGCTGATGCTGAACGTCTGGATACACGTAACGGTGTTGTCCGCCAAATCGGAGGCAAACCACGTGCGCTGCAACAACACACAAGCGTTTCCGGTGCCTGGCAACAGCGTGTCCTGGAATGAAATCGAAACATTGTTCGGACAGTTGTCGTTGGCCAATGCCTGGCCGTGTATTTGCGGCGAGGTGTCTTCTTCGCATTGAAGCGACTTGGACGGCGGACAGCTGGTGATGGAAGGGGAAACGTTGTCTTGTACCACTACATAAGTCTGGCAAGACGAACTGTTGCCCGCAGCGTCTACCACGTTCAACTGCACGGGGTGCTCAGTGCTGCCGTCGGCATCGGCGCAATCAAACACCACTGCCGCTGCCGGGTTGGAGGCCGACGCACCGAGGCGCTGCACGGTTAAGTTCACTTGATTCGTACAGTTGTCAAAACTGCCTGCGTTGAATACCTGGGCGGGGATGTTCACCACGCCCGAAGGGTTGAGGGCCACACTGATGCCGTTGATGCAGGCAGCCGTCGGCACGGTGCCGTCTACAACCTGCAACACGACGGTATACTGAGCGGCATTTCCGGAAATGTCTGTTGCGGTAAACACCAGCAAGTGGTTGCCCACACCAAGTATTCCGCTGAAGTTTCCACCTTGAGCAGGAATTCGGTCGTTTGTTACCGCCAGATCAAGCCCGGTGGCACAGTCGCTCAAAAAAGGCAGGATGTTTACCGACACCGTGTCGTCGCAGGTGATGCGGGTAAAATCAGTGACCACCACAACCGTATCGGGTGCTGCAGCACTGAACACAGGGTCGTTCGTATCGGTTACCGTGATCACTTGCGTTCCCCCCGTGCTGTTGCCCGAGTCGTCGGTCAACGTCCAGGTGCGCGTAATGGTGTAGTTGTATTTGTCAAAACCAGAGGTGTCCTGTGTAGAAACGACCGTCAGGTCAACATCCACATCGTTGTCGCACGCATCCGACGTATTCAGGTTGGCTGGTGGCGGTACGTTTGCGCAGGCTTCTACGGTAACGTTGTTGGGTATCGGTGGCAATACGGGTGGCGTTACGTCTTTTACCGTAATGGTCGTGCTGCAGGTAGCGGTATTGCCACCGTCGTCGGTCACCGTCAGGGTAATGACATTGGCTCCCAGGTCATCACAGGTGAACGACGTTTGGTTCAGCGCACGGGTGATGGGTCCGCAGGCATTCGGGTCGTTGCTGCCGTTGTCTATCAGTCCAAGGTTAATGGATGCAAAACCACTTGGATCCAGATTGAGGTTAAACGCGGGTTTGCATTTGGCCTCTGGCGGGAAATTGTCGTTGAGGAAAGAAATGAATTGCTGCTGCGTGCTGATGTTGCCGTTGCCGTCGTTGTACGCCCACGTGATGACGTAGTTGCCGGTATTCAGGAAATACGACGGCGGATCGGTGTTCAGAAACTGGCCAACGGGCGCTGATGGTGTACCCCAAATAGAGTCGTTTGCGTTGCAAGCGTCAATGGCCAGGGGCGCATAAATGGTATCTGCACCACAGAAGCCCACTATTGGAGGCAAAAAGTTGACCACTGGTATCGGTGCCTGGCCATCCTCCAGGGTAACGGTGAACGTACACGTAACGTCATTGTTCGGGTTCGAATCTTCGGCAGTGATGGTCACTGTAAAGGTCTGCCCGGGCATAGGCATAGCACCAAAAAGACTGAGCAGCGAAGTGCCCGCCACAGGGGTCTGGCTAAGCGTCAGATCGGTTGCACAGTTGTCACTCACCTGCGCCTGGGTCAGGTAATTGGGCACCACGGCGTCCGGACAAGTGCTGGGCAACACCTGATTGGCCGGGCAGTTGAGGTCTGGCTCTTCGTTGTCGGTTACCACAACCGTGAAGGAACAAACACTGCTGTTGTTTTGACCGTCAACAGCCACATAAGTTACCGTAGTAGAACCAATGGGGAACTGCACGACCACCTGTGTATTCGCGCTGTTGAACACAAACGGGTTCACTACATCGATGAATTGCTGTACAGACGGGTCGCTGATGGTTTCCGTAACCGTGATATCCGTGAGCGGACACTCAAAAATGTCCACCTGACCCAAACCGGAGAAGAAGTTGGTCGGACGGTTCCACACGTACAAGCTGCTGCACTCGCCCGGTGTGTTCACCAGGTTGAATGTCTGGCTGCATCGGTTGGCAAAGGGCTGCTTGAAAACAGGCGCCTGGGTGTCGTTTACCACCACATTTTGGGTGAACAGTGTCGAGTTACCACAAGCGTCGGTTACCCGCCAGAGGATTTGGGTGGTACCGATCGGGAACGTAGCGTTGGGCACCATGCTTCCGGTGGTTTGCGGAATATCGGTGAAACCATATTGTGCAGCGTCGGCTGGATAGTCTACAGTGTAGGCCACGGTCATGAGTACAAACGCAGAACAGTTGTCAGACACACTGTCGGTTGTTACCATGGCTGTAAACGGACCGTAGCAGAAGTCGCCCGAGTTGGTCTGTGTTACAATCGTCGGTTTCATGTTGAACACCGGCGCAATGTTGTCGTCTATGATGATGCGCTGTGTGCCGGTGCTTGTATTGCCAGCCGCGTCGGTGACGGTCCACACGCGGGTGATGTCTCGGTCATTACAAGGTGCTTGCGAAGCATTGTTGAAGATGTCGATGGAGCTGAACGTCAGGGATCCGGGACAGTTATCTGCCAGATTGGACGGCGTACCGGTAATGGTTGGGCTGATGCTGCCACACGCCACCGTGATGTTGGCCGGGGTAGTGAAGGTCGGCACCTGCAAATCCACAACCGTAACGGAGGTAGCGCAGTTGGCCGAATTGAGGCTGCCGTCAAACACGCGCAGGGCCACGTTTTGCGTTGTGTTCACGTCGGCACAATCAAACGTAAACGACGTGGCAAAGCCGCTGCCGTTCACCGAGATGTCGTATGTGAATCCGCCCGGACAGTTGTCGGTGCTTCCGCCGTCAAATGCGGAAGCCTGCACCGTTACCTGTCCGTTAGCACCCAAAGCCAAAGGCTGCAACGTGGCGCAAACCGGCGTGGGTGGGGTAACGTCTTCTACCGTAACCGTTGCTGTACACGAAGCGCTGTTGTTAGAGCCGTCTACAATGGTCATGGTCACGTCGTTGTCACCCAGATCCGAGCAGGTAAACGCATAGCTTAATATGGTGTAATCGAAAAAACAGTTGTCTGTACTGCCGTTGTCAATGTCCTGCACCGGAACAGATACCTGGCCGTTGTTGTCGAGCGATACGGTAATGTCGGCGCAGTTGGCTGTCGGTTTCTGTGTATCCACCACGTTTACCGTGAAGGTATGGATGGTGCTGTTGCCAGTTGCATCCATGGCGGTGTACGCCACGGTAGTGGGGCCAAAGGGGAAAAATGCGCCCGGGTTGTGCGACGACATAACCGTCACGCCCGGTGAACACAGGTCTGTAAAAGCAGGCGGTGTCCATGCTGCCTGCCCAATGCAACCGCCAATGTTGGCGTTCACATTGATGGTGGTGCCTGCCGCCTGACCGCTGGTATATTGGGGTCCGGTTTTATCCTGCACCGTGATGTCAAACGAACAGGTGCTCACGTTGCCTGACGGGTCGAATACCCGAATGGTCACAGTAGTTGTACCCAGCACAAATGTTTCTGTGCTCAAGCCGCCGATGTCGGATACACCCGGGGCCGGGAAGGCCTTTACTTCAGCGCCGCTCAGGCTGTATTGGCGCACAAAGTTGCCGCAAGCACCGGCATTGTCGAAAAATTCACCCGGGCCAACGTCAGCCGGATTGAGTTCCAGCATCATCGTCAAGCCGGCTACAGTGGTATTACAGTTTGTATTGGCATTCACCGTGCGGCTCAGTGGGCACTGGAGGGTAGGTGCCGTTACATCGCTGACTTGTACCTGCGCGGTACAAGTAGCGGTGTTGCCCGCTTTATCCGTTACCGTCAAGGTTACCGTGCTGGTGCCGATATCGGTGCACGTGTAATTGGTTTTGGACAGGGCGAGGTCTACTTGTCCACAATTGTCGTTGGAACCTGCATTGACGGCCGACGGCGACAAGGTAGTGGTGCCGTTGTTGGGTGCCAGGGTAAGTACTACCGGGCTGGCGGAGCACAATGCCGTCGGGGCCACGTTTTCGACCACTGTAACGGTGATGGTGCCGTTTTGAACGTTGTTGTCGTCGTCTGTCCAGGTGTACGGTATGACGGTTGTCCCTACGGGAAACTGTACAGTGATTTCGTTGGGTGTAAGGGCCGGATTGTAGGCGGGGGCCCCGTTCAGGAAATTGGGATCAGGAATGCCGTTTATTACCGGCACACCTTGAGCGATTACGATGGGGCCACTACAATCTACAATCCCGGAAGGATCATTCGCGTCAGGGCGGTCTACGGTGACCACCTTGGAGCAGTCGCCAGGGGTTACATTAACGGTGTAGGTGCGGTTAAAATTGACGTTGGGTACCGTGTTGTCAATCACATTCAGGGTGAAAGAGCAAGTGCTGATGAGGCCTTGTACGTCTTGTGCCGTCCAGGTTACGCTGGTCGGGCCGATGGGGAACACCTCGCCGTTCAGGGTGTTGGTGCCGTCTTTGGAGTTGGTGATGGACTGGAGGGCGCAGTTGTCGGTAGCTGTGGCGTCAAAACCAGTGCCTGCAACGGTGTAGGTACAGCTTACCGGATTGGCGCTTACGGTGGTGTTCTGCGGGCAGTTGCTGAGCACCGGCGGGTCATCGTCGGTTACGGTTACGGTAAACGCGCAAGTGCCCGTTTGAGCGGTCTGATCGGTCACGGTGTACGTCACAGTGGATACGCCCTGGTTAAACGTTGTGCCGCTGACATCGTTGGCACCGGAGGCTACTGTAGCTCCGGTAATGGCCCATGTCAATGAACTGATGGGGGTGCAGTTTTCGGCCACGCCTGTGGCCTGAATGTTGCTGACCACAGCGTTGCATGTGCTGGCAGCGGTGCCCACGCTTTGGTTAGCGGGGCAAGAGACGGAAGGAGGGGTGTTATCGGTTACGGTGAGCAGGAAGAAGTCCTGCGTAATGTTGCTGTTGCCATCCTGGGCACTGTAAATCACGCGGGTGACTCCGGCTGGGAACACTTCCTGGCCCGCGTCGTTGTCTAAGTCTACCGTTTTGTCAATGGATCCATTGTTGCCGAAATCGAGTTGGTAGCCGATTTGAACGTCTCCAAGGCAGTTATCCGTGTACTGACGCGGCATAAGCATCGGATTGTTGCTTACTTTTACCACGCCGCTCATGTCAATGTTCGGTATGTTTGTGGCCTGGCAATTCGCATTGGCAAACACGGTGAGGTTGTCAGGCGCGTTGATGTGCGGGGCTGTTATGTCGATGATGGTTACGTTGAATACCACGGCTTCACTTTCCGAATTTTTATCGAAAGGCACGGAACCGTCGTTGACGGCCACCCAGATGTCTACGCCGTCGCCGACGGCATCACAGTCGAAATTGACGATTTGCTGCTGTCCGCCTCCCAAAAGGATGGGGATATTCTGCAGGGTAGAGGGTTGATAAAGCGTGGTGCGGGTGTCGTCTGTGTAAAAACGAAACTGCCTTGCGGAAAGCCCTAATATGCCTGCACAGTTGCCGGAAGTCACGTACAAATTGGCCACAGATGCATCAAATTGGGCAGTACCGGTAACAGGGTCAACCGTTAGTTGAATGTTTACAGGCGCGCCGGGAGCAGAGATGTCGCACTGGGAAAACGCCAGGTTGCTCAGGCATAAAAGGGTTAAAACGCCTAAGGCCGGCAACCACCGGCGCCGGGTAAAATTGTTGTTCATGGGTAACAATTTAGATGAGGGTGAGTCAAAACAGGTGGGAGTACAGAAGAAGGTTAAGGATTTCTTCATGCCAAAAATCGGTTTGGGTTGGTTGAACAATAAGGGGTGCGTAAGTTGTTTGCAACTTAAACGATGAGTCAGGAAACCGAATTTGTGACGGAATATGCCGCAGGTAGGGCAATGGGATTGGAAAATTGGCACAAGTTTAAGGGTAAATCTTGTAACCATTTAAATTTTTTTTATTGTGTATGTATACTTCAAAAAACGTACCAAAAAGATGGTATTTGTAAAAAATGTTTCTTTTTGATGAAAAATAAACCAAGGAAGGAATGTTGCCGCTGTCTTCATACGCACTTTTTAAGGGTGTTTAACAATTTTTAACCTACTTTTATCACCTTTGACGCGCCGCACAAAAACAAGTCACTGTGTATGGCAAATTTTTAATATATTAACATGCGTTCTATTTATTAATTCTTGTAAATCAGGTGTATGAAAAGCCGAAACAGAAATAAAAACAAACAGTTGTTGAAAAAACGCCGGCGGTCGGATAACCTCCCGCCCGGAACACTGGTGTATACCGGCGACCGCGATTACCTGCCCACCCAGATATACTCCGTCCGCTTCAACGAAAAAGACTACGCCGACAAAAAAACGGTGGATGACTTTCCGGCGTATACCCCCGTTGCCGACAGCTCCATCACCTGGATCGATGTGCGCAGCCTTCACGATGCACCCCTCATCGAACGACTCGGCCTGGCCTACAACGTACACCCGTTAGCCCTCGAAGATGTGCTGGATACCCAACAGCGCGCTAAAATGGAGGAATACGACAACCACATGTTCTTCATTCTCCACCACCTGAAGTTAAACAGCGACTTGATGGAGCTCAAAACGGAACAAATCGCCGTGTATGCCGGCGATGCCTTCGTATTGTCGTTTCAGGAAGATCCAGACGATACCTACGTCGTCGTGCGCAAACGCATCCTGGAAAACCTCGGTCGCGTGCGTAAACGAGGTGTTGACTACCTGATGTACTCCCTGCTTGACATCATCGTCGATGGCTATTTCGTGGTGCTTGATGAATTAGACCAACAGATCATCGAACTGGAACAAAACATCTATCAATATGGCGCAGAGATGGACTATAAAGGGCGCTTGTTTGAGATCAAACAGGTTGTCGGTCAGTTTAAAAGTAAAGTGATGCCCCTGCGCGACGCCATTTTCCGCCTGTACCGCTGCGAGAGTATCCACATTGAAGAAAGTACCCGACCCTATTTCCGCGACGTGTCGGACCACGTCACCCAAGCCCTCGAAATTGCTGAAAACCAACGCGAACTCCTCATTAACCTTGAGGCCCTCTTTCATGCAGAAGCCGGCAATCGCCTCAATGAAGTCATGCGCCTGCTCACGGTCATCAACACCATTTTTATCCCCCTTACCTTTATTGTAGGCATTTATGGCATGAACTTCGACAACATTCCGGAACTCCACATGCACTATGCCTATTTTGCCGTCATGGGCTTTATGGGCCTTTTGGTGATTGGCATGCTGGTGTATTTCAGGAAGAAAAAATGGATATAAGCATGCGTATTCAATACACCAACGGCACCTTCATCACATACAGCATAAACGCCAGCATGTCCGACGCTTCTTCCAGGAGCTTGGAAGTGGGTTTGCCCGCTCCGTGGCCTGCGCTGGTTTCAATGCGGATGAGCACGGGCTGGTCGCCCTGCTGGTGTTCCTGAAGGGTAGCCGCAAATTTGAAGGAGTGGGCGGGCACTACGCGGTCGTCGTGGTCGGCAGTGGTGATCATGGTAGCCGGGTAAGCCACTTTTTTTACGTTGTGCAAAGGCGAGTACGCCATCAGGCAGGGAAACTCGTTCTTGTCATCGCTCCGCCCATAATCCACCGCCCAGGCATACCCGATGGTGAACTGGTGGTAGCGCAACATGTCCAACACCCCCACGCGCGGGAAGCACACGCCAAACAACTCCGGCCGCTGGGTCATGCAGGCACCCACCAGGAGTCCGCCATTGGAGCCGCCCTCAATGGCAAGGCGCTTGGGATTGGTGTACTGTTCGGCCACGAGGTACTCGGCCGCGCCAATAAAGTCGTCAAACACGTTTTGCTTTTTGCATTTGACACCTGCCTTGTGCCACGCTTCGCCAAATTCGCCGCCGCCCCGGATGTTGGCTACTACATAAATGCCGTTGTTTTCGAGCAACGCAGCACGCGATGCGGAGAAACCGGGTGTGACCGAAATGTTGAAGCCGCCGTAACCGTACAGCAGGGTGGGGTTCTGGCCGTTTTTGGCGATGTTTTTCTTGCGGGTGATGAACATGGGCACCGAAGTGCCGTCCTTGCTTTTGTACCATACCTGCTCGGTGGTGTAAGCCGAGGCGTCAAAATCCAGTTTGGGTGCCTTGAATACCTCTGGCTCCAGTTTGTCGGTATCCAAACGGAAAATGGTGGTGGGTCTCAGGAACGAAGTGAAAGAGAAAAACGCCGTGGGGTCGCCTTTGTCGCCACTTACCCCGCCCACGGTACCTATTTCCGGGAGCCCCGGCGTTTTGACCAAATTTCCTTTTTGGTCAAATACCTTCAGCAAGCTGCTCGCGTCGTGCAGATAGGTGCAAATAATCTTGTCGCCGCACACCGTGGCATTTTCCAGCACGTCTTTGGGGTCTTCGGCAATCAGTGTTTTCCAGTTTTTTTCCTGTGGATTTTTGCTGTCAATCAAAATCAGGCGTTGCCGTGGTGCCGAGTGGTTGGTCAACACCAAAAGCTGGTCATCAAAATTGTCCACCACGTTGAAATCGTGGTCGAAGCCCTTGGCCACATGCGTAAAGTCCGAATTTTTTTCGCTTAAATCTTTGAAGGACAGCGTATTGCCACTGGTGCTTTCGCTGGAAGTGAGGAGCAGAAACCGCTCGTCTTCCGTGACGCCGGAGCCAAAATAACGATTGGGGTGCGCCGGATCTTCAAAAACAAGCCGGTCTTTATCCTGGGGCGTACCGATGGTATGGTAGTAAATGCTGCTGTTCTGGTTGGAGCCGGTGAGTTTTTCGCTCGCTTTGGGTTCAGGATACCGGCTGTAGTAAAAGCCCTCGCCTGCCCAGGCGATGCCGGTGAATTTGGCCCATTCGATGGAGTCCGTCAACATGCCCCCCGATTGCAGGTCTTTGACGCGGATGGTGCGCCAGTCGGAGCCGCCTTTGGATACGGCGTAGGCCAAATATTGCCCGTTTTTGGAAAGGCCCATTTCCTGAAGCGAGCTGGTGCCATCGGTACTGAATGAATTGGGGTCAAGCACCACGTATGGTTTGGCGTCCAGGTTGTCTTGTCCGTACAACACACTTTGGTTTTGCAGGCCGTCGTTTTTGAAAAAGTAGTACTTGCCCGCTTTTTTAAACGGCGTGCCGAATTTTTCAAAATTCCAGATTTGTTCCAGTCGGTTTTTGATCTTGCCGCGGTATGAAAACTGCTCCAGGTAGCCAAAAGTCACTAAGTTTTGTTTGGTAACCCATTCTTTGGTTTCGGCACTGTTGTCGTCTTCAAGCCAGCGGTACGGATCGTTGATGGTGTTGCCGAAGTATGTATCCTTAACGGTGGTGTCTTTTCGGGCAAAAGGATAAGTCACGGGAATGTTCTTGAATTCCATAGCGGTATGGGTACTGTTGCCGGTCGGGTTGGTGCAAGCCGGCAACAACGAGATGATGATGAGGAAAAGAAAAAGGGGTGGTGTAGTGGTGTTCATGCGGGTTGGGCTTTAATGCGGTGTGAAATGCACTATTTTTGCGCCAAAAGTAACGGAACTGTTCGGCGTCTACAGGTTTTCTACGCCGTTTTTTGACTAAATCCCTTTCAATGTATACGAAATACTGGTTTTCATCGGTCTTGTGTAGTGCAATGTGTTGTCTTGTACTGCATCATTTGCCCGCACAACCACTTCCGGAGCAGCTTCTTTCCCGGCTCGATTCCTTGCCCCGCGTGGACAGCATGCCCCAAACCGAGCTCCAGCGCTGGGGCATCGTGTTGGCCTCCCGCACCTCAACAGCCCAGCAATGGGAGGCTGCGCGCCTTCTGGGCATTCAACAGCAGCGCGATTCCCTGTCGACAGCCATTGAAGTGGCCAAAACAGACACCACTATGGACAAGAAGCTGCTCCGAAGCTGGTCAAAAGACCTTAAAGGGTTGCAGTCGGGCGAAAAAGAAGCCACCCAGCGGGTCGCCGCAGCCGCAAACCGACTGGAACAATGCAGCCAATACAACATGGCCGAAATGGAAACGCAGCGGGGGCTGCTTCCGCCGCTTTGGCGCACCGTTGATGCTGCCGAAAACGACCTGCGCCGCAAATTTGGCCCCCGACCCGTTGCCACACCCGACACCACCACCACGCCTGTCGCCGCCACCCCGGCCCTGCCCACCGTGGCTTACGCGACCTATACCGTGGCCAACGACGTGATGTACACGCCCCCTGTGCCCGCCTGCCGCTGGGCGCTCAACGAACGCGACGCCTTCTCCGGTGAAGTGCGCCGGGAAACGGAAAAGGCGGTGTTGTTCCGCTACACCAACCCCAATTTGCGCAACCTGTACGGCAAAAAACCGCAAACCGTGTGCGAGGCGTCCATGGCCCAAACCGGTGAGGTGCTCCGCCTGTACCTCGTGTTCACCATCAACGACCCCAACGCGCGCAACGCCTTCGGCAGCCTCACCCAGAACAGCGCTGCACTGTTCAAATTGCTCGACGGCAGCACACTCACCCTCGCCAATGCGCGCGCCGACGAAGGCACCCCTTTGGCCGACAAAAGCGGTTACACTTACAAGGGCCAGTACATCATTGATAAAAACACCCTCAAACGCCTCCAAAAAACAGGCTTGGACAAACTGCGCCTCACCTGGGCCACCGGTTACGAAGACTACGACGTGCAGCAAGTTGACCTGTTGCAACGAACCCTTGGGTGCTTCAACTGATCCGCATCCGCATGCCAAAATCGCTCAAACCATTCAATACATTCGGCATAGACGCGCAGGCGGCCCACTTCGAGGCGTTTGCTTCTGAAGCTGAACTGGCGGCCCTGTTGCCCCGGGCTGCCCAACCCCTGATGATCCTGGGCGGTGGGAGCAACGTGTTGTTCACCCGCGACTGGCCTGGCACGGTGCTGCACAACCGCATTTTGGGCAAAGCGGTGCTCCACCATGATGGCCCCCATGTGCACGTGCGCGTGGGCGGGGGCGAAAACTGGCACGACCTGGTGCTGTGGGCGGTGGCCCAGGGTTTTGGCGGCATCGAAAACCTGAGCCTGATTCCGGGCACTGTAGGGGCTGCGCCCATCCAGAACATCGGCGCGTACGGGGTCGAACTGAAAGACGTGTTTGTGCAACTGGAAGCCCTGGACCTGCAAAACGGCTCTACACGCGTGTTTACCAAAGCCGATTGCCAGTTCGGGTACCGCGACAGTGTGTTCAAACGCGAAGCGAAAGGCCGGTACGCCATTTTGCACGTGGTTTTTAACCTGCATTTGCCACCGCACCAGGTGCATGTATCGTACGGCGACATCCAGCGGGAGCTGCATAAAAATGGCGTAACAGCGCCGGGCATCGCCGATGTAAGCCGGGCGGTCATCGCCATCCGCTCGTCCAAACTGCCCGATCCGGCAGTACTGGGCAACTGCGGCAGTTTTTTCAAAAATCCTGAACTGGAACAGGCCGACTGGGCGCGTTTGGCGGCTCAACATCCGGAAGCCCCGCATTTTCCGACGCCGGAAGGCCGCGTGAAGGTACCGGCAGGTTGGCTCATTGAGCAGTGTGGCTGGAAAGGCAAGCGGGTGGGCAACACCGGTGCCTACGAAAAACAGGCTTTGGTGCTGGTCAATTACGGCGGCACCACAGGAGCGGAGGTCAAGGCGTTGGCCGAAGCCATCGTGGACGCTGTTTGGGCGCGGTTTGGGGTGCGTTTGGAGGCGGAAGTGAATATGATTTGAGGTTTCGGATTTAGGATTTCGAATTTACTCAGCATGTTGAGTAAATTTACGCAGGGTATTGAGTAAATGTTTATTTTTGCAGATAAATAAAACACAGTGTCTTTCGAGCGACATCATAAAACGTTGTTGGCAAAAAGGTTAGAAGAGGAGCCGAGGCGTTTCATACAAGTGCTGTACGGTCCGCGTCAGGTGGGTAAAACCACTGTGGTGAGCCAGTTTGCTGCGCAAACGCGCTTACCGGTGCATTTTGTAAGTGCGGATGCGGTTTACGGAGATGCGCAAACCTGGCTGGCTCAGCAATGGTCTGCTGCCCGATTGCTCCTGCGGCGGTTGGGTGCTCCGGAGGCGGTGCTCATCGTAGACGAAATTCAAAAAGTGCCGAATTGGAGTGAATCCGTGAAGCGGGAGTGGGATGCCGATACGCGCGACGGGGTGCCCCTCAAAGTAGTCTTATTGGGTTCTTCTCGGTTGATGTTGCAGCAGGGGTTGACCGAATCGCTGGCGGGTCGGTTCGAAACACAATACGTGGGGCATTGGTCGTATGCGGAAATGCACGCTGCTTTTGGCGTTGAAACCGATGCTTTTGTATGGTTTGGGGCGTATCCCGGTGCCGCTGCATTGATTATGGATGAGTTGCGTTGGCGACAGTATGTGTTGGACGCCCTGATAGAGCCCAGCATTTCAAAAGACATCCTTATGTTGACGAGGGTGGACAAGCCGGCACTCATGCGGCGCTTGTTTGAGTTGGGTTGCCGGTATTCGGGGCAAATCATGTCGTACAACAAGATGCTCGGCCAATTGCTTGACGCTGGCAACACGACTACCCTGGCGCATTACCTCCGGCTATTAGATACGGCTGGTTTATTGGCTGGCTTGGAACAATACAGTCCGCAGGTATTGCGACAGCGGGCCTCCAGCCCCAAGTTTCAGGTGCACAATACCGCCTTGTTGAGCGCCCAACAGCCACAATCGTTTCAGGAAGTGCGCTCCACCTTGCACCTGTGGGGGCACTGGGTGGAGTCGGCTGTGGGCGCGCACCTGTTGAACTACGCCATCAGCAAGGGTGCCCAATTGTGGTACTGGAGAAATGGCGACCTGGAAGTTGATTTTGTGCTGGCACACCAGGGCAAGGCAGTGGCCATTGAAGTCAAAAGCGGCAGCGGGCGTACAGGCAGCGGCATGAGCGCCTTTGTGGCTACCCATCAACCGGATCGTGTTTACCTGATCGGGGAAGAAGGCCTGCCATGGGAAACTTTTTTGGAGATGGATCCTGGCGAGTTGTTGCGCTGATTTGTCGTACATTGTCCTACCCACAGGAAAAGAGGGTCGCGAGGGAAAATATTAAAAAAGCAAAAATATGATTACAAAAGAAGTATTGGACCAATTGCTTCCACAATTGGAGCAGGATCGAATAGAGAAAACCATTTCTGTAAACGATGCCAATAAATTTGGGGAAGCAATATGTGCTTTTGCCAATGACCTGGCCAATCATAACCAGCCCGGTTATCTGATCGTTGGGGCGCATGACGATGGAACGAAGGCCGGAATGACTATTTCAGAACAAAATGTACAGACGCTATTAAGTTTTCGAACTGATGGAAGGATTGTACCCCCGCCATCTATGATTGTGGATCGATTTGTTTATCCAGATGGCGAATTGGCCGTTGTGGAGGTAATGCCCCATTTCCTGCCTCCGGTCAGGTTCAATGGTCGGGTTTGTATCAGAGCAGGCATGCGTAAAGGATATGCAAATGAAGCCGATGAGCGGCTATTAACAGAGAAACGAACAGCCTTTGCCCGTTCGTTTGATGTGTTGCCATGCAAGGGAAGCACCCTGGAGGACATTAGTACGGAGCTTTTCAAACTTAGGTATTTGCCTTCTGCCGTTGATGCCGATACATTGGCAGAAAATGGAAGAGCGCTCAAGGAGCAATTGGCATCTTTAAAGTTTTATGACTTAAAAGAAGACTGTCCGACTTATGCGGGTATTTTAATGTTTGGAACAAATCCACGTTTCTTTATCCCGGGTGCGTCGGTGCAATATGTTCGATTTTCAGGAGCAGACGAGGCCAGTGATTTTGAATATGAGCATCGATTTGAAGGTGACTTAACAACCCAATTGGGGCAGATGGAGGAATTTATCAAAGCTAATATCGTGAAATTGGTTTTACCGGAATTAGGAGGCGATTATGTTTCAAGTTACCCATTAAGAGCGGTAAAAGAATTGCTGTTTAATGCGGTGATACATAAGGATTATCAGTCTAATGCGCCCATCAAATTTTATGAATTTTCGGATAGGATAGAAATATCCAATGCCGGTGGCTTGTATGGCAAAGCAAGACCTGAAAACTTTCCGAATGAAAATGATTATAGAAATCCTGCTATTTCAGAAGCGGTAAAGAATTTAGGGTTTGTTAACGGCTTTAATGTGGGCGTAAAAGCCGCAATGGCTGCATTAAACAAAAATGGCAGCCCTGCGCCTGAGTTTTTAAAAGATCAACCGACTTCATTTTTGGTGAAAATATTTAAAAGGGTCTAACATGAAAACCATCATATTCTTCAACAATAAAGGAGGGGTTGGTAAAACCACCTTAGTGTACCACTTTGCCTACATGCTGGCAGAGTTAGGCCATAAATGCCTGGCAGTTGACCTTGATCCACAAGCAAACCTCAGTTCTATGTTTCTATCGGATGATGAACTGGAGCGAATTTACGGGCAGGATAAAGATAGAGAAACTTTAATATCGGGCATTAAACCCCTTGATAAAGCTACAGGAGATATAGCCGCTGTAAAGGTTCAAAATATAACAAATGATATTGGGCTATTAGCAGGAGATTTGGAATTATCGCTATTTGAAGACAAGCTTGGTTCTAATTGGAGTAAGTGTATGGATGGGGATGAAGATGCGTTTAGAATTGTTTCATCCTTCTCCAGAATAATAGAAAATGAAGCCGCGAAATTTGGCGCTGAATATTGCATCATCGATGTGGGGCCAAATTTTGGGGCTTTGAATAGAGCCACTCTGATTGGTGCTGATTACATTATTGTGCCAATGGCTGCGGATTTATTTTCGCTTCAGGGTTTAAAAAACGTAGGTACGCGCTTGAAAATTTGGAAAGAAGAATGGAGGGATAGGGTTTCCCGGAATCGGGGAGAAGATATTTCCCTGCCAAATGGTCAAATATTACCACTTGGATATGTAGTAATGCAACATGGGATAAAAGAAAGTCGGCCGGTTCAATCTTATTTGAAATGGGCAAATAGAATTCCAGCGGTATTTAGTGAGTATGTTCTTGGCATTTCGAATAGTGTAGATAAAAAAGTGGAGAATGACGAGAATTGCTTAGCGCTGTTAAAGCATTATCATAGTTTGATTCCGATGGCCATGGAAGTTCGAAAGCCCATTTTCTTATTAAAGCCGGCAGATGGAGCAATTGGGGCTCATTACCAGGCTGTTTTAAAAGCCTATACAGATTTTAAGGTATTGACAGAGAAAATCCTTGAAAGGGCACACGCATGAGTAAATTGGTATAAGAAACTTTTATGCTGAAAGCTAAAAAACAATAAAAAAATGGCTATTTTTGCAAATTGATTTTAAAAAAATGGCTAATAATTAATGATTGATCGAACTCTGGAGCCTCCAATACGAGCGCGGATGTTTGGTGGCAAGACCATTGTGGTATTGGGGCCAAGGCAGGTGGGCAAAACGACGTTGGCGCGTCAATTGGCTTCCTCTATGCCCGATGTGCCTGTTTTGTGGCTGACGGGCGACGATCCGGAAACCCAACAGTTGCTTGCCCATGCACCTTTGGGGCGACTCCGCAGCCTGATCGACCAGAACCGCCTGATTGTGGTGGATGAAGCGCAGCGCGTTGCAGGCATCGGATTGACGCTCAAGTTGATACACGATAATTTTCCGGATGTACAGCTGTTGGTGACCGGCTCGTCGGCCTTAGATTTGGCGGAACAAACCGCTGAACCGCTTACGGGACGCAAGTGGGAGTATCTGATGTTGCCCCTGTCCTTTGCCGAATTGGTGCACCACCACGGTTTGATAGAAGAAAGGGGTCAGTTGCGGCATCGCCTGGTTTTTGGCGCTTATCCCGATGTCGTCAACGCACCCGGCAGTGCCCGCGAAACGCTCAATTTGTTGGCAAACGATTATTTGTACAAAGACCTTTTCCGGTTGGAGCAGATGAAAAAACCGGTTTTGTTGGAGCACATTGTGCGGGCTTTGGCTTTTCAAATTGGTAGTGAGGTGAGCTACCATGAAATTGCCCAGCTGGTTGGTGCTTCTCCACAGACAGTTGAGAAATACATTGATTTATTGGAGAAAGCGTTCATCGTTTATCGGTTGACGGCCTTTAGCCGAAACCTGCGCAACGAGATAAAAAAAAGCAGGAAAATCTATTTTTGGGACAATGGCATTCGAAATGCCATACTGGGAAACTTCTCCGGCATAGAAACCCGCACCGATGCAGGCGCGCTCTGGGAAAACTACATGGTTGCGGAGCTGCTCAAACAAAAGGAATACGCGCGCACCTTTGCCAAATCCTATTTCTGGCGCACCACCGACCAACAAGAGGTGGACTACATCGAAGAGCTGGATGGCCAACTCACGGTGTATGAATTTAAATGGAACCCGACCGCGAAGGCGAAATTGCCCGATATCCTAAACCGCAACTACCCCGTAAAAGCGTTCCATGTTGTTGCGCCGGAACAATATGACCTGTATCTTATGGGGGAGCAGGTGTGAGTCCAATTGCCCGCGTTAGAATACATAAGCTATGCCCGCCAATACCTGCCCGCCAATCGTCTGAAAACTGGAAAATCCAGTATAGTTGGCACCAAAGTCAGGCATGATCATGGGATTACCTTTCAGGTTCAGCACATTTCGTCCGGTTAACCGTATGCGGAGGGAGGGTTTGGTAAAACGCCGTTCTACCCCAAAATCCAGTACCATATATTGGTTGGACATTGACGAAAACTGCTGATGGTGGTAGGAGGCGGAAATATTAGCCAACCAGTTATGGTGCCGGTACGACGCAGTAGTGTAGGTGCGGTTATCTGGAAACTGAAAAGCATCCTGACCCTCATAACGCTGCACACTGTGTTTATAAGTATGGCCGATGGTAATGTTAAACCGCTTCAGCCCTTCGTAACTCATGGAAAGTGTAAAATCCGTGTTCTGGTTGCGTACACCCAACAGTTGTTCGCTTAATATAGCAAAGCCGGTTTTGAATTCATGCATGATTATTGCGTTAAAGGTAATGGCAATTGGTTTTAGCCTGTAACCCATTCGTCCTGAGGTGCTTAATTGTGTTACTGAAGGTGCTAAAAGCGATTGGTAAAGCAGGTAATTGCCGTTGGGTATGGTTTGGTACAATACCTCATTTTTTTTGATGGCAGCCGTTTGTGTAAGGAACAGCATGTAGCTATTGTCTTGGCTTGTAAATCTGTAAATAAGGTTAACAAAAGCTTCCTGCTGTAGAAACGAGGAGTCTAATTGTTCCGCATACACGGTGTTTTCGTTACGTACGCGGTTATACCGCCACAGGTGTACAAACGGGGTGGGTGAGGTATTGAACCCGGCATTAATATACAGGCTGTTCAATACTGAAAAATCGTGATAATACCCGCCTCGAATTTCGGTAGGCAGATATCGGTACCCCGCTGAGGGGCCTGTCGGAAAGGTACGTTGCAGTACATTGATTTTGGCGCTGGCTCTGTACCGACGTTTGCCCTTGTGGCCCAGCGCTATTTCGCCATACATGCCAGCATCGTTCATCCTGCCTTCCAGGTTCCATTGTTCGGCGGGCTGTGCGGCGAAAGTATTGGCCTCTAAGCTGTAGGCGACGTGGGAATACCCTAATGAAGTGGTCATCTGTTGGGCGCCTATCATACACCTAAACGACAATGCAGTATTCAACAAAGCATCCCGCATATCGTTGTGCTGGTCCAGCAATGAATCTCCGGTGTTAAACAGTGGGCTGGGCGATTGCAAGCGTATTTGATCGAACTTGCTGAAATACTCGTATTTTACGCGTCCGATCAGCATCATGTGCGTGTCTACACCTATCCCTCCTTCCAGCGCCGCCTTTAATTGCAATTGACCAGCATTCTGAAAAAAGCGGTTTTCAAAAGGGTTTCCCGCCAACACACCATTGGTGTTGGCCTCTACCGGTAAACGGTTAATGTTAAGTGCAAGTCTCTGTTTCATCCACAGTCCGTCGCCGCGGTAGTCGTTTTTCAGGTTGGCCTGCCAAATATTGGAATCGTATCTGCGGGAACGAACACCCGAAAATTCAGCCATGTCCTGAATGTATAAACGGAACAGCACATTTTCCATTTTTCGGTCGGCCTGTATGTAACGGACGTTTAAATTGCTGTTCCATCGGGCATTCCACGAAGCGTCAATGTTCAGGGCACTGAGTATTTCCAGGCTGGACTGGGCGTCGGGTTGAGGCGCAAGCAGGGGGGATACCAGCTCCGATGTTCCCTGAAGAACCCCTTTTGTGCCAGTCCCTTCTTCAAAGTCCATCAACGCAATAAGGTCGGAACCTGAAATAGTACTGTTTCCGGTATTGTTACCTCGTAAAATAAATGAATAACCCCACTTCGGCAAGGTTTGATACAGGGTCACATTGCCTTCAAAAAATTTGTGGGCATCCGTAGCGAAGCCTGCGTCACCGTTGAATTTTTGGCGTGCTTCATCGGTAAGTTGTACGTTCACAGCTACTTTATCGGACAATTCAGCCGCTTCCTGTTCAGCGCCCGTTTTATAGGCCCGAATGATCTGTACTCCCTTTACATTTTCAGCAGCGATTCCTTCAGTCATCACCTTATGCAATTGGCCAAAAAGATCGCGCCCTTCTACCAGAGCAATGTTTACCCGTTTGCCCTTGTAGCGTATGCTGCCGTCACCTTCTACGCTCATATCTGGCAGCCGGTTCAATACATCTTTCAGGTTGTATTCTGTAGAATCCAGGTAGTACGACAGATCGTACTGCACTGTATCACCGCGCTCCACAACACCGATGCGGTGGGAAGAAATTTCCACCACTTTGAGTGTCATTGGAAGTTCCTGTAATCGAATATCAAAGAAAAACGTGTCGGCGCCCGTAACGGTAATACGCCGGGCCCAGGTTTCGAGGCCTAAAAAAGCTGTTTGCAGCACATATTCCCCCGGTTTTATATTGCTTAGCGTCCAATTGCCCTCCATATTGGTACTTGTAAAGCTTAAAAGTGTAGCCGAGTCCACAGCCAGTAGTTTGACAATCGCCATGGTCGCCGCGCTGCTGTCGGGCATTTGAACCCGGCCTTTTAGGTTTGATTGCCCTAAGACAGGCACCAATAATAAAAGGCTTATCGACGCAGCAAAAAGCACTTTATAACAATACATTACAGGTGAAAAATGATGTGTATAATATGTTGTTTTCAAATGCATAGTGTTATTACCGCTTGAACCTCTGGCGGAACTCATCAGCGGAGAGGTATTTTTCTGCTAAAGGAATTTCCACTGCGCCGTTGCTGTTTGATAATTCTACACGTGTCGCTTCAATAATTGTATCTCCCCATTTCACGGCAAGAATCATACCGGGAAGACCGCAAGTTTGTTCAAGTGGCCCGTCAGACACAGGTATGTTTTCGCAATACCATACTACAAATTCATGGTCAGAAGAAGCCTTATGACAGAGAAATCCTGCAATTTCTCTTTCTTCACCGGAGTGCAATTTCCAGTTTTCGCATATAAGAGTGTCTTTAAAAACCGACTTGGCGTCATCTACCAAGCTGATATACAGTATTTTATTTTCTAAATTTTTGTAAATATTAACCTTCCCAATTGGTTTAAATCGGCTTTCTCCAATACCTTCAATAAAGCGGTAGACGGATTTGCCGCCAGCATATTCATACCGAAAAAGTACTGGTTGAAGTTTTGTTAATTCTGGCATCATGTTTTTTAATTCCGAAGGAACATGAGAAGTTTTTACATAATCAATAATCAGGTTCAAATTTTGCTGAGCAATCAGGCAGTTAGCATGAAACAAAATAAGAAGAAATACAAAAAAATTATTTTTTTTCATTTTTTATATTTTTTTACACGGCTGCATGTTTTTTTCAACATGCAGCCGCTTCCTTGTAAATTTATGGGCAATCAGTCCATCCACTAGATGGATAAACACTACTACCTATGTATTCAAGATAGGTAATACAATCTCGTCCATCATCACCGTAAGTAATTCCAGTAATGTTACCACTCCCATCTCTGAAAACAAGGACGAGTAAATCCGGTTCTGTTTCAATCGGAGTGTGTGTAGGACACATATTCACTAACTTTGTAGTGGCGGGATCCCCCAATAAATCAATACCTGAGCTTGCAAACGTCAGGTTACTTGCACACAAAAATGCTAATACAACCAAAAAGTGTTTCATTGTTTTGTTGTTAAGTATTTGAGCCTACTCTTATATCGGTTTTCAGCTTACCCGGCTCCCCGACCCGCGCGCATCGGCTGGAAAGCATTACAAAGGTCTGGGGCCCACTGCCAAAAATTGGCAGTGGGCCCCAAAAATCTAAACTTATTTGCAGGCCCCCTTTTATGCGCAGCAGCAGCCATCATCAGGCATGCAGGCCCGCAGTCCATGGCATCGCGTTGTCTGTAAAAAGGAAAAGATGAAAGCACGGCAATTTAGGGGGGTAGATTATTAAATGAGGTGCCGAATGGTTTGGTTGCGACAAATATAAACACCTTTCCACAATGTAGCGCCTTCTAAACTACCCAAGTTTAGCCGAATGCCGACATTTAACATATTCCCTTACTATAATTGCAACAAACGGCCCAACCGGTCGAAAATACGCTCCATGACGCGGCGGTCCTCGGTGATGATGCGCACTTGAGCGGGTATCTCTTGTCGCAGTGAAGGGGTTTTGCCATAAGTAGAAACAAGGGAGTCTTGTTCAAACAACAGGTCAAATTGGTAGGTCTCTTCGTTTGGCACAAGGGATAAATTGGCGACAACAGCCTCTAATGCGCCGAATTCCTGGGCCGGGTAACCTTCTATCCATATAAGTGCGCGATGCCCTTCCTTCACTTTAGCAGCAGCAGCAGCAGACAGGCTGGCCTTTCCGACCACCACTTGACGAACCGACACGGCAGATGCGCCTGGTACAACAGCCATCACTTCTTCCCCTGCGCCAATGTGTTGTTGCACACTCCATATTTTGGTGAAGGACACTTGACCATCGATGGGCGCAGTGATCAAAAAGGTTTGTTTCCACGCTGCTATGGCGCTGAGCAATCTGTGTCGGTCTTCAGCCAACGATAAGGTTTTATCCTGCGCCTGTTCGCCTTTGGAGAGCGTTAATTCGCCGATCTGGCTTTCTAATTGTTTGGCTTGCATAGCATGTTGCAGGATGGACGCTTTGGTGGTTTCTAAAGTCCGTTTGTGTTGCAGGTATACGGTTTCGGACTGCTCCAATTCTTTTTGGGCAATAACCCGATCATTCAACAGGCTTTGCTGACGGTGGTAATCGCGTTCGATTAAAGCAAACTCTTGTTCTTGTATGTGTTGTTGGGCTAGCAGATTGCTGTGCAGTGCCAGCAGATGAACCATTTGTGACTTCAAATAACCAATTCGCTCCTCGGCACCGTGGTGGCGTAGGAAAAATTGCAAGTCTTTCCAATGCTGGCTGTAAGTGGAAAACTCAGGTTGCAAAGCGCCTAATTGCAAGGAATCGGGCAATTGACCAATTGGCAACTCGGGTTGACGGGCAAGCCAAGTCTCTAATTGCAATACATCGTGCCAATCGGCCGGATTATCGAGTACTGCAAGTACCTGACGCTGATGCACAAAAGCATTGTTGGACACCAGCAACACCGCAATGCGCCCCCCAGACGGGGCTATGATGCGGATGGGGGGCGGTGAAGTAGTAATCACGGCCTTGGCGTCAACAACATCGGGGTAGTGAATAAACCAGGACAGGGCCAATAAGAATACAAATACCAATGCAAATACAGTGATGCCAAAGCGCATCATCCAACTGGGCGGGTTGCCCAGCAGGTATTCGAGTTGTTGGTGTTCGTTCAGTTGAGGAAACTCATTCGACTGAAGGGTTGGGGGCATTATCTCCGGCATCGGATATGGTTTTTTTGAATTCAGGGAGGATCTCGCGCATGCCGTAATAATCAATGGCTTTTTGCTTGAGCGGGTTTGTGCTCCATTCCTCCCATTCACAAGTATATGGATTATAGCCGCACTTCAACGGTTTGGAGTACATATCCTCCGGGTTTTCAATGTAGGCCCGACAGTCCGTGCAGATGTACCGAAACTCACAATCCTTGCATACGGCAACCTGGTCTTTGGTCACGTTCCAATACTTTTTGAATTCCGGGTGATCCAAAGCCTCCTGAAGCGTGGTATCTTTGATGTTTCCAAAAGATTGGGCCATTGAGGGGCAGTTTTTGATGTTGCCGTCTGCGTCGATGGAGATTTTGCGGTTGAGGCAGGAATTGTGGTGTTGGGATTCGGAAATTGTTGAAATATTATTACTAAAATAATCATGAATAATATATCCACAAGAAATGCTATTTATTATATTACTTTCTACTGTTACAATCTGACCAAAACCCAAAGGGCGACAATATTTTATCAAATTTTCTGGAGCGCCATACAAAGTAATATTTCTGAGGCGATAATATTTTTTCATTAAATCAATCAAACCGCCAATCTGTAATTCAGATTCAAATGGTAATAATATCTCTATGGATTCAACAATAGAAGTTTCTAATTTATTTAAAATTTGTACCAAATTATCAATAAAAAATAGTTGAAAGTATCTTATTTGTATATAACGACATCTTATTGAATTTATTTGTTCAAAATAACTTTCAATATGCTCGGTATCAGTATTTATATCAATAATTGAGTTAGAAATTATTCCGGGGTAATCCCATTCCATATTGATAGGCATGTAATATTCAGGAAAATCAGTAAAAATCAATAAGTCAAGTTTGTATAATCGTTTAAAATAACTTATAACTATTTTTTGATCCTTTTTATCATCTTTAGCATATTTATAAACAATTTCCTGGATAATAAAACCATTTCTACTTTGAGATAATATATCTCCTAATAATTTAGGAATTAAGGAATAACTATTTCGTTCCAAATCACTTACCAAGCACCTATTTGCACCTGATGTGAGCAAAACGTGAGGGTTTAATTGAGCCTACCCCCAAAAACTGGACAACTAATTAAGCGGTAAAGATGGTTAATTTTACACCATTAAAAGCGCAAAAATAATGAAGAAAGGCAGACGGAATTTTCCGGCAAAATTCAAGGCAAAGGT
>Ga0247840_10004061_pt1 | contig 23721 bp, 17 predicted proteins | sample LaCruzMarch2015__FD_192404 | JGI IMG/M metagenome (GOLD analysis project Ga0247840, IMG submission 192404) | Freshwater microbial communities from meromictic Lake La Cruz, Castile-La Mancha, Spain - LaCruzMarch2015_17m | ecosystem: Environmental > Aquatic > Freshwater > Lake | place: Spain... | reverse complement strand
GTGCCATAGCAGATATTATGGGCGATCTGGAAATCTGCCAGGGCGGTATGACGACTTTGACGGCCAGCGGGGGCACGAGCTACGCGTGGAGCACCAATGCAATAACCGAAGCGATCGATGTGGCGACGAGCGGGATGTACACGGTGACGGTAACAGACGCGAATGGTTGCACCGACGACGAAACGGTGACGGTAGAGGTTAATCCGCTGCCCGAAGCAGATATTATGGGCGACCTGAGCATCTGCCAGGGCGATATGACGACCTTGACGGCCAGCGGCGGCACGAGCTACGCGTGGAGCACCAATGCAGTAACCGAAGCGATCGACGTGGCGACAAGCGGCACGTACACGGTGACGGTTACGGACGCCAACGGTTGCACCGACGAAGCCTCGGTCATGGTAGTGGTCAACGCGCTTCCCGAGGCATCCATATCGGGCAATTTGGGCTTCTGTCCGGGCGAATCGACCATGCTGACGGCCAGCGGGGGCACGAGCTACGCGTGGAGCACCAACGAAAATACGGCAGCCATCACGGTGATTGGCGCAGGCATGTACACCGTTACGGTGACAGACGCCAACAACTGCACGGATACAGAAACCGCAACGGTTGAGCAGTTTGCGGGTGCCACGGCAGATATTATGGGCAACCTGGAAATCTGCCAGGGTGATATGACGACCTTGACGGCCAGCGGGGGCACGAGCTACGCGTGGAGCACCAATGCAATAACCGAAGCGATCGATGTGGCGACAAGCGGGATGTACACGGTGACGGCTACGGACGCCAACGGTTGCACCGACGACGCAACGGTGACGGTAGTGGTCAACACACTGCCCGAAGCGGAGATCACGGGCGACTTGAGCATTTGCCAGGGCGAAATGACGACCTTGACGGCCAGCGGGGGCACGAGCTACGCGTGGAGCACCAATGCAGTAACCGAAGCGATTGACGTGGCGACAAGCGGTACGTACACGGTGACGGTTACGGACGCCAACGGTTGCACCGACGAAGCCTCGGTCATGGTAGTGGTCAACGCGCTTCCCGAGGCATCCATATCGGGCAATTTGGGCTTCTGTCCGGGCAAATCGACCATGCTGACGGCCAGCGGGGGCACGAGCTACGCGTGGAGCACCAATGAATCCATGGCCGCCATCACGGTGACTGCCGCAGGCATGTACACGGTGACGGTGACAGACGGCAACAACTGCTCGGATACAGAAACCGCAACGGTGAGCCAGCTTCCAGGCACCACGGCCAACATCATGGGCGACCTGGAAATCTGTGCAGGCGAGATGACGACGCTGACGGCCACCGGCGGCGCAAGCTATAAGTGGAGCACCAATGCCATGATCAACACAATTGATGTGACCACGAGCGGCATGTACACGGTGACGGCAACAGACGCCAACGGTTGCACCGATGACGCAACGGTGACGGTAGTGGTCAACCCACTGCCCGAAGCGGAGATCACGGGCGACCTGGGCATTAACCCCGGCGATATGACTACCCTGACGGCTACTGGCGGTATCAGCTTTGAATGGAGCACAGCAGAAAACACTGCGGAAATTACCGTTTCCGATTTTGATACGTACACCGTTACGGTTACGGATGCCAATGGATGCACTGACGTAGCAAGTGTTGTTGTTTTTGACAATAGTGCTCCTCAGTTTGACCTGACGGGAACCATCTTGTGGGAGCATAACGACAATCCGGTTCAGAATGTCGCTATTGCATTGACTGGAATAAGCACAGACGCGGACACCACCGATGCCAGCGGGGAATTTACGGTGTCTTCAAAGGCAGGCGCTGCGACCATCACCCCATCCAAAAATGTCGACTTGTTTTTAGGTGCTGGCCTCGATGTGGGCGATGCGTTGAGCATCCAAAAGTATCTGACGGGAATGTACCAGTTTGAAGATGTGTACGAGTTCATTGCGGCCGATGTGAACCAGAATGATACCGTTACCCTTCAGGACGCCGCCCTGCTTTATCAGAGTTTGCGCGGAAACCCGGTAGCGATCAGCAAGATTCCGGAATCCTGGCGGTTTGTACCAAGTGATTATATTTTCCCCAACCCGTTAAGCCCATGGAGTTTCCCCGAGGAAAGAACACTCACCGTAGCCGGGCCTGTAAGCGACCTGGATTTCATCGGCATCAAAATTGGGGACATCAACGGCGGCACCGATGTCAGCTTGCGTCCTTCAGACGAACAGGCCCTCAACTGGCGCATACAGGATCGCATACTGAAAACAGACGAGGTGGTATCGGTGCAGTTCACCGTCGGTCAGTTCAATGAACTTCAGGGTTACCAGTTTGAATTGGCCTTTGATACCACCCAGTTGGCCTTTGAAAATATAGAGATGGCTGAGGCGACCAATTGGCTCACACTGAACAGCAACTTTGGACTGTTTAAGCTCCATGAAGGTAAAATACGCGCACTGTGGACAAGCACTGAAAACAGATCGGTTGATTACGGCGATGAAGTGTTCACGGTACACTTCAAAGCGCGGGCCGGTGGCATGAAACTGAGTGAAGTGTTGCATTTGGACGACCAAAAACTTCGGCCTGTAGCCTTCACCGAATGGCTTGATCCGGTGAGCGTAAACCTGACTTTCTACGGCCTCAGCACTGTTGGCACTCAATTGCCCGGTGAAATGCCTACTGAACTGGTTTTGCTTCAAAATACGCCCAACCCGTTTGACAGCAAGACCCAGATCGGGTTTTACCTGCCCGAATCAACGGAGGTCAACCTGAGTGTGTTCGACGGGATTGGCAAGCTGGTGTACAGCTCGAAAGCCTACTACCTCAAAGGCTGGAACAATGTTGACCTGACTGGCGACGAAGTAAAAGGAACGGGTACCCTGTACTACCGCATACAGACGCCATTTGGATCAGATGCCAAGAAAATGCTGCACTTGAATCGCTAATGATTCACCCGTAAAATGCAACAGGCCTCGCTGTCCAAACGGATAACGAGGCCTGTTTTTTTTTAAAACAGTAAACATTAAAACATCACCGTTGCCCCCACCATCCACCGTCCGCCTGAAGTAGTGTATCCAGATTGAAGGTGTTGGGAAATGGGCAACATGCCGTTGAGGTGCAGCGCCCAGTTGTTGCCAATATACAGGTCTGCACCTGCTTGTCCGGCCACCAAATATCCGCCCGATTCCTGTACAGTGTACCCCCTGTTGGTGTCTTGAGCGCTTTGTTCGCCATACAAACCGGCCCATGGCATGAGTGCCAGCTTGGGGCTTATCTTTTGCACATAAAAACCATTTATCGACCCGCTCATGCGGTTTCCAAAGCGATATGCTTCTTTGTTGGTGGTGTTGATGCGGTAGTTAAAGTCGCTGGAAAAGCCCAGTTTGTCCATGCGCATGGTGTACAACACGTTGGTGAGCACATCCCAGCTGCCTGTACCCAACTGGAAATTGGGCGAAAAATGAGCAGATTCCTCAGCTGTATTCCCATCGTATTGGCCGGTAGGGGCCTTGACGCCGCCACCAAACCACAACTGGTGTTTAACCTCCATATTTTCACGCTGGTTATTGACATTCAACAGGTTGTAATTGACCAATACGCTGGCGTCGCCTAAACCCTGCCGCTTGATGGGCGCATCAACGCCGTTGCGTTGTTCGTTGAACTGGTACGGCACAAAAGCCAGTACCTGCCATTTGCGGTGGGGATAAAATCGGCCCCACAACTCGGTAGTGCGAAACGTTTCGTCTGTAAGCGACGTGTGTCCAGTGCTTTCAAAACTGCTGTGTCGGTAGCGCACTCCAACAAAGGAACGGGTAAACTGGGGCATGATGCCGAGGTAATAATTGGAGACCCCGCACCCGCACCGGTCGCAAGCGAATACCGGAGCGGCAGCAGCAAAAGCCAGCACGAAAGACAGTATTTTTTTCATGTTCATGTGACAACACTTATTGTTCAGATAATGCCTCTTTTCGGATAAACGCTTCATCGTTGAGCGCCGCCAAAAAGGCTTTGATTTGTTGGCGTTCTGTAAGGGTTAGCGAAATACCCGGTGTGCCATTGGGCTGCCGAAGGGCGGGGTCGAGTGTTGGACTGTCTACGACACCGTTGGTATAATGGTCCAGTACCTTGTCTATGCTGTTGAAACGACCATCGTGCATGTACGGACTGGTAAACCCGAGGTTGCGCAGCGAAGGCGTTTTGAAAGTGTGCATGTCCTCCGGCCTTAGCGTGACAGCGAACCGGCCTTCATCGTTGTTGAATTGATGATTCAGGCCATTGTTTCGAAAAGCAAAATCGGTGAACAACTCTCCGCTGTGGCAAGAGCCACATTTGGCGCGCACCACCTGCAAACCGGCTTGCTCCTCGGCGTTGAGGGCCTGGGCATCGCCCTGCCTGAACCGGTCATAAGGCGTATCCGCCGATACACACATGAGCATAAATTGGGACAAGGCTTTCAAAAAGCGGCTTGTGCTTACCTCCGGATCGCCATAAGCGGCTTCGAACAGCGGTGGGTAGTCCGGGTTTTGGCGCAGTTTGACCAATACCTGATCGAGCGTTTCGTCCATTTCCACCGGATTTTGAATGGGCACAATAGACACCAAATCGAGATCGTGTACCCCGCCATCCCAAAAAAACTCGGTTTGCCAGGCTAAGTTCATGATGGGTGTTGCATTGCGCTCGGTCAATTGGTTGTCTATGCCGTGGCTCAAATCGTGCCCGTGGTGCGTGAAGGCTGCGGCTTGTAAATGGCAAAACCCGCAACTGATGGAGCCATCTCGCGATAAGGAGCCATCGTAAAACAATTTTCGGCCCAGTGCAAAACCTGCTCCGGTGATCGGATTGTTTTCAAACTTGTATGCCGGCTCGGGGAAATGGGAAGGCTTTTCAAAACGCACTTCGGGGAATTCGGGCACACTGGTTTCGTCGCAGGCCAACAGGGTTACCGCTACCAGTAGTGATAAGGGAAGCTTATGCATTTTTTTTGTTTTATTACCACTAAAACACTAAGGATCACTAAGAAACACTAAATTGTTTTCTCATTTTTATATTTACCACTGAGACACTAAGGTTCACTAAGAAACACTAAGTTCGTCGTTAGGTGTTGCTTAGTGTTTCTTAGTGAACCTTAGTGCCTTAGTGGTAAAAAAGTGGTAAAGCCTATTGGTGGATGTGATCCAACTCAAACATGTGCTGATAGTTATTGGCAATGTCAACCGACAGCGGGTTGAAATGTATGGTGGGGAGGTCGGCAATTTTCAACGTTTTTTCGCCCTCGAACGCCTTGAGGATGTTGACGAAAATGTGCGCGTGTGGTGCCTTGCCTTCGCCCACAATGGCTGGCTCGTCGCCTTCATGCACATGGACTTCTACTTCCTTGATGTTGTTGATGGTTTTAGACGAGTAACCGCCGAAACCACCCACGTGCCAGCGGAACTTTTTTTCACCGTTGGGATCTGCCGGAGCATTTGGCGACAATCCTTCCATTTTGAAAAAAATGTAGCCCGAATTCCAGCTCCAGTACATGGCGTTGTCGCCCGTGTTGTTGGCCGGATCCAGGACGCCGGTGCGCTGGCTGATGTCCATCGTATTGCGCAGGCTGTCTACGCCGACCATGAAGTGAATGTGGGTGTATTCACCTGCCGGAATGTTGCTCAGTTTGATGGTGCGGGTACTCGGATCGCTCTCTTTGATGAGGAAATAGGAGCTGTCTTGTGGCACCACGTATTCTGTACCGTCATTTTTCTCCAGCACAATGTTGGAAATGTAGTAGTTCAACAATGTCACGGTGAATTTTTCACCGGCAGCATTGGTGTACTCCGGGCCGTTCAGGATGAGGTTGGCGTGGTCTTCACCCACAACGTTGTCGAATTCGAGCTCCAGGGTGCCTTTTTCGTTTGGATTGGTGTTGTCGTCGTCATCGTCGTTGTTGCAGGCGGTGATGGACATGACCGTGAGTGCTGCGAGTGCAGCTATGGTGAAAATGCGGAATTTCATGTTTTTGAAAAATTTTAAAAAAGGGAAAATGGTGGTGGGCATACACGATACAGACATTGAGCAGCGCAGTTGCGACAGCATTCAAAGCCCAACGTGTATTCGATGGCCGTACAAAAAAACTACAGGGAATGGTTCAGGCGCACTGCGCTGGTGGCTTGAAAACCGAATGATACCAACCTTGTGGCCGCCAAAGGGTGTCTTCGGCCCAGCACAGGATTGAATAGTGAATTTTCCGATTGGTGAATATCGGTAAAGTAGGGTAGGGGGTGCAATACCAGATGATTTCCAGCTCTTGTTGCGGAGCAGGCGCGTTTTCTTCTTGTTCAGCCGCTTTTTGCAGCTTTTTCATCAATACGCACTGGCCATTGCAGTTGTTCCTGGGTACCGTGCGTTTTTCGCACAGGTTTTTGGCAATGTAAGCCCTGTTCCAGTAAAACGACGCCACAATCCCCGTGGGCCGGAAAGCCTGGCCCACCACAGAAAAGAGAATGACGAAGAGCAATAACCTGTGCATAAGGCAAAGGTAACACATTACCCATGTGCAGTTTTGACATTAATGGTCAAATGACCTGATTTCTCGCAGTATTCAATTTTTTATGGTTTTTTGGTGACAAAGGAGGTCTTCCGTTGGGCGTCTACACAGTTGTTTTTACCCGAAAACACGACGCTGCCGCAAAGAACAACAAAACGCCGGCAAAGGCCAGCGCGTTGCGCGGATCGTTGCCCAGCAACGGCTTGTACAACAACGGGATGGTAATCATATTGATGATTTGTGGAACCACAATAAACATGTTGAAAATGCCCATGTAAACGCCCATGCGCGATTCGGGCACGGAGGTTGACAGCATGACATAAGGCATAGACATAATAGAGGCCCAGCCAATACCCACCAGTGCCATGCAAGCCATTGTGACATACACATCAGTTGTGAACAGCATGCTGATGAAGCCAATACCGGCCAAAACAAGGCATATTGCGTGCGTGATTCTGCTGGATATCTTTTTAGCCATCGCCACGAGTAAAAAAGAGACGCCAAAACAGGCAATGTTAAACACAGCTAAACCCATGTTTCCCCATCGAACCCCTTCTTCAAAACCAGGCGAATCGGTATTGGGCGCATGGAAGCAATGTCTTGCAATGGATAAAGCGAGGTATTGCCACATCAATGGCAAGGCGTACCAGGTGAAAAACTTGACCCACCAAAGCTGCCGCATCGTAACGGGCATATCCCGAAATGCATCCACAATTTCTTGAAAACTCTCACGAAATCCCTTTTTCCGTTCCAGTCGGAACTCTTCCATGTCCTCCGGCGGATACTCCTTTGTGGTGAGCACCGTGACCGCAATAGACACCAAAATAGCACCGGCACCAATGAAGAAAGCATACCGTACAAAGTCTGGAATGCCCTCCGCAGAAGCCCCGCCTACCACCACAAAACCGATTGCAGGCAAAATAAACGGCATGAGGTTGGCTAAGGTTTGACCCAGGCCAACAAAAAAACTTTGCATCGTAAATCCCAGTGCGCGCTGTTGCTCCGGAAGCTTGTCGGCTACAAAAGCCCGAAAAGGTTCCATCGTGACGTTGGCGGCACCGTCGAGCAACCACAACAGTCCCGCAGCCATCCACAACGACGAAGACATGGGCATCAGTACCAGCGCCAGGCTGGTCAGCAAGGCACCAATCATGAAATATGGTCGCCTCCGCCCCCAAAACGGATGCCAGGTAGCGTCGCTCATGGCACCAATCAGGGGTTGCACCAACAGTCCGGTAATTGGTCCGGCAAGCCAAAGCAACGGGATTTGTGACTCTTCGGCACCTAAATACCGGTAAATGGGACTCATGTTGGCCTGTTGCAGTCCAAATGCGTATTGTACGCCCAAAAAGCCAAAGCTCATGTTCCAGATTTGCCAGAAACTAAGGGTGGGTTTGTTATTCATGTGCTGGGTGTTGTAACGTGACGGAATAGTCCGGATTGACTAAAATGTGCGCTTTGGGGCGAAGGCCCCGGATGATGATGTGCTCTATTTGAAGCACCTGCTCTATAAATTCGTCGTAGGGTTCACGGTTTCGCGACAGGCGTTGGGCGCGTGATTGCTGATAATTGCGATCCATAAAAATACCCGTATGTGCATCATGGAGTTGTAAGACATAAGTGCCTTCAATAATCATTATTTGATAGGCAGACAAGGGTACATTTTCCTCTAATATTTCGTTGGTGCGGTAATTGACCAATGGCTTGGTGAGGGTAGGCTGGTGATCTAAAAACATATTGAGGTGGATTTGCAATAAATCCATTTTAACTTCTTGCAGACCAACCCATTGAACATCACTTAAGCGTTTTTCGTGGTTTGTTTTGGGGGGCAAATGAAAATAATCATCCTGATGCAACACCAGCGCAGACACCCCTTTCAAATGCAGGCGCTGTTGCAGGCACATGGCCGTTACGGATTTGCCGCTGCCCGATTCTCCGCCAACCAGCAGTACTTTCCGATGGTGCCCGGAAAGCTCCAGGAGGCTTAAAATGGCATCTGCAGTTTGATAGTATTCCGATTTGATGTGAATAACGTCTCCAATCACGAGGTGATTTTTTGTGCAATGGACAAATGGTTTGGTGAGCTGCTGTTGGCAACCGACAAAAGCAGTGTGCCGGCCGCAGTGTAGCACAATCGGGGCACGCCACCAGCCTCCAAGGTATCGGTTCGCCAGTATTCGTGCATACTTCCGGCAGGCATTTCGGCATCAAACGCCTGATGTAAAGCATTTTGCAACAGTTTAGGCGTTTTTGTATCGCCTTGAACAGCAAGGCCCAGCCCCAACCACCCCAAAAAAATGGGCCAGCAGCCACCGTTGTGGAAACAGAATGGCTGATTTTTGAATTCGTACAAGTGGTTGTCTTCCAGCAAAGCCCAGGCTGCGTCTGAAGGGTGAATAACCGGCCAAAATACAGGCAACATCCAGTGCCCGATTTGTACGGCCAGATCGTTTAGGTAGTTTGCCATGCTGGAAACATGGGGGTTTACGCCCAACAGCAAAGCCAGCGCGTTGGCGGCCATATCCCATCGGGTATCGTATCCCTGCGGCCCAAGTCCGCAACACCAGTATCCATCGGGAAATGTTGTTTTGGCATACGCTTTAGGGTGGTATCGGTCTGATTCCAAATTGGTTTTGGTGTAATTGGCTTCCAGGCGCGCCTGCAGGGTGTTCGCTTCCTCGCGCCATGCCGGGCGGTCAAACACCCGGCCTGCGGCGCGCAGGGCCCAAAGCCGCAACAACTGGTCATACAACAGATACCCGGAGTAAACATATTCGTCGGCCCAGTTGCCCCCAAGTGGCGTGTACATCAGTCCCCTGCCGTTCAACTCCCAGATAGTCAACAACGCAAGGGCTTTTTCTATTTTAGGCAAAAGGTCGTCTGCCGCATGAGGCGTTTCGGCGGCAAACAGGGCGGCAGAAATGATCCACCAGGTGGTTGCGTCAATGCGGCCAGCCAGGGTTCCATAACTGGCCTTGATGCCGCTGTCGTGTACGGCTATGTTCGACGGAATTTGCCCATAAGGTGTTTGAGCAGCCGCCAGCACCTGAACGGAGTCACCCCAGGCGTGCATGATATGCGCATCGCCCCACAACAAGCCGGCGATGCCCGCCATCGATGCATCTCGCGACCACACCCGCGCATAATTGTCGTGGCGTTCGGCACTGGCCAGAATGCCGTATGGGGTACAAGCGTCACGAATGGTTTGCAGGGCTTGGGTATCGTAAAGGCTTTGCATGATTATTGGGTGTTGATTTGGAAAAGTGGCGGCAAGGCATGCGCCTTGCCGCACTTCAAACCCATTGTAGTAAAAAAACAGTCACTTAGCAATAATTCGGTTGCCTAAAATGCGTAACGCAATGAAAGGGATGTGGATCTTCCGGTGATAGACCGAGCACGGACTATGTTTTCCTGGTTCGGTATGATGGAACCTTCTTCGGATTCGGTTACGCCAATGGTGTTGAACAGGTTGTTGACGTTGAGCGACAAGAAGAGGTTATCGATGATGTTGAATTCGGCAAAACCGTTGACGTAGGCGTATCCGGGCATCACCAGTTGGTTGTTGTCTTGTGCAAACGATTGGGTGGTTCCAATAACGCTGATGCCAATGGCATGTCTTCCAAAATGGTATGCGGGAGCCAGGTTAAAGATCAGGTCTGCCTGGCGTCGGGGCGTGTTGCCCTCCAATTCAGGCGTCAAGGCATCTTTTGTGATCTCTGCATCGGTAAAAGTCAGGCCGCCACGCACATCAAAATGGTTGAGGCGGAGCACGCCATCCAATTCGAGGCCAATGGCCTGGTATTCGCGGTTAACCGATCTTTGGGTGGTGGCCTCAAAGTTCTGTTCTTCAACATTGGCGAGGAAAGCAGTGGCATTAACTGCCCAGTTGGACTTTTTGTACTTCCATCCCAATTCGGCCTGTTGCACCATGTCAGAGCTCAAGTCCGCAGCTGCGCTGCCATCGTTGAGGATATAGGGCCCGAACAACAGACGGTCGGCATTAGCCCGGCCACCAGAGCTGAATCGCCCGAACAGGGCCATGTTGGCATTGAACAGGTAATTGGCACCGATGGAGTATGAAGCATAGTCATAATCATAGTTGACGGGCTTGGCCGCAGCGTTGTTGATGGTTGCCACTTCTTCTTCCACGTACTGTATGATGCCGTCGCCGTCCATATCAATGCTGGCAGTTTGACCATTTCCACCGGCATAAGAACCCTGTACGTTACCGATGTCGAAGCGCAAACTGGCGTCTAACAGCAGTTTTTCCGTCACTTCCAGTTCAACAGCAGCGTAGGGTGCCGTAATGTCGTAGTGGGTATCGTAATTGCGGTGGCAGCAGTTGCCCCAGAATGGAACACCATACGCCAACAGGCCATTTTGGGTGAAAGCAGTGTTGTCGGCACCCGTGAGGTTTACCGGGCGCACGTACTCGTCGTTCACATCGGTGAGGTATGAGTTCCACAGCCACGACATGGAGATGTTCTGGTAGGCTTTGTACAATCCGACCGAGACGTCCAGTTTATTGAACGACTTGGTGATGTTCAGGTCGTTGGTGAAGTTGTTGAAATTGTTGAGTTCTGTGTCAAACAGGTGGATGCGCGTAAGCAGTCCGTTTCCGTTGGCATCTGCGGGGAAGGCTGTACCATCAGCATATTGCAGGGTATAGCCGGGGCCGCCGGCAATTTCAGTAGCAATGGCGTCTGCGGCACCCACTTGAGCGGGGAATGGCGAGACAAATCGGCCCTTGTTGAACGCCATGCGGGCACGGTTGGTGATGCGCCAGCCTTCGCCAATTTCAAAAGCTGTTTCGTTGCCAATGGCGGTGCTCACCGGGTGCATGCCGTCGGCCTGAGTGCTTCTGCGGGGTGTGCCGTCGGGGCCTGTGCTGAGGTTGTTCAGCATGTAAGGCGAGTGCAGGGTGCCCAGCTTGGCGTCGAAACCATCAACCGATTCCCAGGTGGGGTTGTCGTTGGAGCCGGTTACTTTCATCGGCATGGGCAGGTACGCCGGTGTACGGTCGTTCAGGTACTTGAAATACATGCGTGAATACCCCTGGTTCCAGCGTTTGGTGATGCTGGCTTTGAACTGACCGCCATAGCTGGAGGTATAGCCTGTGCGGCGCGGGCCATCGCCCTGGCGAAAGAAACCACCTACGTGGAAGCTCACATTGTTGCCAATGGGCGAACCATAGTTGAAGTCAGTGCGGAAATTTGGAAAATCCAGGCCCACAGTTGTACCAATATTTCCGCCTTGTACTTCACCGGTTTTGCTGATGAAGTTGATGACCCCGGCTGGCGAGTTGCTGGCAAGGGTAGAGGCCGAACCGCCGCGCAGCGCTTCAATGCGGTCTACGTTGTAGTCGGCACGCAAGAAAATATCCGAAGTGGCAAAGGATATGTCCCCAAATTGCAACACCGGCAAGCCATCTTCCTGCAGTTGCAGGTACTTGGAACCACCGGTGGCAATGGGCACGCCGCGCACGGTAATGTTGGTGTTGCCTTCGCCTGCAGAGGCTTCGGAACGCACACCCGGAATAGAACGCAGAATTTCGGCGGTGCTCCTGGGAGAAGCCTGCTGTACGGCTTCCGGCTGGAGGGTGCTGATGGATACGCTCGAACTGAGGGCCGAGCGCGGATTGATCACACCGGTGACAATCACCTCGTCCAAATTCAGTTTGTCCTGGGGCATAGCAATGTCAAAAGCGGTATTTTGACCATTGACAACCTGCACCGGACGCGTTGTCCTGGCGTAACCCAAACACGTGCTCACGAGCGAATAACTGCCTTCCGGCACGTTGTTGATGCGGTAGGCCCCGGCAGCGTCGGTGGTGGCACCCAGATCGGCACCCAACAGGGTTACGGTCGCAAATTCTACCGGGTTGCCGGCATCGTCTTTAATGACGCCGGAAATGGAGCCTTGTGCATGGAGGTTGCTTAGGCCTGCGCAGGCTGCCAAAGCAAACAATAGTAATCGTAGTACGGGTTTCATCATTTTTTTGTTTTTTAAAAAGACATTTTTTCAAAACGCAGCGTAAACGTATATTGAATATCATACCCTTACAATACCTTGCATGCCGCGTATGTTCCGCAACCGTTTCCGCAAACGGTTGCTGTGGAAAACTTTTTTAATTTTTTGAAAATTTTATTTTGAAACCAGGCAGTTTGGAAGATGAAAAGAGCGACTATCAAAGACATTGCCCGCGTTGCCGGGGTCAGTACATCTACCGTTTCACGGGCTTTGCATGATCATCCGGACATTGGTACAGCGGTCAAACAAAAGGTGCGTGAGGTGGCTGAAGCTTTGCATTACCATCCGAATACACAGGCCGTCAATTTCCGCAAGCGCAAGAGCAACCTCATTGGGCTCATCATCCCCGAGATCAGCATGTTTTTTTTCCCCTCGGTTATCAGAGGGGTGTCATCGGTACTTGACGAAAAAGGCTATCAGCTAATGGTGCTGCCGTCCAATGAATCGGCTGAAAAAGAGGCCGACAACGTCAAACGCTGCTGCGAAAATGGGGTAGAAGGGCTCATCATCTCTCTTTCGCACGATACAGTAGACACCAAACATTTGATGCAAGCCATTGACATGGATATACCTGTGGTATTGTTTGATAAAACCCTTGACCATAATTTCTTCGACAAGGTGGTCATAGACGATGTAAATGCTGCCGCGCTTTGTGTTCGGAAATTGCTTGATGCCGGCTCTCGCCGCATCGTTGGCTTGTTTGGCAATCCGCTGCTTCACATCAGTCGAAACCGGGAAGTCGGATTTTGGGACTCGCTGCAGGCGTTTAGCCCTGCTGCAAAGGGCATCCGTTTGTATGCTTCCAGCGTCGAGGAGGTTACACATCAGCTGGATTTGTTGATACCCGACTTTTTGCCCGACGGCATTTTTGCCATGAGTGACGAAACGCTGGCCGGAACCGTGGTGGCATTGAGAAAGCATCGGGTACAGATACCCGAAGATTGTTCAGTGGTTTGCATCAGCGACGGGGCTGTGCCCAATATTGTGGATCCGCCCATTTCTTACCTGCACCACAGCGGATATGCAGTAGGGCGTCGGGCTGCTTTGCAACTGTTTGAACACCTGGAAGCAACGTTGACCAGGAAAGAGGCACAACACATCATCATCCCGACGGACTTTTATGCACAACAATCCGTAATGGCACGGCCTTTAAAATAAACGATTGCTAAAAAATGGCACTTCGCACCACCAAATCCAACGTTTACAGCATATTTTTTGAAGCGCCAAGTGATGTTATTGTCCTTGTTACACATGACCGGCCCACGAAGGACGCCAACAGCCAATATTGAACCATGAAAAAGTGTACACTCTTTGCCCTGCTGATGTTCAGCGCTTTACAACTTGTTGCCGAACAAAAGGAGGTATATTCGAGGGTCAGAATTCACCTCTCGGGGCATAAACCAATCGAAATAACAGCGCTTGGCATCGAAATAGACCATGGCCGTGTAGTGCCGCATAACTGGCCAGCAGGGGTGTACACGTATCAACTGATTGGGGCAACCTGGCACAGCAAAACCATGCAGATGATGATCCATTAATGCCATGGTGCCCCTCAAAAAAACTCACTCCACATCCACCCGGTTGTCTTCCGGTATCCGGTCTATCAGTTTGTTGTAAGGGTCTATGCCTGCTTTGACGGGCTTTCCCTCCACCTGTATGGTGATGGTGTGCTCGCCGTTGGTCAGGCGGTGCTTTTTCAGGTAAAGCGGCTGGGTCAGTTTTTTGCCATCGGCTTCCACTTTCTCATCCGCAAATACGCCAATGTCGATGTAGTCGTTGGTGTCCGGGGCTTCCGCTTCGTTGCCCTTTTCGTCGGCGTACATTTTGCGGGCTTTTACTTGTAAGGTCACCTCATACCTGTTGTTGCCCAGGTCTTTGGCTTTTGCGCTCATAATCCGGTTTTCATACAAGGCAATTTTCAGCCACGAGTCCTCCAGAAAATACCGCAGGCTGTCGGGCACGGTTTTTTCCACAAAAGCGTACAGGTCGTAGCTGCCCGCAAACGGCGGATTTTCCTTTAGCCCAAAACTGTCGCGGAAAGCGCGAATCTGTTCATTCAACCGATCCTCGCCCACATAGTCTTGCAGCGCATACAGGATCAGGCTGCCTTTTTGGTACCATTCGTACGGGCGGTTGCAGTTGATGAACACGTTTTCTTTCTTTGTTTCGCCTGCCCTTCCGCGCAGGTAACGATCGAGGTCGTATTTCAGGAAGCGCTGCACGTTGTCGGCACCGTATTTTTGTTTGGCCACCATGAGCGCTGTGTATTCTGCCAGCGATTCGCTGATGAGGTTGGAGCCACGGGTGTAGTTGGGCACCACCTGATGGCCCCACCACTGGTGCGCGAGTTCGTGAACGGTGACGTAGTAAAAATAGTCGTAATCGTTCGGATCGCTGAAGTCGGCATACCAGCCAAAATCTTCCGAGTACGGGATGGTGTTCGGAAAAGACTGGGCAAAGCCCGCGTAGCGCGGAAACTCCAGGATGCGCACTTGCCTGAACTGGTAAGGGCCAAAGTTTTTGTCGAAATACCCCAGCCCGTCTTTCAGGGCCGCCACCATGCGGTCTAAGTTCCAGGTGTGCTCGGCGTGGTGGTAAATTTCGATGTTGACCTTCTTACCGTCAGGACTCGTCCACTCGTCGCGCAACACGGCATAGCGGGCCGACACCACGTTGAAGAAGTAGTCTATTTTGCTGTCTTGCTTGTAGTGGAAATAGCGGCGTCCGTTGTCGGTCCATTCGCGTTGAAGGTAACCGGGGGCTACGGCAATCTGGTCGGGCACGGTACTTACGATGCACTCAAAAGAGATGAGGTCTGCGTCGTCGTTGAACAGCATGGTGCGCTCGCCGTACGGGTCGCGGTGTGGCGGAAGTTCTTCGGGCTTTTCGGGCAGACCGTATTTTTTGCGGTCTTCATCGCTTTCCAATTCCAGTTGCTGGTCGTATCCGATGGAAGGAATACCGGCGCTGGTGAAGGTGCCGTTGTACACAATTTCGCGCCGCAGGCCGCTGTTCACAAATCCCGGATTTGTCAGTGTGGTCACGATCTCCATCGTGGCCGTATCGCCCGGCATCAGGCTTTTGGGCAAGGCGTATATGCGATATCCGCCGGTATCAGGTTTGCTGTAAAACAGGGTGAACATAGGGCGGGGGAGGAGTTCATACTGTGCCGGTGTCAGCATTTGGCCGTCCATTTTCAGGCTGTACTGCTGCCTGTCATTGGACAACAGGTGTAACGAGTCTATTTTTTGGTCGGTTTTGTTGCGCACCTTGATCACTGCACGCATATTGATCGAGCGCTGGTCGGGCAGGATGTCGGCATACAACATCATGTCGGTCACCTTGGGTTGCGCCAGGCGTTCGTATTTTTTGTAGCGCTTTTCGTATGCCACCTGCGCTTTTTTACCCTCTTTGCTGGTCTGATAGCGGTTTATTTGGCTCACATTGTGGTAAATCACGCTGCCACTGCCCAACCACAGTGCACACAAGCCGAGGAAAGCACCCACCACGGGCAAACGCCATTGAGCAGTAAATGAGCGCCAGCGCATTTTCAGGCTATTGTCGGCTCCACGGGTCCACAACAGCCCGGCCAACAACAGCAGGATGAACCCAAAAGCCGTCCAATACAGGTTGAACCAGAACAAAGGTGCCCCAAAATGCCCAAAATCGTTCATGTCTGAAATCAGGTAATCGGGCTTGTAACTGTAAAAAAACAGGTTGTAGTCAAACTCTAAAAAGCTCCGCATCACAAACATGAGCACCCATACAGCCAAACCCACAAAGTGCCCGATAAACTTGTTGTTGATGAGCGCATGTACAAAAAACGCGAGCATGGCCATCTGTATGTAATCCCACAACGTGATGGCGTACAGATCGATGAAATAATACTCGAATTTGAAATTGAAAAATCCTTTAAGCACTTGTACCAGCAGGCCCACCAGCATGGGTACAGTAGCCAGCAGTACACAAATGCCCATAATGGCCAAAAATTTGGAGCCAAGCTGCACCCAGTTGGGCACAGGAAGGGCGTCGGCAATGTTGGCAAACCCGGTGGCGCGGTCGCGGTGCACGGTTTCCCCCGCGTAAAACATGAGCAAAATGAACACAAACAGGCTGTAGTTGTACGTTTTGAACAGCAACATGTTCATGGTCACCGGCCGGTCGGGCACGCCATATTGCAGGTTGCCGATCCAGTCGTCCAAAAACAGGAACACCACGCCGCCGAGGATAATCGATAAAAAGTACGGGTCGCGGAGGATGTTGCGAAACTCCAGCTGGCTCAATCCCCATAGATTCGACCAGTTGAACCCTTTGTCAAACGCCGGATTCACCACGGGCAAGGCCACGGTACCGGGTGCAGGCACATCTCCTTTGGCTTTGCGTGTTCTGGAACCCTTAACCGCAATAAAACGGGAGATCGAAAAACGGCTGTACACGCCCAACAACAAGAGCAGGCCCAGGCCCACCCACAGCAATCGGTTCCAAAGCAGGTTGCCCGTCAAGGGCGTCAGCAGGGTATTTTGTTCGGCCGGTGTGTAGTATTTGACCGCATTTTGGTACGTATTGATGGCAAACGGGTCGAGCAAGTCTACCAAATCGCGCTTCTCCAGGTCGCGCACCAAAAAATTGGCCAATAAATAAAAGATAAACAACAAAATAGACGCCGAGTACAACACCCGGTTATTTTTCAGCCAGGCCACCAAAGCGTAAAAAATACAGGCCGTAAAAAACAAACTGGGCAACAAAATGGTGCAAAATGACCATAAATAGACCACCGGATCGTTGGGGCCGTAGCGTTCCGGCTTGGTCCAGTCGAATAAGGGGCCTAACCAGGTTCCCAATACATACCCGACAATGGCACCGCTGCAAATAAACACCAGCACCACGAAAGAACCCCAGAACCGCCCCCAAAAGTAGGCCCCTGGCCGAATGGGGGTAGACAGCAGGTACTCCTTGGTGTCGTGCTCCAGGTCCCGGTACAACGGTACGCCCATCACTGCAGAACTGATGAGCACCGAAAAAATACCCAATAAGGCCATAAAACTGCCGATGGTGGCGGGTGCGTTGTGGTACACTTTCTCTGTGGCATTGGTGCCGCCATCGGAAATAATCAACGCCGTAAGGACCAAAAAAATGCCAAAATAGATCCAGGTGGCGGGCCGCTTGAAGCGGTATCGGAGTTCAAAAATGAATACGTCTAAAAACATGACGGGGCGGCGTTAGAGGGTTACGAGGTCCACTTTTGAAGAAATGGCGTTGAAATATACGTCTTCCAACGTCGGTTCAATGGGTTCAAACCCCTGTTCGGGCTGCGTATCGCTCACCACGCGGATGAACAATTTGCCGCCGCTGAGCTGGGTGGCAATCACGTGGTAGAGGGTTCGGTACGACTGGATGTCGTGTTTATCAATCGCTTTTGACCATACCTTGCCGTCGAGCCAGTGCACCGCTTCCTGGGGCGTGCTCACGTGCATCACCTCGCCGCCGCAGATGATCGCCATGTTTTTGCAGAGCGTTTTCACGTCTTCCACAATATGGGTGCTGAGGATTACGATGGTGCTTTCGCCCACTTCGCTGAGCAGGTTGTAGAAGCGGTTGCGCTCGGCGGGGTCGAGGCCGGCTGTGGGTTCGTCGACAATAAGCAGTTTGGGGTTGCCTATAAGGGCTTGTGCGATGCCAAAGCGCTGTTTCATGCCGCCGGAGTAGGTGCCGAGGTTGCGCTTGCGGGCGTCCCACAGGTTTACTTTTTGGAGCAGGGCTGCCACGGTATCTTTGCGTTCGCCTTTGTTGGTCAGGCCTTTAAGTTGGGCCAGGTGATCCAGCATCATTTCTGAACTGATGCGCGGGTACACGCCGAATTCCTGTGGGAGGTAACCCAGGAGGCGGCGCACGGCATTTTTGTCGCGCAGCACGTCAATGTCGCCCATGCGGACACTGCCGCTGTCGGCATCCTGCAAGGTGGCGAGGGTGCGCATGAGGGTCGATTTCCCGGCACCGTTGGGGCCCAGGAGGCCGAACATGCCTTGCGGAATGGTGAGGCTCACGTTGTTCAGCGCCCGAACACCATTGTTGTAGGTCTTGGAAAGGTTTTCAATGACGAGTTCCATGCAGGTTGTTTTCAAAAAGTCAGGCAATGCAATTTTGTCACGCAAACGTAAAAAAACAAAACATGCAGCACCGCAATTTTTTCGGCTAAATGAGATATTTGCGCTACGAATGGCTGGGTTGGGGAGCATGTACCGTTTCAGATCAATGCTGTATCCCGTTATGGCGTTTGCTTTGAACATCAAATGCATACACTTTACTGCGGCCCTGTCTTTCAAATAAACACCAACACATGCACATATTTACCGAAACAGAACGGCTGATCCTGCGTGAATTACTGCCAGAAGACGCACAAGGCCTCTTTGAACTCGACTCAGACCCGGAAGTGCACAGGTATTTGGGCAACAATCCGGTCACGACCATGGAGCAATCAAAAGCCGTCGTCGAACACGTCCGGCAGCAATACAAGGATTATGGCATTGGCCGATGGGCCATCATAGACAAAACCACCCATGCATTCATGGGGTGGGGTGGACTCAAATACGAGTTCAACCCCAGAAAAAACGAGCGGTATTACGATTTGGGCTATCGGATATTGCGAAAATACTGGGGCAATCGCATTGCAACCGAATCGGCCATGGAGTCCCTGAAGTACGGATTCAACGTATTGGATGTTCAGGAGATTTTTGCGGCTGCACACTGCGACAATGCAGCATCCAATGCCATATTGAAAAAAACTGGAATGCAATTGGTGGAAACGTTTATAGACGACGGGGCCATACACAATTGGTATACATTGGACAAGGCGAACTGGCTCGAAAGATGGAAAGAAGCTCAAATATAACGACAGACTAGATAAAAACAAATTGAGCATCGCGACTAAGTAGTTCTTGAAATTTCAAATCCCGACGATTTGCAGCTCCTGCTTTCATTTGCCAAACGGCTAAATGTGCGGATTTTGTCGGTGAGCGGACTGAAAAAAAATAGCAATGTGGTAAGTGATCCGTGCTTGACCCTGTTGCGGCAAGCAGCGAACGACCCCCTTTTTCAAAGCGATGTGGAGGAGGTGTTGGAAGATTTTTCACATGCCGACAATGAGGCACCATGAGTGATTTTCGAAAATGGGGCATCTATCGGGCAGATTTGGAGCCTGTCATAGGGTCAGAACAGGGGAAAAGCCGCCCTGTGTTGGTCATCAGCGAAAATGAAATTAATGAATTGTTGAATTGTGTCACAATAGGTACGGCATTATTTCTGACTCCGTGGTTCAAATGAATGTTTTACAGGCTATTTGTTTTCAGCTTGGCATACCCCGTATGTTTTGATGTTTTACCATTTACTGATTCGACCACACCGCTAGCCGGCTACATCGATGCATACCTGATCTACACGCCAGTAGGCGACACTGTGCTATTTCATCGTCCATAGGTAGATCCTGCCCAACCAACGGGCGAAAAAGCCTGCTTCGAGTAAGCGTACAAGCTGCGTACCTTTGCTGCCATTCTCCATCACTTAAAACCCTTTCGTATGGAAATCAACTGGATTGCCCTTTTTGTGGCAGCTCTCGTACCCCTCCTCCTTGGCTTCGTGTGGTATCACCCCAAAGTGTTTGGCAACACCTGGATGAAGCTCACCGGACTCACCATGGAAGACGGTCAGAAAATGAACATGCCTCTGGTGTTTGGCCTCACCTACCTGTTCGGCCTGTTCCTTGCCCTGCAAATGAATTTCATCGTCATCCACCAGGCACACCTCTATTCGCTCATTGCCGCCGAACCGAACGCCTCAGACCCTACTTCCGAGGCGGGTGCCATGGTCAAAGCGTTCATGGACAAATTTGGCAGCAACTACCGCACGTTCAAACACGGCGCTTTCCACGGCATCCTGGCTGGTTTGTTTTTTGCTTTGCCTGTACTGGCCATCAATGCACAGTTTGAGCAAAAAAGCTGGTCGTACATTTTTATCAATGCAGGTTACTGGATTGTTTGTCTGGCGCTTATGGGCGGCCTGGTTTGTGCCTGGGTGTAGGGACTACCAAGAGTATTCAACCACTATTTTTTTTACCACCAAGGACACTAAGAAACACCAAGTTAAACCTTAGTGTCTCTTAGTGTCCTTGGTGGTAAAATACTCTTGGTGGTAAAATACTCTTGGTGTTTCTCAGTGGTAAAACCCTAATAAAGATACCCATCGCCCCAGTCACTACGCAGTTTTTGGCGGATGCGTTCCTCGGCAGGGTTATCGGCGGGTTCGTAAAAGCGGGTGCCGCTCAGGGCATCGGGCAAAAAAGGCACCCGCACAAAATGACCCGGAAAATCGTGGGCATATTTATAGTTTTCACCGTAGTTGAGCGATTGCATCAGCTTTGTAGGTGCGTTGCGGAGGTGTAGGGGCACGGGGGGCGTGTCTTGCGTGCGCACGGCCGCCAGGGCTTTGTCGATGGCTACGTACGCAGAGTTGCTTTTGGGCGAAGTGGCTAAGTAGATTGCACACTGGCTCAGGATGATGCGCACCTCAGGCATGCCAATCATGCGGATGGCGTCCATGGTGCTGGTGGCCAGCAGGAGCGCGTTGGGGTTGGCCAGACCAATGTCTTCAGCGGCCAAAATGACCATGCGGCGGGCGATGAACTCGAGGTCTTCTCCGCCGTTGAGCATGCGGGCCAGCCAATACAGGGCAGCGTTGGGGTCGGAGCCGCGCATGCTTTTGATGAATGCCGATATGATGTCATAGTGCTGCTCACCGGCTTTGTCGTACAAGGCCAGGTTTTGCTGTATAAGGCGCTGCACCAGGTCGTTGGTAATGATCAGCGGTTCGCCCGGCTGGTAGAAATGGCAGATGAGTTCCAGGGCATTGAGCAGCCGTCGGGCGTCACCACCGGAATACAAGAGCAAGGCGTCGGATTCCAGCAGTTGCACGTCTAATACATGCAACACCTCGTCTTCACGCAAGGCCCGTTCCAGCAATCCCACCAATTCTTCTTTGCTCAAATGCTCCAGTACGTACACCTGGCAGCGCGACAACAGGGCCGGAATGACTTCAAACGAGGGGTTTTCGGTGGTAGCTCCAATGAGCGTCACGATGCCTTTTTCCACCGCGCCCAGCAGGGCATCCTGCTGGCTTTTGGAAAACCGGTGGATTTCGTCGATGAACAACACTGCGCCCCGACCCTGAAACAGGTTTTGTTTTTGCGACTGCTCAATGGCGTCACGGATGTCTTTTACCCCTGCATTGATGGCGCTGAGCGCGTGAAACGGCTTTTTCAGGTAATGCGATACCATTTGTGCCAGGGTCGTTTTGCCCACACCAGGTGGCCCCCACAAAATAAAAGACGGTATCTTGCCCGCCTCTATGGCCTGTCGCAACACAGCGCCTTCGCCAACCAAGTGCGCTTGTCCAACAAACTGTTCAAAGGTTTTTGGACGCATCCGCTCTGCCAATGGAATCATCGTACGTATTTTTAACCCGGTTTTTAACCCAACCACGGAACATGAAAACAGTTAATGTACTGCTCCTGCTGCTTACCGGCATCTTTTTTTGCCATTGCAAAAGTGCAAAAATTACCAATGCGCCCAAACCCAACGAAAGTTATTCCCACATGACGGACACGCCGCCCCTCTCCACCATTTCCATACCCGTCAGCATTTCGGTGGACGACATGAACAAAACCATCAATAATTCGCTGCCTTATGTGCTGTACGACGACAATTCGTTTGGCGGCGACAACCTCATGGTGCGCGTGACCCGCAGCAACAAACGCATTGAACTCAACATGAGCGGCAACACACTCAAATACAACGTACCCGTGCGCATGTGGATCAAACAAAACCTGCTGGTGGGCACCGCCGAGGCAGAAGGTGAACTCAACCTGGGCATGCGCACGACTTACCAGATCAATTCAGACTGGACATTGCGTACCCAAACCAGCGTAGACTACCACGAGTGGCTCCAAAAACCGGTGTTGCGCACCGGATTCGGCAATGTCAACATCGAGTCCCTGGCCAATATTGCCGTTAACCAAAGCAAATCGTACATCACCCGTGAAATAGACAAGTACGTGAGCGAACGTTTCGGTTTCCGCCAGTATGTGGAAGAAGCCTGGAACGCCCTTCAAGCCCCCATCCTGCTGGATCCAACCTATCAAATGTGGGTGAAAACCACCCCGCAAACCATTGGCATGACCCCCATACAAGCCGATTTCAGGGCCATGCAGGCCAAAATAGGCGTGGAATGCATCAATGAAGTGACCTTTGGCGAAAAACCCGCTTTCCGCCAAAACGCCAACCTGCCCAACCTCACATTTTTGCCTGAAAATACCCCCGACGAATTCAGCGCCCGCATCATCGCCGATGTGCCCTTTCCGGAGGCCGAACGCTTAGCCAAACAATTCGTGCTGGGACAGGAGTTCACCTCCGGCAAGTACAAAGTCAAGGTAGTCGACCTGAAAATTTGGGGAAACAACGACAAATTGGTGGTCAATACCCTCCTGTCCGGCTCCTTCAACGGCAACATTTATTTCACCGGTAAACCCTTGTACAACAAGGAGAAAAACCAGATCGAAGTGTCTGACCTGGACTTCCACCTCGACACCAAAAACTTCCTGCACCAATCGGCCGCCTGGATGTTTTCCGGCCCCATCAAAAATCAAATGCGCAAAGCCATGGTGTTTCCCCTCACAGAAAACATCGAATTCGCCAAACAAATGGCCCAACAAACCCTTAGCCATTACGAAATTCAGCCCGGTATTGTGCTCACCGGCAACATCAACGACATATCGGTAAACGATACTAAAGTCACGCCTCAAGGCCTCCTGGTGTACATCCTCACTACCGGCAAGGTGCGGGTTGACGTGAAGGGGCTTTGAGGAATGCGGAATGCGGAATGCGGAATGCGGAATGCGGAATGCGGAATGCGGAATGCGGAATGCGGAATGCGGAATTTGCACATTCCCTCTGTTTTTTTGCAAAATTATTGGGAATGATGCATAAAATCCGAAAGGATGAGAAAATTCCGTATTCCGTATCAGGAGTGTACGAAGGATTAAGATAATCAAAAATAGCCTAGATCCAACTTTTTCAGGGGCTTTTATTTACTTGGTTTTTTAGAATTAACTTCAAACGCTCTACGCCCATTGGAGTTTC